>Ga0209281_1000587_pt1 | contig 42408 bp, 45 predicted proteins | sample MedtruBG_FD_187514 | JGI IMG/M metagenome (GOLD analysis project Ga0209281, IMG submission 187514) | Root nodule microbial communities of legume samples collected from California, USA - Medicago truncatula BG (SPAdes) (version 2) | ecosystem: Host-associated > Plants > Roots > Nodule | place... | reverse complement strand
CAGCAACAACCAGGATCGCGCCGTCCATCTGCGCAGCACCGGTGATCATGTTTTTAACATAGTCGGCGTGGCCTGGGCAGTCTACGTGTGCGTAGTGGCGAGTCGGGGTGTCATATTCAACGTGAGAAGTGTTGATGGTGATACCACGTGCTTTTTCTTCTGGTGCGTTATCGATCTGGTCGAATGCACGAGCAGAACCACCGTAGGTTTTAGCCAGAACGGTAGTGATTGCAGCAGTCAGGGTAGTTTTACCATGGTCAACGTGGCCGATAGTACCGACGTTGACGTGCGGTTTTGTACGTTCAAATTTTTCTTTAGACACGGCTATATTCCTTACTATAGTGCCCCCTCACCGAGGGGGCACGGGATTTTGTTTTTAACCCTATGGCTTATTTGCCACGAGCTTCGATTACGGCCTGAGCAACGTTGTTCGGCGCATCGTCATACTTCAGGAACTCCATGGAGTAAGAAGCACGACCTTTGGTCAGTGAACGCAGTTGAGTTGCATATCCGAACATTTCAGACAGCGGAACTTCAGCGTGGATCACAACGCCAGTCACGTTGGATTCTTGACCGCGCAGCATACCACGACGACGGCTAAGGTCACCGATGACATCACCAGTGTTCTCTTCCGGAGTCTCTACTTCAACCTTCATGATAGGCTCAAGCAGAACTGGTTTCGCTTTCTTAAAGCCTTCTTTAAAGGCAATAGAAGCGGCCAGTTTAAACGCCAGTTCAGAGGAGTCAACGTCATGGTAAGAACCGAAGTGCAGACGCACACCGAGATCGACTACCGGGTAACCCGCCAGCGGGCCAGACTTCAGCTGTTCCTGAATGCCTTTATCAACGGCAGGGATGTATTCACCAGGAATTACACCACCTTTGATGTCGTTGATGAACTCGTAACCTTTCGGGTTTGAGCCAGGCTCCAGAGGGTACATGTCGATAATAACATGACCGTACTGACCACGACCACCAGACTGCTTGGCGTGCTTACCTTCAACATCGGTAACTTTCGCACGAATCGCTTCGCGGTAAGCAACCTGTGGTTTACCCACGTTCGCTTCAACGTTGAATTCACGTTTCATACGGTCAACGATGATGTCGAGGTGCAGTTCACCCATACCAGCGATGATGGTCTGGTTAGATTCTTCATCAGTCCATACGCGGAATGATGGATCTTCTTTTGCCAGACGACCCAGAGCCAGACCCATTTTTTCCTGGTCAGCTTTGGTTTTTGGTTCAACGGCGATAGAGATTACTGGCTCTGGGAATTCCATACGCTCCAGAATGATTGGCGCATCTGGGTTACACAGGGTATCACCAGTGGTTACGTCTTTCAGACCGATAGCTGCAGCGATGTCACCAGCGCGAACTTCTTTGATCTCTTCACGTTTGTTTGCGTGCATCTGTACGATACGACCGAAACGTTCACGTGCCGCTTTCACGGAGTTCAGGATGGTGTCACCAGAGTTAACCACGCCAGAGTACACGCGGAAGAACGTCAGGTTACCCACGAACGGGTCGGTAGCGATTTTGAACGCCAGAGCAGCAAACGGCTCTTCATCACTTGCGTGACGTTCAGCCGGCGTGTCTTTACCGTCGTCCAGGATACCATTGATCGCAGGAACATCTACTGGAGATGGCAGGTAATCAATTACCGCATCCAGCATTGCCTGAACACCTTTGTTCTTGAACGCAGAACCACAGGTTACCAGGATGATTTCGTTGTTGAGAACACGCTGACGCAGAGCTTTTTTGATCTCTTCTTCAGTCAGTTCTTCACCACCCAGGTATTTCTCCATCAGCTCTTCTGAAGCTTCAGCAGCGGACTCGATCAGGTTCTGGTGCCATTCTTCGGCCAGGTCCTGCATGTCTGCTGGAATTTCTTCATAAGTGAAGGTTACGCCTGCGTCTTCTTCGTTCCAGTTGATGGCTTTCATTTTCACCAGGTCAACAACACCGGTGAAACCTTCTTCAGCACCAATTGCCAGCTGAAGCGGAACCGGAGTCGCGCCCAGACGGGTTTTGATCTGACCAACAACTTTCAGGAAGTTAGCACCCATACGGTCCATTTTGTTAACGAACGCGATGCGTGGAACTTTATATTTGTTTGCCTGACGCCATACGGTTTCAGACTGCGGCTGAACACCACCAACTGCGCAGTAAACCATTACAGCACCATCAAGAACACGCATAGAACGTTCAACTTCGATAGTGAAGTCAACGTGCCCTGGGGTGTCGATGATGTTTACACGGTGCGGTTCATACTGCTTAGCCATACCTGACCAGAATGCAGTAGTCGCTGCGGAGGTGATAGTGATACCACGCTCCTGCTCCTGTTCCATCCAGTCCATGGTAGCTGCGCCGTCATGAACTTCACCGATTTTATGGTTTACACCGGTGTAGAACAGAATACGTTCGGTAGTAGTGGTTTTACCGGCGTCGATGTGCGCACTGATACCGATGTTACGGTAGCGTGCGATGGGTGTTGTACGAGCCATTTGATTCCTCGTTTATATCTTTAGGCGTTCAGTTAAGTTACCCAGAGCGGGCGGCTTCTCTGAAGCGCCCGCCTGGTGACTAATACTCCGAAGGGATTACCAACGGTAGTGTGCGAACGCCTTGTTGGCTTCAGCCATACGGTGAACGTCTTCACGTTTCTTAACTGCAGTACCTTTGTTGTCTGCAGCATCAGAAAGTTCGTTCGCCAGACGCAGAGCCATGGATTTATCACCGCGTTTACGAGCAGCTTCAACGATCCAACGCATTGCCAGAGCATTACGACGAACCGGACGAACTTCAACTGGAACCTGATAAGTAGAACCACCAACGCGGCGGGACTTAACTTCTACAGTTGGGCGAACGTTGTCGAGAGCGACTTCGAAAGCTTCCAGTTCATTTTTACCAGAACGCTGAGCCAGGGTCTCAAGCGCGCTGTATACGATTGCTTCTGCAGTAGATTTTTTACCATCTACCATCAGGATATTTACAAATTTTGCCAGCAGTTCTGATCCGAATTTCGGATCTGGAAGGATTTTACGCTGACCAATGACGCGACGACGTGGCATGGGAATACTCCGTTGTTAATTCAGGATTGTCCAAAACTCAAAGAGTTTAGTTTGACATTAAGATAAATCAGTTTGGCCTTACTTAACGGAGAACCATTAAGCCTTAGGACGCTTCACGCCATACTTGGAGCGAGCTTGCTTACGGTCTTTAACGCCGGAGCAGTCGAGCGCACCACGAACGGTGTGATAACGAACACCCGGAAGGTCTTTTACACGACCGCCACGGATCAGGATCACGGAGTGTTCCTGCAGGTTGTGACCTTCACCACCGATGTAGGAAGTCACTTCAAAACCGTTGGTCAAACGCACACGGCATACTTTACGCAGTGCGGAGTTTGGTTTCTTAGGAGTGGTGGTATATACACGGGTACATACACCACGTTTCTGCGGGCAGGCTTCCAGCGCAGGCACGTTGCTTTTTGCAACTTTGCGAGCGCGTGGTTTGCGTACCAGCTGGTTAACTGTTGCCATTAAATAGCTCCTGGTTTTAGCTTTTGCTTCGTAAACACGTAATAAATCGACCTCACACAATATGAGGACGCGAAATTTTAGGGCCACGCCGAAAAGGTGTCAAGAAATATACAACGATCTCGGGTTACCAGCTCATTTGACTGGCATGCTTCACGGCAAGATTAACGAAGTCAGTATAGTCAACGACGTCGATTTTGGCTGAAATTTGACCAGAAAGACCGCGGGCATCAATGTCTTCTCTTAGCGCAGAGACTGATATGGGGGCATTGCTGAAAATTTCAACGAAGCGATTACCTTCAATCGCCCCCAGGACACCATCCTGGATGAGCAGCAGATCATCGCCCTCGCTCAGCATGCGGAGCAAACTGTCGATGTCGCACTGCCAGGGTGAGTGACGGAGGGTGTGAAGCATAGTGACCTCAGAATGTCAGAACGGTATCGTACCGGGAAAGTTCTTCACGCAGGGCATCGGGTGCCAGGGCTGTCGCCTCCAGTACCATTGGGGTACTGTCAGCCAGACCGCGCGCTTTTAACGACTCGGCACAGACCCATATTGCCTCAACATCATAGAGAGGCAGAACTTTGAAGGTGGAGATGTAATCCCGGGCAAGTATTTTCTGCGGTTGCTGTCCTGCAAGGATCTGAAAAACACCGTCGCTGATAAAAAAGACGCCGATCTCTTCGGTCAGCGCCGAGGTCGCCAGCAAAGCATCCAGCCCTTCCCGACCGGATGCGCTTCCATGCGGGGCCGAGGTAAAAACAAACGCCACACGCTTCATCAGAATTGCACCATACGGTCGCAGGTCAGTGCTGCCTGTGCCAGCGCACCTAAACCACTCAGAGAGAACCCCGACTGGAGATTCGCCCCCGTCAGCCCTAACCGTTCAGCTTCTGTGCTGTCCACCACGCCACGGCGCAACGCGGCAGCAACACAAATATGTAGCTCAACGCCATGCTTTTCATGAAGCGTCTGCCATGCGCGTACCATATCAACCTCATCCGAGGCCGGGGACGTGAGCTGGTTCGCGTTATAGATCCCTTCACGGTAGAAAAAAATGTTCATCACGTGGTGGCCAGCCTCCAGCAAGGATTGGGCAAACTGCAGGGCGCTGCTGGCCTGCTGTGTACCGTATGCTGGCCCTGTGACCATTAACGCAAAGCGCATTACTTATCCTGCCCCAGAAAATCGCCGCTTTTAAACTGACGGATATAGAGATAAACCGTATGTTTAGAGATGTTCAGACGGTCGGCCACCTGGTTGATAGCATCTTTGATATCGAAAATGCCTTTCTCATAGAGATTCAACACAATCTGACGGTTCTTGGCATTGTTCGACACGTTGCGATCGGCGTTCACCTCTTCGATGGTGAACTCCAGCGTCTGCGTAACCAAATCTTCCACAGAAGACGCAAAGTTGACGGACGACCCCACATCAGGCGTTTCAGGTGGGATAAAGGTGCTCATGATTTGCGAGAAAGGCACATCAAGGTTCATGTTGATGCACAGCAAACCAATGACACGGTGATCGCGGTTACGGATAGCAATGGTTTCTGACTTCATCAGAACGCCGCTTTTTGCCCGGGTGAAATAACATTTGGAGACGCTGCTGTCCGCGCCGGTCATGTCGTGCAGCATACGCAATGCAAGGTCGGTGATTGGCGAGCCAATTTTGCGACCAGTGTGTTCACCATTGGCAATGCGGATGGCGGAACATTTAAGATCTTGCAAGGAGTGCAATACGATTTCGCAGTGGGAGCCTATGAGCATCGCTAACCCGTCCACCACCGCTTCGTAGGATTTCAGAATATCGAAGTCGGTCTGATCGAAAGGACGTTGATCCAGCAGATCAAGCTCGCTGGTTTCGTTGGTTAAAAGCGACCTGGACATGAAAAAAACACTCCTTTTCAGGAGCCTGTCGTTATGTTTTCAGGGCAGGCTCATATTTACACGGACAACTAAATTAATACAGCGTAGGCAATGCTTTCCAGTGTTAATTATATCTGCCCCTTAATAAAAAAACCGCCGCCTTAAAGGCGGCGGTGTCACTCTTTTACTTCTTCGCTGCGTCTGCCGCTTTTTCGTCGGTCGCCGCTTCCGGCTTAGCATCCGCTTTCGGTGCTGGTTTGATATCCAGCAGCTCTACGTTAAAGACCAGCGTGGAGTTCGCAGGGATACCTGGAACGCCCGTTTTGCCGTAAGCCAGATCTGGTGGAATAACCAGCTGGATTTTACCGCCTTTCTTGATGTTTTTCAGGCCTTCGGTCCAGCCAGGGATAACACCGTCCAGACGGAAGGAGAGCGGCTCACCGCGGGTATAAGAGTTATCAAACTCTTTACCGTCAATCAGGGTCCCTTTGTAGTTCACAACAACGGTATCGCTGTCTTTTGGCGCATCACCGGTACCGGCTTTCTCGACTTTATACAGCAGGCCAGTAGAAGAGGTTTTCACATCTTTCTCTTTGGCAAATTTTTCACGGAACTCTTTACCTTTCGCTTCGTTATCCGCGGCGTCTTTTTCCATCTTCGCCTGAGCGGAGGACTTCACGCGTGCTTCGAAAGCTTGCAGAGTCTGTTCAATTTCCTGGTCAGACAGTTTGCTCTTGTTAGCAAACGCATCCTGAACACCGGCGATCAGCTGATCTTTATCCAGTTTGATGCCCAGTTTTTCCTGCTCTTTCAGAGAGTTTTCCATATAACGGCCCAGAGATGCGCCCAGCGCGTACGCTGATTTCTGGTCGTCATTTTTGAACGCCGCTTTACTCTCTGCGCTTGCAGCAGGTTTCGCCGCAGTATCGGCAGCGAAAGAGAGTGGTGCATTCAGCGCAACGGCCATTGTCGTCGCCAGCAGCGTAACTTTAAACAGTGATTTCATCCATATCTCCAGGAACTGGGGCCTCTCGCCCCAGTATTAAACGTAAATGAGATGCGTACTATAGAACGTTGCAGAAGAAATCTACAGACGGACTCCCCCTAATCTCGCTACTTTTCAGACTATTTTTGTTTAAATAAGTTTCTTGCAGGAGGGATGAATACTGCACAGCGAGCTAAACTCGGGTAAAATCCGACACCGCCAATGTCTGATGGCGTAACAGTAAATGACGAGGTCAATCATGCACGAAAAAACCATGGAAGCGCGGCTGGCCGAGCTGGAAAGCCGTCTGGCGTTCCAGGATGTTACCATCGAAGAACTGAACCAGACCGTCACGGCTCATGAATTAGAAATGGCGAAGCTTCGCGATCTTTTGCGCTTGCTGACGGAAAAAGTCAAAGCAACGCAATCTTCTCACCTGGCTTCCCAGGCAGAAGAAACTCCTCCGCCTCATTATTGAGACGTAAAAAAAGCGGGATTCATTCCCGCTTTTTTATTTCCGTATCAGGGAATTAGTGGCAACCGCAGCCGCCGTTACCGCATCCGCCTTTACCGTGCTCGTGACCGTGGTCATGATCGTGGCCGTGACCACCGCAGCAACCGTCGTGGTCGTGCTCATGGTCGTGACCGTGCGCACCGTGAACGTGACCATGAGCCAGTTCTTCTTCAGTGGCTTCACGAATCGCGATAACTTCCACGTTGAACTTCAGGTTCTGGCCAGCCAGCATGTGGTTACCATCAACCACAACATGCTCGTCTTCCACTTCGGTGATTTCGACCGGAACGGGACCCTGGTCAGTTTCTGCCAGGAAACGCATGCCAACCTGCAGTTCGTCAACGCCCATAAAGACTTCTTTAGGTACGCGCTGAACCAGGTTTTCATCATACTGACCGTAAGCGTCGTTAGCGCCTACAGCAACGTCAAATTTATCGCCAACATCGTGACCTTCCAGCGCGTTTTCCAGGCCGGAAATCAGGGAACCGTGACCATGCAGGTAGTCCAGCGGCGCACTCACCGGAGACTCATCAACCAACACACCGTCTTCTGTACGTACCTGATAGGCCAGGCTGACCACCAGGTCTTTTGCTACTTTCATGATATCTCCTGAGCGTGGGAAAATTGCTGGCGCAGATTGTAGCGGAAATCTGCACCCGTGTACCCTTTAGCTTAAAAAAACTCTGGGTATATCGCTAGTCCGGATGAAAAATGCCGATCACTTGCTCTTCTTTGCGAACGTGCTCGCGCACCTCTTTATCCGCCTCGCGCATCTGGTGTCCGCACTTAACGCACTCAACAATATCAATATTATTTTCACGCCACATCGCCAGTGAATCCTGAGCCTGACAGGCCGGGCATTTTGCCCCTGCAATAAAACGTTTACGTACTGCCATAATTTAACCCTTATTCAAATTCATCCCAGCCGTCCATCTGGCGTCGTTCCTGCTGCATTTCACGCTGAAAGATCTCTTCCAGTTCGCGTCGGGCTTCCCGCACGCGCGAAATCTGTGCGGTATCCGAGTGAACCGGCATCAACTCACGCAGCATACGCATGTCAAGACGCCGAAAATGCAGCTGTGCGCGCTGCGCCTGGTGAGGATGCATCCCCAGCGACACCAGCGTTTTGCGGCCAAGCTCCAGCGCACTGGAAAACGTCTCGCGTGAAAAATGCTTTACACCTGCCTGCAATAATTCATGCGCTTCAACGCGTCCTCGTGCTCGCGCCAGAATATGCAGATGCGGAAAGTGCTGCTGACACAGTTCCACCATCTTCATCGTATCTTCCGGATCGTTACAGGTGATCACGATAGATTCAGCCGCCTGGGCACCGGCTGAGCGTAGCAGCTCCAGCTGCGTTGCGTCGCCGTAATAGACTTTATAGCCATATTTGCGCATCAGGTTTACGGCGCTGATATCCCGCTCCAGCACCGTAATACGCATTTTATTCGCCATCAGCAGGCGTCCAATGACCTGACCAAAACGACCAAATCCCACCACAATGACCTGCGGTTTATCATCCTCAACCCACGGCGTCTCGTCTTCATCATCGACCGGGTTGAGCCGCCGGGAAAGCATTTTATCGATCGCTTTCATCAGCATAGGGGTGGTCATCATCGAGAGTGTCACCGTGACCAGCAGCAGGGCCATCTGGTCATCCTGGAACAAGCGCTGGGCGGAGGCGGTGGAGAAGAGGACAAAGGCGAACTCTCCCCCCTGACTCAGTACTCCCGCAAATTGCATTCGCTCCGAACTGCGCAAGCCGTAAATACGGGCCAGCGTATAGAGCACCAGCGTTTTGACGGCAACCAGCACAACAACGCTCATCACCACCCACAGGATATGGGTATAAAGCACCCCAAGGTTCAGCGCCATCCCGACGGAGATAAAGAACAGGCCAAGCAGCAAGCCTTTAAACGGATCGATGGCCGTTTCCAGCTCGTGACGGTATTCACTTTCTGCCAGCAACACCCCGGCAATAAAGGTTCCAAGCGCCATCGATAATCCCAGCGCATCCATAAACAGCGCCGATCCCAGCACCAGCAGCAGCGTCGCGGCAGTAAAGACTTCACGCACGCCTGAGGCGGCAATAAAACGAAAAACCGGGCGTAACAGAAAGCGTCCACCAATCAACATGCCCGCGAATGCCAGCACCTTCATGCTGACCTTCACCCAGTCAAAATGCTCGTCACCCGGCCCCACTAAAAGGGGCACAAGTGCCAGCGCCGGGATCACCGCTAAATCCTGAAACAGCAGAATCGAGAATCCCAGTTGTCCGGACTCATTGCGGTTCATCCCTTTATCGCGCATCAGCTGCAATGCCATCGCCGTCGAGGACATGGCCAGACCGATCCCCCCCACGACTGCCGCCTGCCAGCTGAAGTTGGTGAGCATCAGTAAGCCGCCCAAGATGACCGCACTGAAAATTACCTGCGCGGCCCCCACGCCGAATATGGAGCGCCGCAACTGCCAGAGCTTCGCCGGGTTCAGCTCCAGCCCTATGATAAACATCAGGAACACCACGCCCAGCTCGGAGAAGTGCAGGATTTCATCCACATCGCTGATAAATCCAAGGCCCCACGGTCCAATGGCGATGCCTGCCAGCAGGTAACCTAACACCGCACCGATGCCGAGCCTGGCGGCAAGAGGCACCGCTAAGACGGCAGCAAAGAGAAACAGCACACCCGCCAGTAACAGATCGGAACCTTCCATCAGTTGCCTCCTGTCGGGATGGGTGAGGAGAGCCATTCGCCATAGGCTTTCGCATGGCTGGCCAGTTCCTGCGCCGGTTGACGCCGGGCCCAGTAGACGATCATGGGGCTCATCCAGTGCATACGGCACATCCCAGCGGTCAGTTCAAACGGACGTAAAATATCGCTCATTGAGTAGCGATTCAGGCTGTCATGCCGATAAGCGCTTTCAGGCTCGCCGGTGGTAATCACACTCCGCCAGTACTTTCCCGCGAGTTGGTTCCCTCCTGGGCCACTGGAAAACCCCCGGGTCAGCACGCGGTCGAGCCACTCTTTCAGCAGCGCCGGGCAGCTGTAGGTAAAAAGCGGATGCTGGAACACAATCACATCATGCTGACGCAGCAGTTCCTGCTCATAGGGAATATCGATAAAAAAATCGGGATAGTGCGCGTATAGATCGTGCACTGTCACGTTACTCAGCTGTTGAGCCGGTTTAAGCAAAACCCGGTTTGCGACCGAGTCCTGGGATTCCGGATGGGCATACAACAGCAGCACTTTTGCTGTCTGGGACATCATTCCCCTCCCGGGTCGTCATCATCGCCATTTTGGGCTAACATGGCACACCCCACGCTGTGCGTGGCGGTACATTTAACCTGATTATAATGACAACTTAACATAGTCGGAACACACGGCGCTCTATGATTGTTTTCTCCTCATTACAAATTCGTCGCGGCGTGCGCGTCCTTCTGGACAACGCGACAGCCACCATTAACCCCGGGCAGAAAGTGGGCCTGGTGGGTAAAAACGGCTGCGGCAAATCGACCCTGCTTGCCCTGTTAAAAAATGAAATCAGTGCCGACGGCGGCAGCTTTACCTATCCGGGCAACTGGCAACTCGCCTGGGTCAATCAGGAGACGCCTGCGCTCAACGTGCCGGCGCTCGACTATGTCATTGATGGCGACCGTGAATACCGCAAGCTGGAAAGTGAACTCAACGCGGCCAACGAGCGCAACGATGGCCATGCCATTGCCACCGTTCACGGTAAGCTGGATGCTATCGACGCCTGGACCATTCGCTCACGCGCTTCCAGCCTGCTGCACGGCCTGGGGTTCAGCAATGAGCAACTTGAGCGTCCGGTGAGCGATTTCTCGGGCGGCTGGCGTATGCGTCTCAACCTGGCGCAGGCGCTGATCTGCCGCTCCGATCTGCTGCTGCTTGATGAACCGACTAACCACCTGGATCTCGACGCCGTGATCTGGCTGGAAAAATGGCTGAAAAGCTATCAGGGTACATTGATTCTGATTTCGCATGACCGTGACTTCCTCGATCCGGTCGTGGATAAAATCATTCATATTGAGCAGGAGTCGATGTTCGAATACACGGGCAACTACAGCTCCTTCGAACGCCAACGTGCGACACGCCTTGCCCAACAGCAATCCATGTACGAAAGCCAGCAGCAGCGCGTGGCGCACCTGCAAAGCTTTGTGGATCGCTTCAAAGCGAAAGCCTCTAAAGCGAAACAGGCGCAAAGCCGCGTGAAGATGCTGGAACGCATGGAAATGATTGCCCCGGCCCATGTGGACAATCCATTCCAGTTCAGTTTCCGTCAGCCTGAGAGCCTGCCAAATCCCTTACTGAAAATGGAAAAGGTCAGCGCGGGCTATGGCGAGCGGATTATTCTGGACTCCATCAAGCTGAATCTTGTTCCGGGATCACGCATTGGTCTGCTGGGTCGTAACGGCGCCGGTAAATCGACGCTGATTAAACTGCTCGCGGGCGAACTTAATCCTGTCAGCGGCGAAATTGGGCTGGCAAAAGGCATCAAGCTTGGCTATTTCGCTCAGCATCAGCTCGAATTTTTGCGCGCCGATGAATCCCCTATTCAGCATCTGGCGCGTCTTGCTCCCCAGGAGATGGAGCAAAAACTGCGTGACTACCTTGGCGGCTTTGGCTTCCGTGGCGATAAAGTCACCGAAAATACGGAACGCTTCTCCGGCGGCGAAAAAGCACGTCTGGTGCTGGCGCTCATCGTCTGGCAACGTCCTAACCTGTTGCTGCTCGATGAACCGACCAACCATCTGGATCTCGACATGCGTCAGGCGCTGACCGAAGCGCTGATTGAATTCGAAGGCGCGCTGGTTGTCGTCTCGCACGATCGCCACCTGATCCGTTCCACGACCGACGATCTTTATCTGGTTCACGACGGTAAAGTCGAAGCCTTTGACGGCGACCTGGAAGATTATCAACAGTGGCTGACCGACGTGCAAAAGCAGGAAAATCAGCCTGCTGACGAGGCGAAAGATAACGCCAACAGCGCGCAGTCACGTAAAGATCAAAAGCGCCGTGAGGCCGAACTGCGCACACAAACGCAGCCGTTGCGTAAAGAGATCGCCCGTCTGGAAAAAGAGATGGAGAAACTCAACGCCACGTTAAGCACCGTTGAAGAAAAACTGGGTGACAGCGGGCTTTACGATCAGAGCCGCAAAGCCGAACTCACCGAGTGCCTGCAAACTCAGGCAAAAGCCAAATCGGGTCTCGAAGCGTGCGAAATGGCGTGGCTTGAAGCCCAGGAGCAGCTGGAAGAGATGTTGCAAAGCGACTAAACGCGCCAGGAGGGTTATGAGCATCGATAAAACGAGTGAAATTACATTCCGTAAGCTCAGTATTTTCATGACCTTTATGGAAAAGGGCAATATTGCCCGTACCGCCGAGGCGTTGAGCCTCAGCGGGGTGAGCGTACATCGCGCCCTGCATACTCTGGAAGAGAACGTTCGCTGTCCGCTCTTCACGCATAAGGGACGCAACCTGATTGCCCTGCCCTCCGCCTGGACACTGCTGGAGTATTGCCAGGAGGTCATGCAGGTGATGGAACGCGGCCTCGAGGAGGCGCGTAAAGTTGCCGGAATCGGTCAGGGTCGGCTGCGCGTCGGCACGCTCTATTCGCTGACGATGGAAACCGTCCCGTGCCTGATTATGGGCATGAAGCTGCGCCGCCCCGATCTGGAACTGGATCTGACAATGGGTTCCAACGAGATGTTGCTGCATTTGCTTGATGAAGGCACGCTGGACGCGATTCTGATTTCCATCTCCGAGAGCGATATCGACCGAAACACCCTCGAAGTCTTACCCCTGTTCCACGACGATATTTTCCTGGCCGCCCCCGCCTCCGCGAAACTCAACAGCAACGGTCCGGCAGACTTACGCGATTATAAAGATCAGAAGTTCGTGTCGCTGGCGGAAGGTTTTGCCACCTATGCAGGCTTTCAGGAGGCGTTTCACATTGCCGGGTTTGAGCCGGAGATTGTGACGCGGGTGAATGACATTTTTTCCATGCTCAGTCTGGTGCAGGCCGGTGTGGGCTTCACGCTGATGCCGGGCAGGATGAAAAAAGTGTATGAGAACTCCGTTCAGCTGCAAAAGCTGGCCGAGCCGTATCAGATGCAACAGCTGATCGCCATTGTCTTTGCCCGCAATCGCGAGCAGGATCCCAGCCTGCGAGCACTGGCCGCCGAAGGGCGGATGTATGCCCGCAGTCTGGAGCAAAACGCTACGCCCTGAGCCGTTTCGCCAGATGCACCGCCACGTCTATGCCGCTGCGTTCCAGTGAAATGGATTCTCCTTCCCACGCCGCCTGACGCGTTAAGCAGGTCAGCACGCCGCCGGGTGGCATTTCAATGGCCAGCCGGGCTTCGCGCTCGTTGGCGGAGATAACCGCCTCCTGCCAGCGCACCGTACGTGCCATGTTCATCGCCAGATCGTCCGCTATCTTCTCTGGTGCCCAGAGGACGCGCCCTGTGCTGCCGCTCAGATACGCATAACGCGGGCGGGAGAGCGTAATGGATTTAAACGCCTCCACCAGCTTTTGCGCGGGTGTTGCCAGTAATGCGCAATGCGAAGGGACACTCACTGACAGTCGATGTGCCTTATTCGCGCCTTTTGCCAGCGCGCGCTGTGCCACCTGCGCCATTCCTTCGTCGGAACCGGCGATCACAATCTGCGTTTCCGCATTCAGATTGGCAATATAGGTTCCGGTGCCTTCAAGAAGCGTTTCTACCTGCGGCAGCGTCAGGCCCATAATCGCCGTCAGACCATACCCGTGCGGATAAGCTTCCTCCATCAGATCGCCGCGCAGCGCCACCAGCTTCAGCGCATCCGTAAAGTCCAGCGCACCGGCAACGACCGCCGCCGGATAAGCACCAATGGACAGGCCGCTGAGAATATCCGGCGTCACGCCACGTTGTTCCAGCTCACGCGCCCAGGCAACGCCCGCAATCAACAGCGAAAGTTGTACCGCCCGCGTGTGGGTTAACGCTGCTTCCGTATCCAGCGTATCCACTTCAGCACCGAGTACCTCACGGGCTTGCGCCAGTGTCGTACCGGGTAGATTTTGCAACATGCCTGCATGCTGCGTCCCCTGCCCGGGAAAGGTAAATACGATTTTCATTACGCCTCCCTGTGCCACGGGTCGGCCACCAGGCGCGGCCCACGGCTCGTTTTCAGCAACGTTTTCCCGTCTCTTAGCCATTCTGCCAAAGCAAAGCCCCCCTCAGGCGTATCCACCTGGGTGTCGGCGCGGCAGAGAGCACGACTCAGTTGAGTCTGCCATTTATCAAACATCGCAGGTAAAAGCGGCAAAGGGGCGCGGATAAGCAAATCAAGGTCGCTGTCGGCATGGATCACCGGAATCCCGGTTGCCAGTGCATAGCCCGTGCTGCCGGTAATGCCCCATGTCCACGGCCACGCCTGCTGCGCAAGCTGCGCGGCGACCTGAACCGGCGGCTGGGTGATAAACGGCGAGCGGAGCAGGTCGCTGGCCGTGCTGAGCTGTTCCGGGGAGACCACGCGTATGACATTCTTCGGCTCCACCCATCCAGCGGCACGCTGATCGCGACGCAAACCCCGCACACCAACGGGAATACGCCCCTGGTGGTCAACATCACGCCGCACCACCACTGGCAGGCCGCTGTGCCATGCACTGTCGACCCAGGCATCGGTGATCCCTTCCAGCGCATCACGCGCATTCAGCCAGATTAAGTCGTGGGGGCGTAATGTTGAGGTCATCATTAGATCCCTGAAGTTAACGAAATAAACAGTGGCAGCGACAGGATACACAGCACGGAGCTGAGCAGCAGCACCGCTTCTGCATCAGGCGACTGCACACCAAAGCGGTTACCAAAGACGACGCCAAAGAAACCGGCAGACAGAGCAATCATCAGAATCGCGGTGATAGCGACCGACCCATGCAGACCCAGAATCAACACGATACCCCAGGCAATCGCTGGCTGAATCAGCAGTTTGGCAACCGTCGAGGTGATCACCATGGTATTGATTTGCAGTTTACGCGCAGAAAGAATCACCCCGGTCAGGAACAGCGCTGCGGCGGTTGCCGCCAGGCCCAGAGGTTTAATCGCGGCCAGAACCAGTTCCGGCATTTTAATACCAATGGCTGACAGAATCACACCCAGTAAAGGCCCCATCACGATCGGTTTTTTGATGGAACGCCACATCAGGACAGGCAGCATAGAAAGGGTTGAGCCTGAGTTATTGCCTTCAGTACGTGCTTTTTCACGTTCCAGAATCAGCAGACAGAACGGCGTCATCAGTACGGAACCACAGGCGATAGAGACCGCCACAGAAAGCGATGTCGATGAACTTTCGCCCAGCACGCTGCCCAGAATGGGCAGACCCAGCGCGGCATAGTTCGGCAATGCGACCGTCAATGTCAGTACCGCGGCATCCTGAGGTGATTTATTAAAGACCTTAATCGCCATGAAGTAGATGATCGCGTAGGTGATCCACATGGCCAGGGTGAGCACCACAATTAACGGCGACTGAGCAACAATCCCCGCCCACGGGGTCTGCACTGTCGCACTAAATAACGCGGCAGGCAGGGCAAAATCCATGACAAAAATATTAAGCAGGGAGACATTTTTGTTATCAACCATTTTGGCCTTACCGGCCCAGAATCCCAGCAGCATGATGATGAAAATCGGTGCAAGAGCATGAACAATTACGTAAGTCATAAATCACCTGTATTAAAGAGAAAAATCGTTTAGCACTGGCGCGATGATTATTATTTTTTCAGGACGAACATCCCCACGTGGACGCAGCAATGGCGCCCACGGGGTTGTTCATCTGGCAGGTCTTTTTTCTTACCAGCTTGCGCGCATACGCTCGCGTACAAGCGCCGAGCTGCGACGGTTGTCAGCACCCAAACGACTTTTAAGTGTGGCATCCTGACGAGCGTCACTGATGGCCTGTTGCAGTGAGGTTTTCACCTGCGCAAGATCGCTGTCCGTTGGGGCATCGGGATTGCTGATATCCAGCAGATTTTCCAGCAGTCCCAGCGTGGCATAGTTGCTGATGTCATACGCCATAGGAGGAATGGTGGCCGCCAGTTTCTCCAGCGCGTCGACGGTACGCAGGGTGATACGCGCAGCGGACTCTTTGCCCATCGCATGGATCAGCACGCCCGTGTCGTTAAAGGCAATCAGGCGGTTGGCCTGGTAGCCGTGCGCCAGGAATGCGCCCGACATCGCTTTACCGACGATAAGACCAATCACCGGATGGCCAGCAAGACGGGCATTGGCATACGCCCCTGCTGCACCGGCCAGCGCCTGATGGATCCCAAACGCCTCTTCACGACGGCCATAAGCCTGACTTGGCACGTCAATCACCGCCACAATGGGGCGCTTAACGGCTTTGTCCGCATCGGCAGCGATGGTTTCGCTGACCACTTTTGCCAGCGTCCAGCCTTCCAGAAGCCCCACCTCGCCTTGTGCAGCGCGTGGGAAATGGTTGTTGGCATCCGGCACTACGGCGATGAAACGGACGGTTTCGCCGTTGAGTTCCGCGTCTGCGGCCTGTACTGACGGGCAAAGCCCTTCAAGACGTTGCGCGTTCGGCGCAAGAGTTTGCAGCCAGAGTTCACCGCGGCTTACTGAGTGAGTCATCATTTCTCCTCCCGGGCAAAAAGCGCGTGAATTTGTTCGGTATCGGCCTGTTTCTGCGTGTCGAAATGGGTCAGACGATCCAGATACCAGTCATAGTTATCGGTGCGGTGTTTTGCCGGAACGCCCTTAGCAATCGCCTCGTTCATGGCCTGTTTCACGGCGTTGACACCGTCGCCCACCAGCGCATCAACCAGCCCGCTTTCATAGCGAATTTCGCCGCCGGTCATGCTCCAGATAAATGGACGATCGCGGGAGTCATACTCTTCAATACCCGCTTCCTGCTCGATAACCTGTGGGCCATTCAGACCCAGACGCGCTTCGCGAGTCACAATCAGATAGCTGCACAGAGCTGCGGCAATGGACATCCCGCCAAAGCAGCCCACGGTCCCGGCAACAATGCCGATCACCGGGGTATAGCGGCGCAGGTCAACAATGGCCGCGTGAATATCGGCAATCGCCGCCAGGCCAAGGTTGGCTTCCTGCAAGCGGACACCACCGGTTTCAAGGCTTAACACCGCCTGGGTGGGAATGCCGTTGCGGTTATCTTCTGCCGCCAGCTCCAGCGCCGCGGCCATTTTGGCACCGGACACTTCGCCCATACTGCCGCCCTGGAACGCCCCTTCAATCGCCACCACAACGGCGGGTTTGCCGTTGATCGTGCCTTTCGCCACCACCATGCCGTCATCGGCCTGGGGCACAATGCCCTGCGCGCCTAACCACGGAGAGACGATACCTTCAAACGGATCCAGAAGTTCGCGGTAGCTCCCTTCATCCAGCAAGGCATGCGCACGCTGACGTGCTTTCAATTCGATAAAACTGCGATCGTCACGCATAGCTCACCTCCTCAAAGACCTGTTCGATACGAATGCGTGCCACACCCGGCGTTGCGCCAAAATCGTGGATGGTCAGCGTACCGGCAGGCAGGCGGCTGACGGTTTGAAGACGTGTAAACAGCGCCTCCCAACGGCTACGGCTGTTGTCGACGGACGTGGTGATATCAACGGTGAGCGTCTTCTGGCCCGGTTCGGCGGTGAACAACACCTCCATATCCCCGGAGCCGACGACCCCTGCCAGCGCCTTGCCGTTTAGCGTGCGGCTGGCGGGCAGAGTTAAGGTAATTTTTTCCATAACATCCTCTTAATGCTGTAAATAGGGCGTATCGATGCGATCGAGGAACAGCGTGGCGGCAAGCAGGTCGGCCGCGCCGCCAGGCGATGCGTTTAGTGCGAGCATCTGACGATCTAACTCCGCTAAGGCACTTTGCCCTTCCGGCTGTGCGGTTCCTCCGGCCTTCAACACGGCGCGAGCACCGTCCTGCATGGCGTCGAGTCCTTCCATACCGGCGCGGGAAAGCACGCAGGTATCGGTAAGCGACGTCATGATGGCCATTAGCGCATCAAGTCGGGCGCAGGTTTCGCTGCTGCCGTTGAGGCGGCTGAGACGAAGCTGGGGCAGTGCTCGCTGCATAATGTGCGGGAACCCCTGCTGGGCTTCTTCTCTGGCACCCGGCACACGATAACGATGGGTCGCGCGAAGTCCCTTGCTGAAGACTTTCGGAGCCGCCGCATCCGGCAGCTTTGCCAGTTCGGCAGCCGCGGCTGTCACGGCGTGCGAGTTTGCACTGCCGCCTGACATCGCCACCGCACTGACCAGCAAGCCCAGCGCCCAAATTGCGCCGCGGTGGGTATTTACGCCTTGTGTGGCAGCCATCATCTGCTGCTCGCCTTCGCGACCAAGACGCCCTACGGTTTGTCTGAGTGCGATATCTGCCGGACGCTGCCAGCTTTGCAGAGCCAGCGCCTGAAACGTCGGGGTCAGGCTGTGGGCAGAACGCTCCATCAACGCAAGCGTGAGATCGTCATGCGCCCCGTTCCCCCGACTGTCCACCAGACCGGGTTTTGGGCTCAGTCGCGCTTCGTCAATCAGACACTGCGTGGCGGTTCGCGCCAGCCATTCGGCACCGCCTTCAACCTGAATCTGGGGCAGAAGTTTCATTACCAGCTCCGGAATTTCGCAGGTGGGTTGTAAAGACCGCCAGACCATTCCACCAGGTCAGACACGCTGCCTGCTGCCAGCAGAGAGCGCGTGGCATCGGTACGACGGATACCCATATCTTCCGGGTAAACCACCTTGCCGCTTTGACGCAGCTCCGCCACACGTTTCGCGTCGATTCCAAGGCCGATATCGGTGATCCCCGCAACGGCCGCAACCATTGCACGACGCTCTTCAAGATCTTTGGCGCGATAGAGGTACGCAATCCCCTCTTCGGTCAACACGTGCGTGACGTCATCGCCATAAATCATGACCGGTGCCAGTGGCATACCGGAGGCTTTCGCCACGTCTACCGCATCGAGTTTTTCCACGAAGGTCGGTTTGACGCCCGCCTGGAAGGTTTCGACCATCTGAACGACGAGTTTTTTACCGCGCTGCATCGGGTCAGGTTCGGTGATCATGTTCAGCCAGGCTGGCGTTGCATGACGACGACCATGTGGGTCATGACCCATGTTAGGCGCACCACCAAAACCAGACAGACGACCACGGGTAACGGTTGAGGAGTTGGCATAGCCATCCACCTGCAGGGTAGAACCAATGAACATGTCGACCGCGTACTGCCCTGCCAGCTGGCAGAAGGCACGGTTGGAACGCATAGAGCCATCAGCGCCGGTAAAGAAAATATCCGGACGGGCACGAATGTACTCTTCCATCCCCAGCTCACCGCCGAAGCAGTGCACGCTTTCTACCCAGCCGCTTTCAATCGCCGGAATCAGGGTTGGATGCGGGTTGAGGGTCCAGTGCTTACAAATTTTGCCTTTCAGACCCAGCTGTTCGCCGTACGTCGGCAGCAGCAGTTCAATCGCCGCCGTGTTAAAACCGATACCATGGTTCAGAGACTGAACCTGATGTTCTGCGTAGATGCCTTTAATCGCCATCATCGCCATCAGGATATGTTCCTGTTTGATGAGGCGCGGGTCGCGGGTAAACAGCGGTTCGATAAAGAACGGCTTATCCGCCACCACGACGTAGTCAATCCAGGAACCCGGAATATCCACGCGTGGCAGGTCGCATTCATCGTCCACCAGCTCGTTCACCTGGGCGATAACAATTCCGTCATGGAACGCGGCGGCCTCGACCAGTGCAGGGGTATCTTCGGTGCTGGCACCGGTATACAGGTTCCCTTTACGGTCCGCTTTAAAGCCTGCAATAAGTGCCACGTTAGGTGACAGGTCTACATAGAGACGGGAATAAAGTTCGATATAGGTGTGGATCGCGCCGATTTCGAGTTGACCATCTTCCAGCAGCTGCGAGATGCGCAGGCTTTGTGTCCCGGAGAAGGAGAAATCAAGTTTGCGGGCGATGCCCTTTTCAAAGATGTCCAGGTGTTCGCTGCGTCCGACGCTTGGCATGATCATATGCAGATCATGAACAATTTGCGGATTCACCTCAGCGAGTGAGCGGGAAAGAAAATCGGCCTGTTTTTGGTTGTTGCCTTCCAGAACGACTTTGTCGCCTGGCGCAATCAGTTTTTCCAGCATCGCGACGAGATCGTCGGTAGGCAGGACCTTGCCTTGGACCGGGACCGAAGCCAGACGGCGCGCTTTCTCAGTGCGTCGAGTGTTCCAGACCCGGGCGGGTGTTTGCCCAGATAACATTATTAACCTCCTGATTCAGCTCATCATTCTGATTTGCTTAACGCTAAGTAAAGTGTGCGCGTTGGTGAGAAAGCCATCAATCAAGCGTAGTGGTGAATCATTAGCTTGAGAGTAATAATCGTTGTAAATATTTGTGATCAAGATCAGTTCGCGTTTCGGAAAACCAGGCTAAACGAGTACACTTTGGAAAGTAGAGTTAAAAACAGACAAGAATTGACATCGCAACATATGACTCAAATTATCCCTTCGGACCTCGACATCGCGTGTGAGCAGAGTGCCGCCTTCGTGCCTCTGCGCGGTGTGGCGAACCCACATCTGCAAACCATGCTGCCGCGATTACTGCGCCGCAAAGTGCAATTTACGCCTCACTGGCAGCGACTGGATTTGCCCGACGATGACTTCGTCGATCTGGCCTGGAGCGAAGATCCGGCACAGGCGGCGCACAAGCCGCGGCTGGTGGTTTTTCATGGCCTCGAAGGCAGCCTGCACAGCCCTTATGCGCATGGTCTGATTCATGCGGCAAAAGCGCGCGGCTGGCTTGGGGTGGTGATGCATTTTCGCGGATGCAGCGGCGAGCCTAACCGCCAGAAGCGGATTTACCATTCAGGCGAAACCGAAGACGGCACCTGGTTCCTGCACTGGTTAGCCCGGACGTGGGGGCCTGCGCCCACCGCCGCGGTAGGTTATTCGCTGGGCGGGAATATGCTCGCCTGTCTGCTGGCAAAAGAAGGGAACAACGTGCCGCTGGATGCGGCGGTGATCGTCTCGGCCCCCTTCATGCTGGAACAGTGCAGTTATCATATGGAAAAGGGATTTTCGCGGGTTTATCAGCGCTATCTGCTTAATTTACTGAAAGCCAACGCGGCGCGAAAACTGAAGGCCTATCCGGACTCATTGCCCGTGAATTTGCAACAGCTTAAGGGGATGCGCCGCCTTCGTGAGTTCGACGATCTTATCACCTCGAAAATTCACGGTTTTGCCGACGCGATAGACTATTATCGTCAGTGCAGCGCCATGCCGTTGCTGAATCAGATCACCCAGCCGACGCTGATCATCCATGCGAAGGACGACCCCTTTATGGACCATCACTCCATTCCGGCGCCCGAGCACCTGCCGGTTAACGTGGAATATCAACTGACGGAGCATGGTGGACACGTGGGCTTTATCGGCGGCACGCTACGACGCCCCACAATGTGGCTGGAAACGCGCATTCCCGACTGGTTAACCCCTTATCTGGACAGAACACGATGATGATTCCCTGGCAGGATCTGGCTCCCGAAACGCTGGAAAGCCTGATTGAAAGCTTTGTATTACGTGAAGGCACCGATTATGGTGAACATGAACGTTCGCTAGAACAGAAAGTCGCCGATGTGAAACGGCAACTACAGAGTGGCGAAGTGTTGCTGGTGTGGTCTGAACTGCATGAAACCGTCAACATTATGCCCCGCAATCAGTTTCGCGGTTGATTGCTCCATCTTTTCAGTCAGGGAGTTGCTATGTCCGCCAGACATCCGGTTATCGCCGTTACCGGCTCAAGTGGTGCGGGAACCACCACCACCAGCCTCGCTTTCCGCAAAATTTTCGCGCAGCTCAATTTACGGGCGGCGGAGGTTGAGGGGGACAGCTTTCACCGTTACACGCGTCCAGAAATGGACATGGCGATTCGCAAGGCTCGCGATTTAGGTAAGCACATCAGCTACTTTGGCCCGGATGCCAACGACTTTGGCCTGCTGGAACAGACCTTTGCAGAGTATGGTTTGAGCGGCAAAGGGCAAGCGCGTAAATATCTGCACACCTACGATGAAGCCGTACCCTGGAATCAGGTTCCCGGCACCTTCACCCCCTGGCAGCCGCTACCCGAGCCTACGGACGTGCTGTTTTACGAGGGATTGCACGGCGGCGTGGTGACACCTCAGCACGATGTCGCCCGCCACGTGGATTTGCTGGTAGGCGTGGTCCCTATCGTCAATCTGGAGTGGATTCAAAAGCTGACGCGAGATACCAGCGAGCGTGGTCACTCCCGTGAAGCCGTCATGGATTCCGTGGTCCGCTCCATGGAAGATTATATTAACTTCCTGACTCCTCAGTTTTCGCGCACGCATATTAACTTCCAGCGAGTGCCCACCGTAGACACCTCTAATCCGTTTGCGGCGAAAGGCATCCCCTCGCTGGATGAAAGTTTTGTGGTGATCCATTTCCGCAATCTGGAAGGTATCGACTACCCGTGGTTACTGGCGATGCTGCAAGGGTCATTCATTTCGCACATGAATACGCTGGTCGTGCCTGGCGGAAAAATGGGGCTGGCGATGGAGTTAATTATGATGCCGCTGGTGCAGCGACTGATGGAAGGGAAGCAGATCGCATAATCACTTGCCCCCACCAACAGAGTGAGGGCATGCATAACGCACGAACATTCCCCTCTCCCCGTGGGAGAGAGTCAGGGTGAGGGCATCAAACCGCACAAACATTCCCCTCTCCCCGTGGAAGAGGGTCAGGGTGAGAGCTTCAAACCGCACAAACATTCCCCTCTCCCCGTGGGAGAGGGTCAGGGTGAGGGCACCAGACCGCACTAACACTCCCCTCTCCCCACGCGAGAGGGTCAGGGCGAGAGCAACAGACCGCACAAACATTCCCCTCTCCCCGTGGGAGAGGGCCAGGGTGAGGGCATCAAACCGCACAAACATTCCCCTCTCCCCGCGCGAGAGGGTCAGGGCGAGAGCAACAGACCGCACGAACATTCCCCTCTCCCCGTGGGAGAGAGTCAGGGTGAGGGCATCAGACCGCACAAACATTCCCCTCTCCTCGTGGGAGAGGGCCAGGGTGAGGGCATCAGACCGCACGAACATTCCCCTCTCCCCGTGGGAGAGGGTCAGGGTGAGGGCATCAGACCGCACAATGCCTGAAAATCACCCCTCAATCACTTCATACGAATGCGTAATATTGACCGCTTTCTCCAGCATTAACGCCACAGAGCAGTATTTTTCCGCAGAGAGATCCACCGCACGTGAAACCGACGCATCCTTCAGGGCCTTACCGGTCACAATGAAGTGCAGGTTGATATGCGTGAACAGACGTGGGGCTTCCTCACGACGCTCGGACGTCAGCTTCACTTCGCAGTCCGTCACGTCCTGACGACCCTTTTGCAGAATAGAGACAACGTCGATCGCGCTACATCCCCCTGCCGCCATTAACACCACTTCCATTGGGCTGGGAGCTTTATCGCCGGAGTTTCCGTCCATCAGAATCTGGTGTCCCGAAGCGGATTCGCCCAGGAACGTTAAACCTTCAACCCATTTCACACGCGCTTGCATTTTTATTAACTCCAACGTTGCCCATATCTCACCAGATTACGCGGGCGTGACAATTCTCGCAATGGAAGGCGACCTGCATCATGCTGAAGCGAGACACCAGGAGACACGCGGCTAAAGCTATGCTAAAACAGTCTCGATGCTACAGTAATACATTGACGTTACACATGTATGCAGAGGACATCAAACTTTACTGGCTGCGACAGATTTAGACAGCCGACTTCCCAGGTATGGGTAAGAATTCGATTGCAACCCCAGAGTCCGGATGCATCTTATGACTCTGGTGACAGCTTATAACAGAGGATAACAGCGCATGGTGCTTGGCAAACCGCAAACAGACCCGACTCTCGAATGGTTCTTGTCTCATTGCCACATTCATAAGTACCCATCTAAGAGCACGCTGATTCACCAGGGTGAAAAAGCCGAAACGTTGTATTACATCGTGAAGGGCTCGGTGGCAGTGCTGATCAAAGATGAAGAAGGGAAAGAGATGATCCTTTCTTATCTGAACCAGGGCGATTTCATTGGCGAACTGGGCCTGTTTGAAGAGGGCCAGGAACGTAGCGCCTGGGTTCGTGCAAAATCAGCCTGTGAAGTGGCTGAGATTTCATATAAGAAATTCCGTCAGCTGATCCAGGTTAACCCGGATATCCTGATGCGTCTTTCTTCGCAGATGGCTCGCCGTCTGCAGGTGACGTCTGAGAAAGTGGGTAACCTCGCCTTCCTGGACGTAACGGGCCGCATTGCACAGACCCTGCTGAACCTGGCGAAACAGCCAGACGCCATGACTCACCCGGACGGTATGCAAATCAAAATTACCCGTCAGGAAATTGGTCAGATCGTCGGTTGTTCACGTGAGACAGTAGGCCGTATTCTGAAAATGCTGGAAGATCAGAACCTGATCTCCGCGCACGGTAAAACGATCGTGGTTTACGGAACCCGTTAACCCCGATTAAACGGCGTGCCGTCGCAAGATAGCACGCCGTTTTTGTCTCTTTCCCCATGTGGCGCAGGCTGATTTATCACCCGGAAGTTAACTACGCACTTCGGCAAACGCTGGTGTTATGTCTTCCCGTGGCTATTGGCTTACTGCTCGGTCACCTGCAGCACGGTCTGCTGTTTTCCCTTGTGCCTGCCTGCTGCAATATCGCGGGTCTCGACACGCCGCATAAACGTTTTTTCAAACGCCTGATTATTGGTGGATGCCTTTTCGCCGGTTGTAGCCTCGCCGTCCAGCTGCTGCTGGCACGGGATATTCCCCTGCCGATGATCCTCACGGTGCTGGCGATGACGCTGGGCGTCACCGCAGAGATAAGCTCGCTTCATGCCCGCCTGCTGCCTGCCTCACTGATTGCAGCGATTTTCACGCTCAGCCTCGCCGGCAATATGCCCATCTGGGAACCCCTACTTATCTACGCACTGGGTACGCTATGGTATGGCGTGTTTAACTGGCTATGGTTCTGGATGTGGCGCGAACAACCGCTGCGTGAATCATTAAGCCTGCTCTACGTTCAACTCGCTGACTATTGCGAAGCTAAATACACCTTGCTGACCCAGCACAACGATCCGGAAAAAGCCTTGCCGCCCCTGCTGACGCGTCAACAAAAAGTCGTTGACCTGATCAGTCAGTGTTATCAACAGCTTCACATGCTGGCCGCCAATAATAATCACGAATACAAGCGGTTGCTGCGAACGTTTCAGGTGGGACTGGATTTACAGGAGCATATCTCGGTCAGCCTGCATTATCCCGGGGAAGTCCAGAAGCTGGTTGAGCGTAGCCACGCCGAAGCCGTGATCCGCTGGAATGCCCAGACCGTTGCAAGCCGCCTGCGCGTGCTGGCGGATGATATTCTTTACCATCGCTATCCGACGCGTTTTAACATGGACAAACAGCTCGGCGCGCTGGAGAAAATTGCCCGTCAGCATCCGGATAACCCTGTCGGTCAGTTCTGCGCATGGCACTTTAGCCGCATCGCCCGCGTACTCCGCACGCAGCGCCCTCTCTATCCCCGTGACCTGATGGCCGATAAGCAAAAACGCCTGCCGCTGTTGCCCGCACTGAAGAGCTATCTGTCGTTTAACTCCTCCGCGCTGCGAAATGCGGCGCGCATCAGCGTGATGTTAAGCATCGCCAGCCTGATGGGAATGGCCCTCAATCTGCCCAAACCTTACTGGATTTTAATGACCATTTTGTTTGTCACCCAGAACGGCTACGGCGCAACGCGGGTACGCATTCTCCATCGATCCGGCGGAACCCTCGCGGGATTAGTGATTGCAGGCATCACGCTGCACTTTCACGTCCCGGACGGCTATACGCTGGCAGGGATGCTCATTATCACCCTGGTCAGCTATTTGATTATTCGTAAAAACTACGGCTGGGCGACGGTCGGATTCACGGTAACGGCGGTTTACACCCTGCAGTTGCTCACCCTCAATGGGGAGCAATTTATTGTCGCCCGTTTGATTGATACGCTGATTGGCTGCCTGATCGCATTTGGTGGAATGGTCTGGCTATGGCCGCAGTGGCAGAGCGGATTATTGCGACAGAACGCCCACGATGCGCTGGAAGCCGATCAGCAGGCGATTCGCCTGATTCTGAGCGACGATCCGCAGCCTTCTCCGCTGGCCTATCAACGTATGAAGGTGAACCAGGCGCACAACGCCCTGTTTAACTCCCTGAATCAGGCGATGCAGGAGCCGGGCTTTAATGCGCATTATCTGGCGGACATGAAACTGTGGGTGACGCACAGTCAGTTTATTGTTGAGCACATCAATGCGATGACAACGCTGGCGCGTGAACACACGATGCTGACGCCGGATCTGGCGCAGCGCTATTTGCAGTCCTGTGAGATTGCCCTGCAACGGTGTCAGCAGCGCCTTGAGTATGACGCACCAGGCGAGTCGGGAGACATAAACATCCTGGAAGGGCCAGAGATACTCACCTATGGGCCAATGAGCACGCTGGAGCAGCATTTGCAGCGCATTCTGGGGCATCTGAACACCATGCACACCATTTCGTCGGTGGCATGGCGTCAGCGTCCGCATCACGGAATTTGGTTAACCCGTCGCTTGAAGCGAACGGCCTATTAAGCCTTAACGATCGTCGCGACCGCGGCGGCAAAACGGTTTAACCCCTCTTCGATATCCTTCTCTTCCACCACCAGTGACGGGGCAAAGCGCATGACATCCGGCCCCGCATTCAGCACCATCACGCCTTCATGGGCAGCGGCGTGCAGGAAGTCACGCGCCCGGCCTTTGTACTGAGGTTTCAGCTCTGCACCCACCAGCAAGCCCAGGCCTCGCACCTCGGTAAAGACATCGAACTGCGCGTCAATCTGCTGAAGATGTTGCACAAACTGTTCGCGTTTCGCCGTCACGCCATTCAGCACGTCAGGCGTATTAATAATATCAAATGCTGCCCCGGCGACCGCACAGGCCAACGGATTACCGCCATAGGTGGAACCGTGAGAGCCAACGTGGAATGCCGAGGCGATATCCTGCGTGGTCAAGACCGCACTCACCGGGAAACCGCCGCCGAGCGCTTTGGCGCTGGTCAGGATGTCCGGCGTGACGCCATAGTGCATATAGGCAAACAGATCTCCCGTCCGCCCCATGCCGCTTTGCACTTCGTCAAAGACCAGCAATGCCTGATGGGCATCACACAGCTCGCGCAAACCTTGCAGGAAGGCTGGCGTCGCGGCCGTTACGCCGCCTTCACCCTGAATGGGCTCGACCACCACGGCGCAGGTGTGATCGTCCATCACCGCTTTTACGGCATGCAGATCGTTAAAAGGAACATGAATGATATCTGCCGGTTTGGGGCCAAAGCCGTCGGAATATTTCGGCTGCCCGCCCACCGACACGGTAAACAGCGAGCGGCCATGGAAGGCGTTATGGAAGGCAATAATTTTGGTTTTATACGGGCTGTGACGCGTGGAAGCATAGTAGCGCGCCAGTTTGAACGCGGTTTCGTTTGCTTCCGTGCCCGAGTTCATGAACAGCACGCGCTCGGCAAAGGTCGCATCAATGATTTTACGGCCCAGGCGCAAAGCCGGTTCGTTAGTAAAGACGTTACTGGTGTGCCAGAGGGTTTCCCCCTGCGTTTTTAACGCGTCCACCAGCGCAGGATGGCAGTGCCCGAGCGCCGTCACCGCAATCCCCCCCGCAAAATCAATGTACTCTTTACCCTGCTGATCCCAGACCCGGCTGCCTTTCCCTTTTACCGGGATAAACTCGGCTGGTGCATAAATCGGCAGAATAACTTCATCGAAAGTTGCGCGTGTGATTGCAGATTGTTCAGTTGCCATGTCATGCCCATCCGTTTTATGTCACAAAGATTGTGAAAATATAATCACAAAATATGCATAAAAAATCAAAGCAAGGCAATTAAAATTCAGCGGCGAAGAAAATTAGCCAGCAGCGCATGCCCCTGTTCGCTCAGAATACTCTCCGGATGGAACTGCACGCCCTCCAGATCCCACTCGCGATGACGGATTCCCATGATCTCTCCCGTATCGCTCCAGGCGGTCACCTCAAAGCAGGCTGGCAAAGTGGGCGGGTCAATCACCAGCGAATGGTAGCGTGTCACCGTCAGAGGGTGGTTAAGGCCCTCGAAGACGCCCGTACCCCTATGGGTCACCGGCGACGTTTTACCGTGCATCACGCGCACCGCGCGGACGATAGTCGCACCAAAAACATGTGCAATCGCCTGATGGCCCAGGCAGACACCGAGGATGGGGATCTTCCCGGCGTAATGGCGGATAACCTCCAGAGAGATGCCGGATTCAGAAGGCGTGCAGGGGCCGGGAGAGATGACGATTTTTTGCGGCGCTAATGTTTCGATATCCTCCAGCGTGATGGCATCGTTACGCCGGACCTCGACCTCAGCACCAAGTTCACAAAAGTACTGGTAAAGGTTCCAGGTAAAGGAATCGTAGTTATCAATCAGCAAAATCATGGCGGCCCCCGAAAATTAGCCGCCCTATTCTACTCAGTTTCCCGCGCTTCGCTCACTACTTTGGCAAAGATGGTATTCAGCGCCGTGAGGTCACCCATAGCGCCACTTTGATTGGCGGCCGCCCACTGATCCGGGGCAATGTCCCGCCAGCTCAGCTGGTAACCGGCGTGAATCGCCAGTTGTTCAAAGAAGATTCGCTGAGCGATACCGTTACCAATGCGGAACGGGTGCAGGACGTTAATCTCGCAATAGTAGTGACTGAGCCGGGCAATGAATTCTCTCTTCTCAAGCCCAACAAGATAGCCCTCTTCTTCGAGATCTTGCATCAGGCCGTTGCCCTCTTTCTCGATATACGCGAAGTGGCAAAAGCGGGTATCACCCTGATAAATATCCATCTCACGAATCTCACCCGCCCAGTCAAATACATCCTGGTAGAGGTGACGATGAATGGCGCATAAATGAGGTAAACCCCGCGCAGGAGGCCCCAGGTCAAGCGTTGCCGCACGCAGCGCGGTCAGCTCATAGGCGGCGTGCGCCAGCCTGTCAGCCTGGCGGATATCCAGCCGATTACGCATCACATTCAGCCCGGGATAGAGGTACGGATCGCGGCCATCGCCATATTTATCGCTCATAGTGCCTCCTGAGTTCCTCAAGACGGCTTTGCGCCTCTTCGGCGCTTAACGTAACAAGCGGCGTGTCGATCCCTTCAAGCCGTCGACTGGCCTGAAAATTGGCATTGCGTTGCTGCTCCCAGAGTCGGGCTTTTTGCTTATCGGTGAGTTTTTTCACTTCACGCCTCCCTGAATGTGTCCGTTTGCCACAAGTATAAGCAGCAAAACGCGCTTTCGCAGGAAGGGTGAAACAACACGGGCGAGAATCGCCCGTGACGGAGAGGTTAAGGCAGGACTTTTGCAGAGAGGATAACGACCGGTTTTGTCGGCACATTCTGGTACGGACCGACGTCGTGAGTCGGTACCTGAGAAATCTTATCCGCCACATCCATCCCTTTCACAACTTTACCGAAAACGGCATAACCAAAGTCACGCTGACCATGGTCGAGGAAGGCATTATCGGCAACGTTCAGGAAGAACTGGCTGGTTGCGCTGTCCTTATCGGCGGTACGAGCCATCGAGATGGTACCGCGCGTATTACGTAAACCATTGTCCGCTTCGTTTTTGATCGGCGCGTTCGGCTGCTTCTGTTGCATCTGCTCGTTAAAACCGCCGCCCTGCAGCATAAAGCCCGGGATCACACGGTGGAACGTGGTGCCGTTATAGAATCCGCTGTTCACGTAGTCGAGGAAGTTTTTAACAGAGACAGGAGCTTTCTGGCTGTTCAGTTCCAGCTCAATATTCCCCGCGGAAGTCGTCAGCAGAACGTGAGGGTCACCTTTAGCGGCCAGCGCAGCAGGGGAAACGGCAGAAAGAGCAAACACAGCTGCGACAGCCGCCAGTGTTGATTTGAGCATGAGAATTCCTTAACAAAGCGCAGAAAAGAAAGCGAGTGGCTTGATTCTAAAGAGCAGTATGGATGGAGACCAGCCTTTTACCTAATTTTACGAAATTGAAACAGTTGTAACCACGCAAACGGTTGGTTGCACCGCAATTTTGTGTGATCTATATCACACAAAATCCTGCAATAAGAATCTAATTACCCATAAAAGATATGAATGGATCACTTTAATGTCTAAAATCTGCCCGCTCGAGCGCCGTCAATGCGCTTTACTTTTCTTTGAACAGGCCAGACATGACTAACAGCAATCGCATCAAGCTCACATGGATCAGCTTCTTCTCCTACGCCCTGACCGGTGCGTTGGTGATCGTCACCGGAATGGTGATGGGGAATATCGCAGACTATTTCCAGCTGCCCGTATCCAGCATGAGTAATACCTTCACCTTCCTGAATGCAGGGATCCTGATCTCCATTTTCCTGAATGCCTGGCTGATGGAAATCGTCCCGCTGAAAACGCAGCTGCGCTTTGGCTTTGTGCTGATGGTCGCCGCCGTGGCGGGTCTGATGCTCAGCCACAGCATCGCCCTGTTCTCTGCCGCCATGTTTGTACTGGGTCTGGTAAGCGGGATCACGATGTCTATCGGGACCTTCCTGATCACCCATATGTATGAAGGTCGTCAGCGCGGGGCACGTCTGCTGTTTACCGACTCCTTCTTTAGTATGGCTGGCATGATTTTCCCGATGGTCGCCGCCGCGCTGCTGGCACGCAGCATTGAATGGTATTGGGTTTATGCCTGTATCGGCCTGGTCTACGTGGCCATTTTTGTCCTGACCTTCGGCTGCGAGTTTCCGGTGCTGGGCAAAAAAGCGCCCAACGCGACCGAGACCGTCGCAAAAGAAAAATGGGGTATTGGCGTACTGTTCCTCTCCATTGCCGCGCTGTGCTACATCCTGGGCCAGTTGGGCTTTATCTCCTGGGTGCCAGAGTATGCCAAAGGCCTGGGCATGAGCCTGAATGACGCAGGTAAACTGGTGAGCGATTTCTGGATGTCTTACATGTTCGGCATGTGGGCATTTAGCTTCATTTTACGTTTCTTCGATCTGCAGCGAATTCTGACCGTTCTGGCAGGGGCAGCCACCGTGCTGATGTACCTGTTCATCAACGGTTCACCAGACCATATGCCGTGGTTTATCCTGACGCTGGGCTTCTTCTCCAGCGCGATTTATACCTCGATCATTACGCTGGGCTCGCTGCAAACAAAAGTCGCCTCACCGAAGCTGGTTAACTTTGTTCTGACCTGCGGCACCATTGGCACCATGCTGACCTTCGTCGTCACCGGCCCGATTGTGGCTCACAGCGGTCCTCTGGCAGCGTTGCACACCGCGAACGTCCTGTATGCGGTGGTGTTTGTGATGTGTCTGGTGCTGGGCTTTGTGACCCGCCACCGTCAGCACAACGCAACAGCAGCAAGTCACTGATCCTTCAAGCCTCTTTGCGCTCAGCAAAGGGGCTGTTTTTCGTAAACAGCAGCGTCTCTCCCCCGGTGTCCATCTGTACCCACGTTTGCGGTAACTGCGTCATCGAAATGACTCTGCCCTGGCGTATTGACCAGCGCACCGGCACCTGACAGCGCACGGCTTCAAATCCGCTTTCTGCCGGCAGAATAATCAGGTTCGCCGGATGTCTCTTTTCAATTCCGTAATCCTTCAGACCAAAGGTCCTGGCGCTGTTATGCGTGATCAGGTTTAAGCCGCTATCAATTTGCTGATAGCCCATCATCTGACAGACGTGCAGGCCCATATGCAGAACCTGCAACATGTTGCCGGTCCCCAGCGGATACCACGGGTCAAAAACGTCATCGTGCCCGAAACAGACGTTGATTCCCGCCTCCTGTAACTCTTTTACCCGGGTGATGCCCCGACGCTTCGGATAATCATCAAAGCGGCCTTGCAGATGAATATTCACCAGCGGGTTGGCCACGAAGTTAATGCCCGACATTTTCAGCAGCCGGAACAAGCGGGAGGTATACGCGCCATTGTACGAATGCATCGCGGTGGTATGGCTGGCAGTCACGCGGTCGCCCATTCCTGTTTCGTACGCCAGCGTCGCCACGGTTTCGAGGAATCGCGACTGCTCGTCGTCGATTTCATCACAGTGAATATCCAGCAGACGGTCGTATTTCTTTGCCAGCGCAAACGCGATATGTAATGACTCTACGCCGTATTCCCGGGTGAACTCAAAATGAGGTATCGCCCCTACCACGTCGGCACCCAGCTTTAACGCCTCTTCCAGCAACACTGCGCCGTCAGGATATGAAAGTATCCCTTCCTGCGGGAACGCCACAATTTGCAGTTCTATCCACGGGGCCACCTCGCGCTTGACCTCCAGCATGGCTTTCAGGGCCGTTAAGGAGGGGTCGGAGACGTCGACGTGAGTACGGACAAACTGGATCCCGTTTGCCATTTGCCACTTCAGGGTTTTCCACGCCCGCGCTTTTACATCTTCATGCGTGAGTTGCGCCTTGCGTTCCGCCCAGCGCTCGATCCCTTCAAACAGCGTACCGGACTGATTCCAGTGTGGCTCCCCGGCGGTTTGGGTCGTATCGAGATGGATATGCGGCTCGATAAAAGGGGGAATAGCCAGCCCACCCCGGCCATTTAACACTTCATAGCTCTCGTCGTGCGTGACGTCGCCCATGGGGCTGATATCACCAAAACGCCCTTGCTCAATGGCAATTTGCCAGAGCCCTTCCCGATTCGGTAAACGAACGTTTTGAACCAGCCAAAGCGGTGTCGTTGACATAGTGTTCCCCTGAAAAAAGCCGCTGAAATTTGGAAGTACCGGATTTAAGCCATTAGCGCTCTATTTTGTACACAAAATCGACGCATACGAAAAGCCAGTCATTTCCGTCACTTATAAAAATCCTGACAAATCAGTGATCTACCCACTAAGTGGTAGCTGAAGGCGTATTTGATTTGCATCAATAAGCGCCTTTGCTGAATCGTTAAGGTAGGCAGTAATAGAAAAGAAATCGAGGCAAAAATGAGCAAAGTCAGACTCGCGATCATTGGTAATGGCATGGTCGGCCATCGCTTTATTGAAGACCTTCTCGATAAAGCCGACGCCGCCCAGTTTGATATTACCGTCTTTTGTGAAGAACCCCGCAAGGCGTACGATCGTGTGCACCTCTCCTCCTACTTCTCTCACCATACTGCAGAAGAACTTTCTATGGTACGTGAAGGTTTCTACGAGAAGCATGGCGTAAAAGTGCTGGTTGGCGAACGTGCAATCACCATTAACCGTCAGGAAAAAGTGATTCACTCCAGTGCCGGACGCACGGTTTTTTACGACAAACTGGTTATGGCGACCGGCTCCTACCCCTGGATCCCGCCAATCAAAGGGTCTGACACGCAGGATTGCTTCGTTTATCGTACCATTGAAGACCTCAAAGCCATCGAGGCGTGTGCCCGTCGCAGCAAACGCGGTGCCGTTGTCGGCGGCGGTCTGCTCGGTCTGGAAGCGGCCGGCGCGCTGAAAAACCTCGGCGTTGAAACCCACGTCATCGAATTTGCCCCGATGCTGATGGCAGAACAGCTTGATCATATGGGCGGCGACCAGTTACGCCGTAAGATTGAAAGTATGGGTGTGAAAGTTCACACCAGCAAAAACACCAAAGAGATCGTCCAGGAAGGCACCGAAGCCCGTAAAACCATACGCTTTGCCGATGGCAGCGAGCTGGAAGTGGACTTTATTGTTTTCTCAACCGGTATTCGTCCGCGCGACAAAATGGCGACCCAGTGTGGGCTGGCCGTGGCACAGCGCGGCGGGATCATGATCAACGACACCTGCCAGACCTCCGATCCGGACATCTACGCGATTGGCGAATGCGCCAGCTGGAACAACCGTGTTTATGGGCTGGTGGCGCCTGGCTACAAAATGGCGCAGGTTGCCGTAGACCACATTCTCGGCCAGGAAAATGCCTTCACCGGCGCAGACATGAGCGCCAAACTGAAACTGCTGGGTGTGGATGTAGGCGGTATCGGTGATGCACATGGCCGCACGCCTGATTCCCGCAGCTACGTCTATCTGGACGAAAGCAAAGAGGTCTATAAACGTCTGATCGTCAGCCCGGATAATAAAACCCTGCTGGGTGCCGTGCTCGTTGGGGATACCAGCGATTTTGGCAATCTGCTGCAGCTGGTGCTGAATGCCATCGAACTGCCGGAAAACCCGGACGCGTTGATCCTGCCTGCTCATGCGTCTAACGGTAAGCCGTCAATTGGCGTGGATAAACTGCCGGACAGCGCGCAGATTTGTTCCTGCTTCGATGTCACCAAAGGCATGCTGGTGGCCGCCATTAATAAAGGCTGCCACACCGTCGCCGCACTGAAAGCGGAAACCAAAGCCGGTACCGGCTGCGGTGGCTGTATTCCCCTGGTCACACAGGTGCTCAACGCTGAGCTGGCGAAACAGGGCATCGAAGTGAACAACAATCTGTGCGAGCACTTCTCGTATTCTCGCCAGGAGCTTTACCATCTGATTCGCGTCGAGGGCATTAAATCCTTTGACGAACTGCTGGAAAAACACGGTCAGGGCTACGGCTGCGAAGTGTGTAAACCGACCGTCGGTTCGCTGCTGGCTTCCTGCTGGAATGACTACATCCTGAAACCGGAGCACACGCCGCTGCAGGATACCAACGACAACTTCCTGGCCAACATCCAGAAAGACGGAACTTACTCCGTTATCCCACGCTCAGCAGGCGGGGAGATCACCCCGGAAGGGCTGGTGGCGATTGGTCGTGTCGCACGCGAATTTAACCTGTATACCAAAATTACCGGTTCCCAGCGTATCGGCCTGTTTGGTGCGCAAAAAGACGACCTGCCGGAAATCTGGCGTCAGCTGATTGAAGCAGGCTTTGAAACGGGTCACGCGTACGCCAAAGCACTGCGTATGGCGAAAACCTGCGTAGGCAGCACCTGGTGCCGTTATGGCGTAGGCGACAGCGTGGGCTTCGGCGTTGAGCTGGAAAACCGCTACAAAGGCATCCGCACCCCGCACAAAATGAAGTTTGGCGTCTCGGGTTGTACCCGTGAGTGTGCTGAAGCGCAGGGTAAAGATGTGGGCATCATTGCGACCGAGAAAGGCTGGAACCTGTACGTCTGCGGTAACGGCGGGATGAAACCGCGGCATGCCGATCTGCTGGCAGCGGACCTGGATCGCGAAACCCTGCTGAAATACCTCGACCGTTTCATGATGTTCTACATCCGTACGGCCGACAAACTGACGCGTACCGCCTCCTGGCTGGACAATCTGGAAGGGGGCATCGACTACCTGAAGTCAGTGATTATCGATGACAAGCTGGGCCTGAATGACCATCTTGAAGAAGAGATTGCACGCCTGCGTGAAGCGGTCATTTGCGAGTGGACTGAAACGGTTAACACGCCGGCTGCACAGGTACGCTTCAAACACTTTATCAACAGCACCCAGCGCGACCCGAACGTACAGGTTGTGCCTGAGCGTGAACAGCATCGTCCTGCAACGCCTTACGAGCGTATTCCGGTGACGCTGCTGGAGGAAAACGTATGAGCCAGTGGGTAAATATTTGCGAAATCAATGACATTATTCCCGGCACCGGCGTTTGTGCCCTGCTGGGGAGTGAGCATGTTGCCGTATTCCGTCCGCGTCACGATGAACAGGTTTTTGCTATCAGTAATATCGACCCGTTCTTCGACGCCAGCGTGCTCTCGCGTGGCTTGATTGCGGAGCATCAGGGCGAACTGTGGGTCGCCAGCCCGCTGAAAAAACAGCGTTTTCGTCTGAGCGACGGTCACTGTATGGAAGATGAAAGCCATTCCGTGAAGCATTATGACGTACGCGTGAAAGACGGCATGGTGCAGCTGAGAGCCTAATCTCCAGCCTTTTCAATAGGAAAGGCTTATGACCCCTTATGGGTAACGGCAGGAAAAACCGTATGTTCTGTACGATCCCTGCTGTTATCCTGACCTCAAATTCTCCTCCTCCCCTGAATGCTGTGAGGTAATGTCGTGGACCACCTGCCGATTTTCTGTCAATTACGTCATCGCGACTGCCTGCTTGTGGGCGGTGGGGATGTTGCTGAACGTAAAGCACGCCTGCTACTGGATGCAGGTGCCCGCCTCACCGTGAATGCCCTGGCTTTTGACCCGCAGTTTGAGGTCTGGGCGCAGGAAGGCATGCTGACGCTGGTGCAGGGCGAGTTCGATGAAAGCCTGCTGGATACCTGCTGGCTGACCATCGCCGCTACGGACGATGACACCGTTAACCAGCGCGTCAGCGACGCGTGCGAAACCCGACGTATTTTCTGCAACGTGGTGGATGCGCCGAAAGAAGCCAGCTTCATCATGCCGTCGATCATCGATCGCTCCCCGCTGATGGTGGCGGTCTCGTCTGGCGGTACGTCGCCTGTGCTTGCACGTTTGCTACGTGAAAAACTGGAATCACTCCTGCCACAGCATCTGGGGCAGGTCGCGCATTACGCAGGTCAGCTGCGCGCGCGGGTGAAGAAGACGTTTGCCACCGTTGGTGAACGCCGTCGCTTCTGGGAAAAGTTCTTTGTAAACGATCGGCTGGCGCAGTCGCTGGCGAATGAAGATCATTCTGCCGTGGCTGAAACCACCGAACGTCTGCTAAACGAGCCGCTGGATCATCGGGGTGAAGTGGTGCTGGTGGGGGCGGGCCCTGGAGATCCTGGGCTTCTGACGCTTAAAGGTTTACAGCAGATCCAGCAGGCCGATATTGTGGTCTATGACCGCCTGGTGTCCGATGAGATCATGAACCTGGTACGCCGTGACGCTGACCGCGTGTTTGTCGGTAAGCGTGCAGGTTACCATTGCGTTCCTCAGGAAGAGATTAACCAAATCCTGCTCCGTGAAGCGCAGAAAGGCAAACGCGTCGTGCGCCTGAAAGGGGGCGATCCGTTTATCTTTGGTCGCGGCGGTGAAGAGCTGGAAACCCTTTGTCATGCGGGCATACCGTTCTCGGTTGTGCCTGGTATCACGGCTGCATCGGGCTGTTCCGCCTACTCCGGCATTCCCCTCACCCACCGCGACTTCGCGCAAAGCGTGCGTCTGGTTACCGGGCACCTGAAGACGGGCAGTGAACTGGACTGGCACAATCTGGCGGCGGAAAAACAGACCCTGGTGTTTTACATGGGACTCAATCAGGCCGCCACCATTCAGGAAAAACTCCTCGCACAGGGTATGGAAGCAGACATGCCTGTTGCGCTGGTGGAGAACGGCACGTCCATTAAACAGCGCGTGGTGAAAGGCGTTCTGACGCAGTTGGGCGAGCTGGCTCAACAGGTTGAAAGCCCGGCGTTGATTATCGTTGGTCGCGTCGTTGCCTTAAGAGAAAAACTGAACTGGTTCTCCAGCCATTAAACCCAACCATACATACCTTTCCCTCTGCGAGTAGTCCTTAACCGGACTACTCCCTCGTAACACCTGCCGCTAACATACCGCCTGCGAAATGGAACTTTTCCATTTATTCCCTCGTATTACATCCAAAAGTTTATTGAAGACAAGGAATGAGTATGTTCAAACTGGCTAAAGCTGCCGTTCTGGTGGGCGTATTATCGACGCTGACTGCCTGTACCGGTCATGTAGAAAACACGAAGAAAAACTGCAGCTATGACTATCTGCTCCACCCGGCGATCTCCATTTCTAAGATCATCGGCGGATGCGGGCCAGCGGCACAGCAGTAAGCCTTTCAGACATAAAAAAACCGGGGATTCCCGGTTTTTTTATATTGTAGAGTCCGGTCTCCTCTCCCACAGGGAGAGGAGACCCACCCTCAAACCTTTACCTACGGTTTGGCGACAAACCCAATGGCGGCATAAACGGCTTTCAGCGTTTCAGAAGCACGAGCGCTGGCTTTCTCAGCCCCGTCCTTCATCACTTTCTGCAGAAGAGCTTCGTCGTTGCGGAAGCGGTTATAACGCTCCTGCAGCTCGGTCAACATGCCAGAAACCGCATCGGCCACTTCGCCTTTCAGGTGACCATACATCTTGCCTTCAAAATGCTTTTCAAGTTCCGGGATGCTCTGACCGGTCACACCGGAGAGGATATCCAGCAGGTTAGAGACGCCAGCCTTATTCTTAACATCGTAACGCACAACCGGTGGCTCTTCTGAGTCCGTCACGGCACGCTTCAGTTTCTTCACCACGGATTTTGGATCTTCAAGCAGGCCAATAACGTTGTTACGGTTATCGTCAGACTTGGACATCTTTTTCGTCGGCTCAAGCAGGGACATGACGCGCGCACCCGATTTCGGAATGAACGGCTCGGGCACTTTAAAGACATCACCATAAATCGCATTGAAGCGCTGGGCGATATCACGGCTCAGCTCAAGATGCTGTTTCTGATCTTCACCGACCGGCACCTGGTTAGTCTGATAAAGCAGAATATCGGCTGCCATCAGCACCGGATAGTCGAACAGACCGGCGTTGATGTTTTCAGAATAGCGGGCGGATTTATCTTTGAACTGGGTCATACGGCTCAGTTCACCAAAATAGGTATAGCAGTTCAGCGCCCAGCCAAGCTGCGCGTGCTCAGGGACATGAGACTGGACGAAGATGGTGCTTTTCTCAGGGTCGATACCGCAGGCGAGATAGAGCGCCAGCGTATCCAGCGTGGCTTTACGCAGCTTTTCAGGATCCTGACGAGCAGTGATCGCATGCAAATCCACAATGCAGTAAATGCAGTGGTAATCATCCTGCATACCCACCCACTGACGCAGCGCCCCCATATAGTTGCCAATGGTCAATTCACCTGAGGGCTGGGCGCCACTAAATACGATGGGCTTAGTCATTTTTCGATTCCTGATGTTCACTATGCGAAAGCCCGAGCGCGGGCAGTAAATCTTTGAAGTGGTCGAACACGACGTCCGGCTCACTCAACGTGATGGCTTCACCGTAGTTATAGCCATAGGTCAGACCGACGGAGAGACTTCCCGCCGCCTTAGCGGCCAGAATATCATTGCGCGAATCGCCCACAAAGAGTAACTCGGCTGGGGTTAAGGATAATTTTCCAGCAACCAGAAGAATGGGCTCCGGATGTGGTTTTTTATTTTTCACATCGTCGCCACCGACAATCACGGAAAAATATTTCGCAATATCCAGCGCTTCCAGCAGCGGCGCAACGAACGGTGTCGGCTTGTTGGTCACCAGCGCCATCGGCATACCGCTGGCCTGCAATGCGCTTAACGTCTCGGTGACATCGGGGAACAGGAAGCTCCCTTCCTCAACCGTCTCTTCATAGAAACGATTGAAGAGTTTGCGCAAGACTCGCAGCTGCTCATCCTGAGGAATATCAGCATGGTCAACGCCCGGCTTACCCTGCGCGGCGCGTTGAATCGCACGCTCCTGGCGCGCCCAGATCAACGCACGTTCCATCAAAACATCCGCACCGTTGCCGATCCAGGTGATGACGCGATCTTCACCCGCGACCGGTAATTCCAGTGCATACAACGCCTGGTCGACGGCGCTGGTTAAACCCGGCGCGCTGTCGACCAGGGTGCCATCGAGGTCAAACGCAACGCCCCGAATTGCCTGCAATTTATTCATGACTTACCTTTGCCAGTTCACTGCGCATTTCATCAATGACTTTTTTGTAATCCGGCTGATCGAAAATCGCCGAACCTGCGACAAACATATCCGCCCCTGCAGCAGCAATCTCACCGATATTGCTGACCTTCACGCCGCCATCCACTTCAAGGCGGATGTCGTAGCCAGATTCGTCAATACGGCGGCGCACTTCACGCAGCTTCTCAAGCGTATGTGGGATAAAGGATTGACCACCGAAACCTGGGTTCACGGACATCAGCAGGATTACGTCGAGCTTATCCATCACGTAATCAAGGTAGCTGAGTGATGTCGCAGGATTGAAGACCAGACCCGCTTTGCAGCCGTGCTCTTTAATCAGCTGTAAGGTGCGATCCACATGTTCAGATGCTTCAGGATGGAAAGTGATAATGCTGGCACCTGCGGCGGCGAAATCCGGCACGATGCGATCGACCGGCTTGACCATCAGGTGAACGTCAATCGGTGCGGTGATGCCGTAATTACGCAGGGCTTTGAGGACCATCGGGCCGATGGTCAGGTTAGGTACGTAATGGTTGTCCATCACGTCGAAATGGACAACATCCGCGCCCGCGGCCAGAGCATTTGCCGTGTCTTCACCCAGACGGGCAAAGTCAGCCGACAGAATTGAGGGAGCAATCAAAAACTGTTTCATCCGCATCTCCTTGAAATGTGTTTATCGGCGGGCAAAACGGCTCAGGGTCGATAAAGAGCCAACAGTTCGTCCACCTTTTTACGTGTGCCACCATTGCTGCTGATGCTGCGTCGTACTTTAACGACATGCAGTTTGGTCGCGAGCTGATACCACTCACGGGTCAAGACCGTATCATGATTGGAAATCAGCACCGGAATACGTCTATTAACAAGGCCTTCGGCAATTTCAGCCAGATGCGCCTGCTCTTTCAAATTGAAGCTATTGGTATGATACGCCGTGAAATTAGCCGTCGCGGTAAGCGGGGCATACGGGGGATCGCAATAGACGACCGAATTATTGTCCGCGCGCGCCATGCTATCGGCATAGGACTCGCACAGGAAAAGGGCACTCTGCGCCTTCTCGGCAAAATGATACAACTCCGTCTGCGGGAAATAGGGCCGCTTGTAACGACCAAACGGCACGTTAAATTCGCCACGCAAATTATACCGGCACAGGCCATTGTAACCATGGCGATTCAGATAGAGGAATAAAAGCGCCCGCCGGAAGGGGTCCTGGCTTTGATTAAACTCTGCACGCAGCCGATAGTAAACATCCGGATCATTCGTTTCAGGCGTGAAAAGCTTACGCGCCTCATCGACATACTCATCGGTACGCAACTTAACAATGTTGTAGAGACTGATCAGATCGCTGTTGATATCCGCAAGGATATAGCGAGAAAAGTCGGTGTTAAGAAACACCGACCCGGCGCCCACAAAAGGCTCGATAAGACACTCGCCTGCCGGCAGGTGTTTTTTAATATCGTCGAGCAGAGGGAATTTTCCCCCTGCCCATTTCAGAAAAGCGCGATTTTTTTTCATGCTGACTAACTGGTTACACCTTCTCCGGCTGTGGAGAAAGCTCCGACAGCATCCTGCGCTTTAAACGTTACTTCAAATCAGCCTGAACCTGATGAATCGGTTTCGCCCATGGGTTTTTCGCCTGAACATCCGCTGGCAACGCGGATACCGCGCGTTTGGCTTCGTCTTTAGACGCATACACGCCGCTGACCAGCACATACCACGGTTGCCCGTTACGGCTTGTCTGATAAACCACATAGTTTTTCAGATTCGATTTCTTCGCCCAGCTATTCAGGTTGTCGTAGTTAGAAGAACTACTCAACTGCAGGGTATAGTTGTTCGATGGCGCAGATTTCAGTGAACCGACATTACCGGCTGATTTACCTGCCGCAGCGCTGGACGCAGTGGCGGTAGGCGCTGGCGTTGCCGCCGGGGCCGTTGTTGCCTTCGGCGCAGGCGCGGCTGTGGTCGCCGTTGCGGCTGGCGCTTTCACAGGCGCAGGGGCACTGGCGACGGTCTCAGTCTGTTTTGGTTGAGCAGCCGGTTTGGTTTGAGGCGCTTTCGCGACGGCCTGAGGCCTGGTTTCACGCTTCGGCTCAATAACGGCCTGCTTACGTTCAGGACGCGGTGTGGCAGTCTGTGTCTGACGCGGTTTGGTTTCCGTTGCCGCGTTTTGCGCCTGGGCATTCCCACCGCGAATCGGTGCAACGGTCGCAGGTTCGGTTGGCAACGTGGAGTTGGCGACCACGCTGTTAACCTGCTCCTGGTTCTGCGGCTGCGTCAGCGCATTGTTCAGATCGCCCTGCACTTCTACGCGCTGCTGGCTGTCCGGTGCAACCGGAGACTGGCCCTGAGTAGGTGTAGAAGAAACAGGTGGCAGAGAGACATCCTGCGGAGCAGAAGCCGGGTGACCCGCCGTTTGCTCAGCTGAGGTGGTGCCAGGTGCAGGCTGTGCACCGTTGGCTTGATCGGCAGCGTCATTACCAGAGAGAGTAATGCTCTTCTCGGTAGAGGCAGCCGAATCACTGGAAGGGGTTGAAGGTGCTTTCAGCGCTGAACCGATGCCGATAATCAGCAGCAACAGAACAAATACGCCAAGGCCCATCATAATGTACTGACGGGAAGCGGGCTTTTTAGCCGCAACTTTCTTACGTTTGCGTGGGCGATTCTCTACAGGCTCTTCGTCCAGTGAATCCTCTTCGGATTCATATTTCTCTTCTTCTCGCTCATCACGCGCATTGCGGCTACGTGACGGACGACGATCGTCTGCATCCAGATCAACATCGTCAAAGTTGATCTGCGGCTCGTTATCACGTTCTGAAGATTGACGAGAACGACCAGTACGACGATCGCTGGGATCGGGTTTCAGCTCGTCTTCTGGTT
>Ga0209281_1000586_pt1 | contig 42421 bp, 37 predicted proteins | sample MedtruBG_FD_187514 | JGI IMG/M metagenome (GOLD analysis project Ga0209281, IMG submission 187514) | Root nodule microbial communities of legume samples collected from California, USA - Medicago truncatula BG (SPAdes) (version 2) | ecosystem: Host-associated > Plants > Roots > Nodule | place... | reverse complement strand
ATTTTTCTTTAAATTCATCATTTGAATCACCTCATAAAATAAATGCTAGATTTATTTTGTGCAGACTTATCGAATAATATAAATCTGCTTTAACAAACAATGAATTTTATTAATTAGAACATATATATTTAAAAATTTATACTTTAAAACTTGAAGTGTTCTTTTCTAAAGCCTTTGCCATATTAAGTAATTTTTTAGCTGTAATAGCCATTTCATTAGTTATAGCAGATTGTTCTTCTGTGGATGCTGTAACTTCTTCTGAAAGTGATGCTATTTCCTCTGAATTAGATGCTATATTTTCCACTGTAGATAAAATTTTATCTTTGCCTTCCATAGTTTTTTGAAGCACTTCATTAACTTCATTTATTTTCACTGGAATGTTATTTACTTTATTAATAACTTCCTTGAAAGCACTTACTGATTGTTCTATATTTTCTTTACTTTCCTCTACTATATTAGCTGCAGAATCAGTAGTTTCTGAGACATCCTTTGTTTCTACCATAACCTTATTCACTAAACCTGTTATATTTTTAGCAGAAGTTAAAACTTCTTCAGCCAATTTTTTTATTTCTTCAGCTACTACTGAAAAACCTCTTCCTGATTCTCCAGCTCTTGCTGCTTCTATAGATGCATTTAGCGCTAAAAGATTTGTTTGCTTTGCCACACTATTTATAACATCCACTATAGAATTGATTTGTGATATAGATTCATCTAAATTTCCCACTTTATTTCTTACAATGTGAAAAGATTTTTGCATATCTTCTATAGTATTTGATAAACTAACTATATTTTCTGTTCCTTTCGTTGAGTCATTTTTTATTTCTTCTCCACTTTCAGCTAGCTTAAGTAATTTACCACTTACATTGTTTAAATCTGATGAAAAATCTTCTAAAATTTCAAGTGCATATGATAGGTCTTCAGTTTGTTTTATTCCCTGCTCAGATACACTTGTAACAGCTGCTACAATTTCTTCACTGGCTAATGCTACTTCTTCTCCACCGTTGGAAATGTCGTTTGATAGATTATTTAAACTTAAGGAAATAGATTTAATTTTCTTTATGAGTACTCTAAGACTTTTGGTAGTTTCATTACTTTTATAAGCTAGTCTGCCAATTTCATCCTTACCTTTAACGATATATTCTGCAGTTAAATCTCCTTTTCCTACTTCCCCAACAGTAAATTCCATACTTTCTATAGGCTCTGCTATTCTTTTTCCTATTATTATTCCAGCAATAGTAACCAGAATTAAAATAATAATACTTGCAATAATAGCTTTTACAATGCCACTTGTTATTGTATTCTCCATATTATTCACCGAAATACCTACCGAAACACTCAAAACTACTTTTTCTCCTTGTTTTATAGGTACTGTTACATTATATGCAGGAGTATTTTTCCATTCATTCATAAAAGCTTCAGTCTTTCCTTTAAAAACATTTTCTAATTCTTTTGAATCTATTTTTTGTCCAATGGAATCCTTTGAAGTCCCTGCGACCAGCGTTCTATCAGGTGAAATTACACCTATATAAAATAAATTCCCCTCTGAGTGCTCATAAGTTTCATCAATTATAGATTGTATTTTATTCATATTATCAGTTCCTGCATTTTCTATGCTTATCTTTATAATATTCGCTAGATTACTACCATCATATTTCATTTGATTTTGCAATCCTGTTATCATTTGATAAGTTGAAAAAGTAGTATTAATTATTAAAATAATTGCAGCCATGACCACAAAATTAAAAATCAAATTTTTTCTTATAGACTTAAACATAATATTCCTCCTGGTTTCTCATTATTTAAAATTGAAAAGAACTTTATATTAAAATAAATTTTTTAGCACATAAAGCTCTTATAATACTTTCTGATATATTGTTCTGATTTAAACTTTATTGTGGTTATTCTTTATCTTATCACCTTTAATGTTTCATTCATTTTAATTTCTCCTTTTCACATTATAATTCTAACTTATTTCGTACGTGAACGAAATATTTCTTTTTTAAAAAATACTCTTAGAGCATTTTCCCAATATCGTTAAAACTTTATTAATATTTTCTTCAAAGATTTGCTTTTCATCATTATCAAAATCATTTAACATCGAACTTAAGAATTCAGCTTCTATATTGCGAAGCTTCTGCACTATATATAGAGCTTCTGGTTTTAAACTTATATACACACTTCTTTTATCTTCAGGGCAGCTACATTTTTTTATTAGTCCTTGGCTTTCATATTTATTTATAATATCGGATAAGGAAGATTTAGATATTCCCCATATATTTGATATATCACTAAAAATCAAAGCACTTCCATCTTCAGGAAGTATAAAAAATAACGAAATATGATTTTGCAATATTGGCAACCCTTCTTCTTTTATTTTTTTTGCAACAAACTTGTTTGAAATAGAGTTAATTTCGTTTATCTTACCTAATATACATCCTTTTTTCATTTTTCACTTCTCACTTCATTCGTTCGGGTACGAATTAATATTAACCCTTATAATTCTTTTTGTCAATCCCCTTTTTATTGTTACTATTGAATATGCGTACAAAATTTCTTTTAAAACAATATAATTTCTGTGCCTAAAAATAGATAAAATATTCTATACACGTAAAAAAATACTCACAGTAATTTTGAAAACTCAATCTTCTGTAAGTATTTTTTATTTTATTCTAGACTTTTATTTTGCTCCATATTGTTTGTAGTAATCATCTATTCTTACTTTAATTTCATCTGTTATAAGTATAGTTCCATTGATTTCTTTATTATATAAGTATTCTATAACTTCAGCCATAGTAACTATAGCACAAGTTTTAAATCCAAATTTTTCTCTAATTTCAACTAATGCCGATTGTTCTCCTTGACCTCTTTCCATTCTATCTACTGATATTATAAGACCCTTAACATTAACATCTGCTTGGCTTTTTAAGATAGGCATAGTTTCATAAATTGAAGTTCCTGCTGTTGTAACATCTTCAACTATTAATACTTTATCACCATCATTTAATTTACTTCCCAAAAGAATCCCAGTATCTCCATGATCCTTTACTTCTTTTCTGTTTGAACAGTATTTAACATCAATATCAAATGAAGTTGAAAGCGCTATTGCTGTTGTAACTCCTAATGGAATTCCTTTATATGCAGGTCCAAATAAAACATCATAATCATCTCCAAAGTTTTCATTTATAGCTTCTGCATAAAATTCTCCAAGTCTTTTTAATTGGATTCCTGTTTGATAATTACCTGTGTTTACAAAGAAAGGAGTTTTTCTTCCACTTTTAGTAACAAAATCACCAAATGTTAATACTCCACATTCTATCATAAAATCAATAAACTCTTTTTTGTAAGCTTTCATATTAATTCCTCCATTATTTAATTTTTATAAAAAATTATTTCTACACATTTTAATTTACAATATACAATTAGTAGTTGCTGCCCTTTATAGGTACCATGGGGCAATTTAGGATAAAACTCCAAAGGAGCTTTTAATATTATAATTTCTTGATTCTAATTAATAATTTATTTACTGTGCTTCACACTTTTTCATTAATGTACATTTTTTAAAGCCATAGTTTTTTTCTTAATTATTAAATGATTAAATTATTCCTACTATTTCATTAATATCTTTTATACCTTGTTCTTTTAAAAATGCTTCCATTTCTTCAATGATTTCTTTTCCTGCCATAGGATTTACAAAGTTAATAGTGCCTATTTGAATTGCACTCGCTCCTGCCATCATAAACTCAATAGCATCTTTTCCAGTTGCAATTCCACCAAGACCTATTACTGGAATCTCTACAGCTTTAGACACTTCATAAACCATTCTAAGTGCTACTGGCTTTATTGCCGGACCTGAAAGACCTGCCGTTATATTGTTAAATACAGGTTTTCTCCTATATATATCAATTGCCATTCCCTTTAATGTGTTTATAAGAGAAATTGAATCTGCTCCTGCTTCTTGACATTTTACGGCCATTTCAACTATATCCTCTGCATTTGGTGATAATTTTACCATTAATGGCTTTTTAGACATATCTTTGATCTTCTTTACTACATCATAAGCTACATTTGATTTTATTCCAAATGCCATTCCTCCGTGTTTTACATTAGGACAAGAAATGTTAAGTTCAATCATATCAATATCTGCATTATTAATTTTTTCTATAGCAGCTTCATAATCTTCTAAACACCCACCACCAATATTAGCTATAACATTAGTTCCAAGCTTTCTCATTTTAGGAATCTCATTTTGTATAAATGCATCTATTCCTGGATTGTTTAGGCCTACTGAATTCATCATTCCAGATGGAGTTTCATATACTCTAATTCCATCATTTCCCTCTTTAGGATTAATTGTAAGTCCTTTTGAAGATATTCCTCCAAGGATTCCAACATCATAAAAATTATTGTATTCGGCGCCGAAACCAAAGGTTCCTGATGCAGCAATTACAGGATTTTTAAATTCTACTCTATTAATATTTACTTTCATCATTTTAGTATTTCCTCCTCTGGTTTTCTATAGTTCTACATAATATCCATCAAATATTGGACCATCTTTACAAGTTCTCTTATTTCCATCCTTTGTTTTACAAGTACATACCAAGCAAGCACCTACTCCACATGCCATATGTTTTTCCATTGATACATATATATTAATTTCTTTTTCTTTACACATGTCTATAACTTTTTTCATCATAACTTCAGGTCCACAGCATAAAACTGTATCATAATTTTCTGGTTTTAAAATTTCAGTAACAAATCCTTTATGACCATGTTTCCCTGTATTTGTAGATATATGAACTTCATTTACATATTCTTTTAATTCATCAAGTAAATAAATGTCATCTCTAAACCCTACATATAAATCTATTATTTGATTTGGATTCTTTTCTCTTAATTTCTTTGCAAGCTCTAGCATCGGAGCTGTTCCTATTCCTCCTGCAACTAATGCAACTTTATTATAATCATTTTCTAAATTGAATCCATTTCCAAGAGGTCCTGTTAGTGCTATTTCATCATTTACTTTAAGCTTTGTAAATTCTTTAGTCCCAGCACCTACTACTGCGTACAAAAATGTCAGCTTATTACCTGACTTTTCACATATACTTATAGGTCTTGGAAGAAATGTTGCTCCATTAAGCTTAAGCATGTAAAATTGTCCTGCTATTATTTCACTATTATCCTCTACTACTAATTTGTATATATCCTTTGAAATTTCTTCATTGGAAACCACTTTTGCATCTCTATAAGTTATAGCCATGTTCTGCCTCCTAAAATCTAAATCTATTTAATCAAGCTTTTTTTACTGCGCCTCTAATTGCATCTCTCATCTTTATAGCTTCTTCCCTAGCACATAAACCAAATTCTTCTGGTTTATTTTCTTTCTTGTAAGCAAGCAATATTCCTCTTGAAGAATTAACAACTCCCCCATTGCCATTATTTAAATATAATGCAACGTCTTCTGCTTTTCCACCTTGTGCTCCATAACCTGGAATTAAGAAGAACATATTGTTGTAGTTTGTTCTTATTTTCTTGCCTTCTTCAACATGGGTACATCCCATAACTCCGCCTATTGCAGTATATCCACATTCTCCTGTGAAGTTTTTTCCAATTTCACTTATTTTATCAGCTACTACTTCATAAACTTTTTTATTTGTAGTATCTAAATATTCAATATCTTCTGCTCCTGGATTAGAAGTTCTAACTAAGCTGAACACACCCTTATTGCCTTTTTCTAAATAAGGTAAATATGGTTCTATACTATCCATTCCCATATATGGGCTTAAAGTTATGAAATCTGCTTCAAAGTCTCCTTCAAAATGAGCTTTTGCATACATTGTTGCTGTTGCTGCTATATCGCCCCTTTTTATATCAGCTATTATTATTTCATCTTTTTCTCTTAAATAATCTAAAGTCTTTTTATAAGCAGTTAAACCTTCTAAGCCTAATGCTTCATAATATGCAATTTGAACCTTAAAGCAAGCAGATACATCATAAGTTGCATCTATGATTTGTTTGTTAAATTCAAATATTGCTTCACCTGGAGTTCTATCCTTCTTTATATAATCAGGTACGTAGTCTAGTGCCGTATCTAATCCAACACAAACAACTCCTCTTTCTTCAACTCTTTTATATAGTTTATCAATTATGTAGCTTGTCATTTTAAATCCCCTTTCATTCAGTTCACAGTTTAATCTCGATCATATTAGTCTAGTCCCATAAATTTTCGTAAGTAGAGAAAATAAAATCTATCATAAATGTGATAAGTTCTTGGCTATAAATTCCTAATTGTGCTTTGCACCCTTTTTATAGGTGAAAAGATCTTGGTTGTGCTTCGCACCCTTTTTATAGGTGCGTGCTTTTTATAGATGTGTGTATTTAACTTCTCCATCTTTAATAGTGGCAAGCACTTCTCCATAAAACTCCATGCCATCAAATGGTGTATTTCTTCCCTTTGATGCAAATTCTTCTGAATTAATTTTTACTTTTTTATCAGTATCTATTAAAACAAAATCACCATCTATTCCTACACTAATCTTTCCTTTATTCATATCTAAAAGTTTAGCTGGGTTATAAGACATAAGTTCACTTAATTTGTTTAAAGAAATGTTATTTTCCTTAACCAATTTTGTATAGCAGATTGAAAATGCTGTTTCAATTCCAACCATTCCCGGTGATCCTTTTTGTTTTTCTTCTGCTGTATGTGGCGCATGATCTGTTCCTATAGTATCAACCATTCCTAATTTTATAGCTTCTATTATAGCCTCCACGTCTTCTTTTTCTCTTATTGGAGGATTTACTCTATAATCATTTATGTCTCTTGTAAGCCCTATATGATGTGGTGTAATCTCTAGTGTAATATTTGCACCACTCATCTTTCCATCAATAATATATTTTATAGCTTCCTTTGTACTAACATGACACATATGAAGTCTTACTTTACTTAATTTAGCTAATTCAACATCTCGCAGTGTCATCATATTTTCAGCTATTCTCATATCCACCTTTGAAAATTCTGGGCTTTCTGCATGAGACATTATAACCCAATTATTTTTTTCTGCAATCTTCATAGCTTCAAGCAATGTATTTGAATTAGATACTCCAACTCCATCATCTGAAATAGCCTTAATTTCCTTGTCATCTGCAAGTTCTTCTAAATGGCTTAATGTTATTCCATCAAAATTCTTTGTAACTGATAAGCATTGATGAATATCTATCAAATTAAATTCTATTGATTTATTTCTTACATATTCTAAAGTTTCCTTTGATGAGCATATAGGATTAGTGTTTGCCATTAAACACACTCCTGTATAACCACCTTTAAGTGCTGCTCTAGAACCAGTTTCAATATCTTCTTTCCATGTAAGACCTGGATCTCTAAAATGAGCATGAGTATCTATAAACGCTGGCATTAAAACCTTGCCCTTGCAGTCAAATACTTCTATATTATTTTTATTTATTTCTTTACCTATTTCTTCTATTAATCCATTTTTAATATATATGTCACCTACAAAATCCTGAGTTACATCTATAATTCTTGCATTTTTAATTAATAGTTCCATACAGCACCTCTACTTTCCTTCACAACAATATATAATATAATCTTTAATTAGCATTTATCAAAGTTCTGAAAGCTTTGTTATTTCATCACAATATTCACATCTATATCTTCCTGTTTCTTTTTCAACTAAAACAAAAGAATGTGGAACATAATCTTCTTGACTTGTTATGCAGCTTGGATTTTTGCATTTTATAATGTTTTCCACCTTACTTGGAAGTGTTGGTGTTACCTTATTAGCTATTTTTTCATCCTTTACTTCACATATGGTTATCGTTGGTGAAAGTAAACCTAATACAGTATAATCAAGGTTATCACAATTCTCTATCTTTATTATGTCCTTTTTTCTTAGTTTCTTACTATCTGCATTAATTATAAGGGCAACACTATATTCTTTAGTATCTAAACCTAAATAATTAAATATCTTAACACCTACTCCTGCTTGAATATGATCTATTACTATTCCATTTTTAATACTTGTTATCTCTAGCATTTACATCACCCCTAAAAGTTTAATCATTAATGCCATTCTGACATACATTCCATATTCAGCTTGTTTGAAATACGAAGCTCTGCTATCTTCATCTACCTCATATGCTATTTCATTTACTCTTGGAAGTGGATGCATTACTATCATATCCTCTTTTGCCATATCCATTTTAGCTTTATCTAATATGTAGCTGTCTCTAAGTCTTAAATATTCTTCCTCATTGAAAAATCTTTCTTTTTGAACTCTTGTCATATATAAAATATCTAAAGTTTCAATTACGTCTTCTAATTTTTCAACTTCTTCATATTCAATATTATTCTTTTCTAAAATTTCTTCTCTTATATATTGAGGCACAGCAAGTTCTTTTGGTGATATTAGCACAAACTTATTTTCCTTATATCTTGACATTGCTTTTATAAGTGAATGTACTGTTCTCCCAAATTTTAAATCTCCACAAATTCCAATTGTATGATTATTTAATCCATTCTTTAGACTTGTTATTGTAAGTAAATCTGCTAAAGTTTGAGTTGGATGTTGATGTCCACCATCACCTGCATTAATTATCGGAACATTTGAATAAATACTTGCAACTTTTGCAGCACCTTCTTTAGGATGCCTCATAGTTATAATATCTGAGTATATTGATACCATTTTAATTGTATCGGCTAAAGTTTCACCTTTTGAAATTGATGTTGAATTTGGTTCTGAGAAACCAAGAATTTCCCCCCCAAGTCTCATCATTGCTGCTTCAAAACTCAATCTAGTCCTTGTACTTGGCTCATAAAATAAAGTTGCTAAAATCTTCCCATCACATATGTGAGAAAACTTTTCTGGATGTGCTATTATTTGATGTGCTAAATTAAATATGTCATCTAATTCCTCTATTGTAAAGTCCATAGGCTCTATTAGATGTCTAATGTCTTTTTTCATTTTATCATCACTCCTTGTTAACCTCTCTGTGTTAATTTAAAGGGAGAACTTTATATAATAAGGCATATGAAGGAAAATAAAAAGTCAATGATGCGATGTATATTTCGTGCTAGACAAGGAAGTATGTTTGCTTCATAGTAGGACTATTAGGTAAACATGCTGACGAAGTATAGCACGAAATAGACTAGCATGCTGACTTTTTATTTTTTGGAATATGCCCAAATATAAAAAAAAGCTTCCTTTAAACAAAGGAAGGCATAATAATCCTAAATACTATGGTATTATATAACTTCCTTATTGACTTCTCTGAATCAAATTAAAGGTTATTCTTTTTGTAAGAATAACATTTCTTTCATGTTGTGTCAATAAAAATAATGAAATAATATTATTAAAAATAACTCCTAGAAAACTAGGAGTTATTAAATAAACTTAAAAATTATTCATTATGCTATCCCACATCATCTTACCACATTTAGCAAGAGTTACTGTTCCATATACACTGTTTGGAATTCCCATTGAAAGAACAGTAAATGTGAAAGAACCCTTTGGAAGATGAATTAATGCTGTATCATTTTCAACATTAGCTTTATCTCCTGTTTTACTTGAGATTTCATATTTTAAATCATCTGGTATATAAAGCGCTAATTTATTTTTCATTTGCTGTCTTTGTAATATATCCATAAGCATTGTGCTATTTTTCTCATTTAAATAACTCGAATTATATAAATGTTTCCATATTTTTGACAAGTCCAACGCACTTGTTATATTTTCAACTCCACCATTTGCTGCTCTTTCATCTGAAGTCTTTCTATTTAATTTAGTATTTTTTAATCCTTGAGCTTCTAGGTCTTCATTTATAGTATCTATGCCAACTATATCTATAAGTTTATTAGCAGCTGTATTATCACTTTGTATAAGCATTGCAACTAATAATTCAAATATAGTGTATTCCCTATTATCAAATTCATGTAATATACCCGTGCCATAAACTTTATCTTCTTCTTCAATCTTTATCTTATCTAAAAATGAACCTTTTTCATTTTCAACATACTTTATTACAGATACTGCTATTGGAAGCTTCATACATCCAGCACTTATCATCTGTACATTTTCATTATATCCAAAGCTAAAACCACTTTCTAAATCTTCAAAGAAAAATGCATATGTTCCTATTCTAGATTCTAAATACCTTTTAATTTCTTTCATAATACCCACCACTTTCTAAAATACTCTTAATGTCATTAGGTATCTTATAAGCACCATTTTTTTTATTATTAGTACTCATATTAAGATAGTTAATCAGCAAATGATATACCTATTTTCTTTGCTATAGTTACTAATTCTCCATTCGGATCCACCTTTTTATTGTTTCCAATTACATTTTCTAAACTATCATAAGTAATGTCATTGCCTTTTAAGCATACCATACTGCCAAATTTGCCTTCATTTATAAGCTCTACAGCCGCAACTCCATATCTTGTTGATAATATTCTATCAAATGTACATGTAGTTCCACCTCTTTGAATGTGCCCAAGTACTGTACATCTAACTTCTCTTTCCTTAACTACTTTTTCTAAATCTCCAGCTAACTTATTTCCAATTCCACCAAGTCTAATCGGATCTGGACTATCAGCTACTATTTTAGCTACCATAACTTCACCATCTTTAGGCTTTGCACCTTCTGCAACAACAATTATAGTAAATAATTTTCCATTCTTTTTTCTTTCTTCAATTTTTTCTACAATTTTATTTATATCATATGGAATTTCTGGTAATAAAATAACACTAGCAGAACCAGCTATTCCTGATTCTAAAGCTATAAATCCTGCATTTCTTCCCATAACTTCAAGAATCATAATTCTGTGATGAGATTCTGCAGTTGTGTGTAATCTATCTAAAGCTTCTGTTGCTATCTCAAGTGATGTATTAAACCCAAATGTTATATCTGTTGATCCTAAATCATTATCTATAGTTTTTGGAACTCCTATTACATTAACTCCTTTTCTTCCGAAATCTCTAGCAGATGTTAATGTACCATCGCCTCCAATTACTATTAAAACGTCTACACCTTCTTTTTTAAGATTTTCAACTGCTACATCGGATACATCCTTTTTAACAGTTTTCCCATTTTCCTCTACCGAATAATCGAATAAATTATCCTTATTTGAGCTATAAAGTATTGTTCCTCCTCTTGACAAAAGACCTGATACAGTTGATAAATCTAATGGAATAAAATCATTGTTATATAAGCCTCTATATCCAAATTTATATCCAATAACTTCATATCCATAGTTTAATATTGCTGATTTTGTTACAGCTCTTATAACTGCATTTAATCCTGGACAATCTCCTCCTCCAGTTAATAAAGCTATTTTTTTAATACCATTGGTCATCTCTAAATCCCCCTATACCATAATCTTCATTTGAAAATAGTACGAAAGTAAATTATCATTATTTTCTGACTATTTACTTAATAATATCACAAACTTTAATTTATGAAAAGTATTAATTTACAATATATTCTTTTTCTTACGAAATATTTGAAACTCATTTATTTCAATTTTATCCCATTTTTCTTTTTTTATTCTTAACTATTTTTAACTACATAAGTTCTAATCAATCTATCACATTAAACTCATGTACTTTAAATAACTATATATAGTTTTTTATTTAAACTTATATACATTGCAATTACAAATCTACATAGAATAAATCATACAAGCACAAATTTTATTAAAGAATGATTTTGCAAAATATTTATGATAATTAAATGTTTATAATCACTTTAATATATATGTAAAAAAATAATGTCCATTAATAAATCTCTTTAGTTTTTTGTAAAATAAATTTTTTAAAAATATATCTGTTACAAAAGATAATCCACATTAAAACTAGCTATTGTTACTTAATTTTGTTGTAAGAATTAAAATTTCTACATATATATTTGTAATTAAAATAAAAATGGAATGATTCAAAATATTAATCCAAACTTTACGATTAACATTTTTGAAACATTCCATTTTTTATATCTTAAACTTTTAATACACCAAATGAAATAAGTATAGCAAATATTATACCAGCACCTATTCTATATACTGCAAATACTCTCATAGGTCTCTTCTTTAAATATGAAACAAATTTTTTCATAACAATTAATGCAATTATAAATGAAACTATAAATCCTACTATTAATGCAATTGCATTAGTAACATTCATTTTTGAATAATCAAATTTTATTAAATCTAGTCCTGATGAACCAACCATAGCTGGAATAGCTAAGAAAAATGAATATTCAGCTGCAACAGTTGTTGATAGCCCTGAAACCCATCCACCCATTATTGTGGATGCACTTCGTGACATTCCCGGCCACATAGCAAGACATTGAAAAAAACCGATTTTTAATGACTCCATTGGAGTAATTTTATCTATATCTCTTACTGCATGTTTATTCTTTCTAAATTTATTTTCAATTATTATTAATAAAATACCTCCAACAATAAATCCAATTACAACAGGCCATGCTCCAAATAATACTGATTTTATTTTATCATGAAGAATAAACCCTAATATTACAGCTGGAATTGTTCCAACAATAACATTAATTCCAAATTTAAATCCAGTTTCACCTTTCTTTCCTTTTGTAAATATATACGTAACAAAATCAATCACACTATCTTTAATTTTTTGCCAGTATAAAACTACAACTGCAAGTATTGCACCCAATTGTATTACGACTTCAAACATATCAGCAAATTCGCCTTTAAAATTAATAATGCTTCCAGTAAGGATCAAATGACCAGTTGAAGATACTGGGATGAACTCAGTAAGACCCTCTACTATACCCATTATAATTGCTTTAATTATAAATAAAATCTCTATTCCCATTTAAATTCACTCTCTTTCATTATTTATATAGTTACGTGTAAAATTATTCAGTTGTTTATTTAATCATGCTCTTTTATTTTAAACTAATTTAATTTTTTTCATATTTAAATATCTTTCAACTTCATTACAATTTTGAAAGGTTCTATTATTTTCCAAATTGATTTTATTACACTAGAAGCTACTTACTAAAATAATACTCCCATAAAAAGTTTGTCCTCTTAATCTTGCTAAAATTATTTGTAACTTTGAATAATTCTAAATAATCTGCAGATTATATTAATAATTAAGGAGCAACTTTTTAGTTCCTCCTTGATTATTTCTATTTTTCTATTATACTAAGTACATTTTTTTCTTCATCTTTTAAATTAGGTACATAGCTTTTTAATAGTGTAAAATCTCCTATTAGTTCATAATCTCCAAGAGCTGCTGGAATGAAAATACTATCTCCCATATGCATTTTTTCTTCCCCGCCGTTATATTTTATAGCACCATTTCCCTCAACACATGTAAATAGATAAAATCTTTCTTCATTACTTTTTTCTTTTGCAGATGTATTAATTTTATATTTTTGTATTGTAAAATATTCTCCTAAGCAAAGATATGTTTTATCATAGCCTTCTTTTCCAACTAATATTTCATTTGAATTCTCCCCTTTAAGAGAAAAATCTATTACCTCTAATGCTTTTTCTACATGTATTTCTCTGCCTCTATTGTAATCATAAACTCTATATGTTGTATCACTATTTTGTTGAATTTCGGCAATTAAAACCCCTTCACATATAGCATGAACAAGTCCACTTTGTACATAGAAAAAATCACCTTTTTTAACTGGAATCTTATTTAAATATTGATCTAAGTTTCCTTCATTGATTGCTTTTCTAAATGTTTCCTTATCACAATCTTTTGTCCCAACTATTAATGAAGCACCTTCTTCAGCATCAACTACATACCAGGCTTCTGTCTTTCCAGAATCTTTTTCAACCCTATTTGCATATTCATCATTAGGATGAACTTGAACTGAAAGCTTATCTTGTGCAGTTATTAACTTAATTAAAAGTGGAAATTCTTTTGTATCTATTTCTGTTCCCAAAAGATCCGTACCATAAAGCTTTATAATTTCATCAAAAGTTTTACCTTTTAATTCACCATTTTCAACTTTACCAGTTCCATTTTTATGACAAGCTATATCCCAGCTTTCACCTATTACTCCTTCTGGAACGTTATTTCTAAATTTCTCTAAATCTTTTCCTCCCCATATTCTTTCATAATACAAGTTTTCAAATTTAATTGGATACATAATTATCCCCCTTTAGTTATAAAATTAAATTAATAGAATAATTTAAGATCAGGTACTTTTAGTGTTGCCCCATTTCTCTTGTTATATGCCTTAGATAGCTCTTTAACTCTATTATAATTTTCAGTTATTATTTCTCTATCCTCTGCACTTGTTTCTTTAGTAATTCCATCATATGCAGCTTTTAAATTTACCAAACCTCTATCTACATCTCCATCAACAGATATATAATAACACCCTGCATTGTTTAAAGTTAAAATATTATTCTTATCAATAGAATATGCTTTTCTTATTTCTTTTAATGATTCATCATTTTTCTCTTTATTTAAATATACAGTTCCAAGAGCTCTATGATATTTAGGATCTTTATCATTAATAGCTGTGCTTTTCTTTAATAATTCTATAGCATCATCTGGTTTTTGATTGTTAAGATTTATTAATGCCATATTATAATATATTTCAGGATCATTTGGTTTCATTCTAGCGGCTAAATCATAATAATATAAAGCTTTTGCAGTATTTTTCATTGTATTTCCATAATATTCTGCTATTTTAATCATAATATTATAGTTAAATGGTTCTTTATATAAAGCAGTTCTAAAATATGGTTCTGCTTCTTCACCTTTTTTCTGTTTAGTCAATATCTCAGGAATTAAAAATCCATAGTTATCTGGATAATCTTTATTCATAACTATGCTTTTAACACAATCCTTAAAGGCTTCATCATATTTTTCATTATTATAAGATTGCCATGCTGCTGCATGATATCCTATAAATGATTTGGGATCATCCTTTATTATCTCATCTAGAACATCTTTTGCTTTTTCTATTTCTCCCATATTTTGATACATATTAGCTTTAATAAGCGCTAAGTTTACATTTCCAACATCTTCTGCGTCTAACTTTTTAATCAATTCATCAGCTTTTTCTGCCGAATCCTTACTCATAGAATAAATTTTTGCCATCCACATTTTATATGCAAGTTCATTAGGTTCTTTCTTTTCAAGTTTAGAAATTCTATCTACAATATCTGTTTTATTATAGTCTGTAATTTGTGCTATAACATCAAATACCTTCACTTCATTTTTATCTTTATACCAAGCCTTTTTAAGCAAAGTAAATCCTTCATCAAAATCATCAACTAACATATTCATTCTAGCTATAACAGCTAAATCACTTGGTGATTCATTATCTATTTGATAATTATCAACTATTTCTTTTGCCTTATCTTTATTACCATTTACCAAATAAATAGTAGTCATTGTTCGGAGTAAGTTCTTATCCGTTGGATATTTTCTTAAGAATACTTCTCCATATTCTAAAGATTTTTTATATTCACCATTCATAAGTGTTGTAAATACTATCAAATTCATAAGCTCTTTATCTTTAGCTTCAAGGTTCTCATCTTTGTCCTTGTCCTTTTTAATATCTACAAGTTTATTCCTAGTCTCATAAACTTTTTCAATTAGCTCATTTGATTTTACAAATTCACCCTTAACAGAATAAATTTCTGCAATTTTCATATTCCATATCGGCCAATCTTTTTCATTTTCTTGCATTTTTGTATATTCTGCAATTGCTATATCATACTTTTTATTATAAAAAGCTGTTTCTGCTGAATTAGCTGCTATAGATGCTTCTACTACCTTTTTTCCCATAAGTGATTTTAAAGTTGCAGTAATTCCTACTGATATGCTTAAACAAAGAATCATTGTTATAGCTGGAATAACATATTTATTCTTTTTTAAAGTGATTATACTTTTTTTAACTTGTTCTCGTTCAAAAATTGTATGAATTAAATGATTTTTTAAAGCAATTATATATTCTTTAACTGGTTTTTCCATTAATAAATCACACCTTACTTTTCTTTTGAGTTTATACCTAACCTCTATTCTAACAAAGTTTGATATAAAAATCTACATTTTACATAATATTCATTCAATTGTAACTATATATTCATAAAATCCTAAGTTATTTAAATTTGAACTAAAAAAGAGTGAGATTTTAAATCCCACCCTTTAATCTGACCTTGAAAAATACTAAATATGTTACAAAATGATTCTTTCATAAAATACATGTATACTTTATTCTCTACAAGATTCCAATTGCAACGTAACAAATTAACTAAACATTGAATCTAAAGTTAACTACATCTCCATCTTGCATTACATAGTCTTTTCCTTCAAGTCTAAATTTTCCTTTTTCCTTAGCAGATGCTTCTGAACCACATTCAACTAAATCATCATATCCAACTACTTCTGCTCTAATAAATCCTCTTTCAATATCAGTGTGAATTTTACCAGCAGCTGCTGGTGCTTTAGTCCCTACTTTAATTGTCCAAGCTCTAACTTCTTGAACTCCAGCTGTTAAATAACTCATAAGACCAAGTAATTTATAGCTAGTTTGAATTAATTTATCTAAGCCTGATTCCTCTAAGCCATATTCGCTTAACATTTCAGCTTTTTCATCATCTTCAAGACCTGATAATTCTTCTTCAATCTTAGCACTTACAACCATAACTTCTGAATTTTCAGCTTCTGCATATTCTTTAACTTTTTTAACATAATCATTGTCAAAATTGCCTTCCATAACATCATCTTCTGAAATATTACAAGCATATACTACTTGCTTTGAAGTAATTAAGAATAAGCTTTTTATAAAAGCATTTTCTTCTTCTGTAGCTTCTAAAGTTCTAACAGGCTTATTTGATTCTAATTGTGCCTTGATTCTTTCCATAATTTCATATTCAAACTTTGCAGTCTTATCACCAGATCTTACAAGTTTAACTGACTTTTCCATTCTTCTTTCTAAAACTTCTAAATCAGAGAATATTAATTCTAAAGTTATAGTTTCTATATCACGTATTGGATCAACAGAACCTTCAACATGAACAACATTTCCATCATCAAAACACCTAACAACATGAACTATTGCTTCAACTTCTCTAATATGTGATAAGAATTTATTACCTAATCCTTCACCTTTTGAAGCTCCTTTAACTAATCCTGCTATATCGTAAAACTCTATTGCTGTATATATTTTTTTCTTTGTATTATACATTTTTTCTAAAACATCTAATCTTTTATCTGGCACACTTACAACACCAACATTTGGTTCAATTGTACAAAACGGATAATTAGCTGATTCCGCTCCAGCCTTTGTTATCGCGTTAAATAATGTGCTCTTACCTACATTTGGTAAACCTACCATACCTAATTTCATCTATGTACATTCCTTTCTAACTTCTAACTTTTAATATACCTTTAAAAATTATACTCTAGAACCCTTTTTATTTCAACTTTATATTCATATTCGTATTTTGGGTAATAGATAATTAGTAAATAACTGCTAAACTCTATCTTCCAAAAATCCCTTTTGATTAATTTATGTATATAATTTTCCATGATTATTATTTAGTAAAATTCAAATACTATAGTGATTAAACTTTGATATGTTCACTGACAGAATACATTTTAATTTATTTTAAAGATTGAAGGTGAAAAAATGAAAAAATCTATAAAATCTATTATTTCTCTTTCTTTGATTTTAAGCTTAAATATAGCTTTCCCTTTAAAAAAGCCAAATGCCATAAGTAATAATGAGGAAGCTGCAAATGAATGTTTTCAAGAAGATGGCATTTTGGGTGATATTTTAGATATTGATACTGCTCTTAGTAATGGAGATGAACTTAATTGGTATTATGTGGGTAAAGGCAAAGATCAAATTGCTGAAGCACCAAGAGAATCTAGTGATTTCCTCAAAGAAAATGCTGCTTTTTATTTAGGAGATACTTCAAACAAAGTTTTATATCTTACTTTTGATGAAGGGTATGAAAATGGCCATACTGGAAAAATTCTAGATATACTAAAAGAAAATCAAGTTCCAGCTGCATTTTTTGTTGTTAAACCTTATATTACTAAAGAACCAGAATTAATTAAACGAATGGTAAATGAAGGACATATAGTGGGTAATCATAGTGTTCATCATCCATCTATGGCGCAAATACATGATAAGGAAAAGTTTGAAGCAGAATTAAAAGGTGTGGAAGATGCTTATAAAGAAATTATTGGTCAGGATATGCCTAAATTCTTTAGACCCCCAATGGGTAAATACTCAAAAGAATCCTTGCAAATGACCAAAGATTTAGGCTACAAAACTGTATTTTGGAGCTTTGCTTATAAAGATTGGCTGGTTAATAATCAACCTGCTGAAAATTATGCGGTGCAAAAAATTAATAAAGGCGCCCATCCTGGTTCTATAATGCTTTTACATGCTGTTTCAAATACTAATACAAAAGTACTTGAAACAGTTATTAAAACTCTTAAGGAAGAGGGTTATGAATTTAAATCATTAAATGATTTACCTAACTAAATCATTTAAAATTTCATTGATATGGATTTTGCTTCCCATTTTAAGTTTAGTTGAAGGTATCTTATACTTCTGTTGTACTAATACATACTCTAAAAGTGATTTGCAATTATCAGCACTTAGCTATGGATAAAACAAACTCCCTCAAACTAAAAATTATTTTGAGGGAGTCTCTCTATTACAAATATTTTCAAAACATCATAGCTTTAAAATTTATGATATTTTAAAGAATTCGTTAAATTCACTGCTTACTTTTACAGAAGAATTTTTAGATACAATGATATTTTTTATTTTAATTAAATCTTGAGCACCATAGCTAGAAGGATTAATTAGATATTTTTCAGCACTTGAATTATTATTTCTTTTATTTTTATTGTCACTAGCACTAATACCAATTAATACAAAATCTTTCTTCTTAGTTTTAGACTCATTTCCCTTACCCATAGAAATTGATTTTATATCACTATATTTTATTGCTTTTATTAAATCTTTATTTTTATAAAATTCCATTTTATTTTCTTTAATAAATATATCTCGACTGTATTCAACCCAAACTGAAAGTGCAGTTATTATTCCTGTAAATACAAATATCCATAAAAGAGGACTCTTTAATCCATCTTGAGTAATACCAAAAACTACTCCCATCACTATTTCAATTATTGAAACCCCTAGCATTCCACCATTTCTTTTTTTTATAACAATAGGAAATGTTGTATTCTCCATTGTCTATTCCTCCTCTAGATTATTTAGCTCTATATATTCTGATTAATTAATAATCATCTATGAATATAATGTACATATCATTCTAAGAAATATTATATATCATATATACAATGTTTTTCAATACTTGTATATATAATTATCTGAATTAATTGTTAGAAAATAACAACAAAAACATACTAAATTATAAAAAATGAATGTATGAAAATTTTATACAAACGCAAACTATATATAAATGAATTAGCTAAAGGTGGTGTCTATATGTCTACAAACGATGGAATACATAAACCTGGATCAATTAATCCAATTCAAAAGGGTGCAAGAAGACAAAATCTTCACTCGACTCAAAATAATGTCGGTAATCCTAAAAATGAACCTGAATATGAAAATTTCAATGGAGAACCAATTAAGTAAAAATTAAGAGATACTTAGTGTTTAAATAAACTTCACTAAGTATCTCTTATTAATTAGAAAACTCAAATTTATTATTTAGTATAAAACATAATCTTAATGAACGTTTATAAATCGAGTTATCTTTATCTCACTTTAAATATTTCTAACTATAAAATATTATGAATTAGAATAAATCACAGTATTTACTTCTTCAATAATAGAATTTTTTTCTTTAATTGATTTTACTATAATATCTTTTAATTCTTTATCGATTCTGTCAAAAAATTCTTCGCTTCTAAGTCCATTTAAATTTACTTTAACATTTATTATAGAGCTTTCTATAGCTGAATGAAGTAAAATTGCAGAAATCGCTAAATCTGATAATAACATCTTATTTCCATACTTAGCCATAACATTTAAGTTTTCATAAAATCCTAAGCTTTCTCTTGCTAATATTAAAGGTGCTTCCATAGATTTTATAGTGTTTTCTTTTATAGCTAATGTTCTTTTTTGTTTATCTTCTTCTGTATTCTTAGGTAACTTATAACAATCCATTAATTTCAAGAAATTTTCTCTATCTTCCTCCATAAGCTCTAGACTTCTTGAAGTAAATTCTTTAGATTCTTTTTGAAATTTATTTATAAGCTTCTTTTCGTTATCTTTTAAGCTCAAATAACTCTTTTTACCTACAGTTAAAGAATAAACCATAGAGTTTAATGCTCCAGATAATGCTCCAATAAGACCTGCTACACTTCCACCACCTGGTGCAGATAGATCTGAACCTAATTCCTCTAAAAACTGTTTAATACTTTCATCGCAAAATTTCATATATTATTCCCCTATCTATCAATAATATGATCATAAATTGAAAAGATACAATTTACAATTAAGATTGAAAGCACTTTGCTTTCTTTTATTTTATATGTTTTAAATCTATAACTTTTACGTCAATCACTATTGACTTTATCCTAAATGACTAAATTCTTAGTAATTCCCATTAACCATTAATTTCTATTGAAAAAACTAATGGATATTCTTATTATCTAAAATTGATATTAAGTATCCCAAGTATATCCAAAATACCAGAGAAATAAAACTTGCCATATATACAAGTGTACTTTCAAATAAATTTACTGCCAGAATTCCAACTATAACTGAAGTTAATGTTGTCATTTGAAGTTTATCTTTTCTTTGTAATTTATCTAAATGATGTACTATAAACATTAATATCATTCCTAAAAATATTAAAAATAATAGTAATGCAATAATACCATTTACTGCTCCTATCTGCACATATATATTATGGGTTCCTCCATATTGTATACCTGGTACATACCAGCCTATACGTGCATTTTTAACCGCTTCTACAAGTTGACTATTTCCTACTCCCGTCAACAAATGATCTTTTATTACTACAATTGCCGAATCCCAAATATTGTTCCTCTCAGTTGTAAATCTTTCTAGATTAATTTTTCCAGATTCCAAAACTACTATACTAACTAATATTGGCAATACTAAAAGGGTAGCTCTAATATATTTATTTTTATTGTATATAAAAATAAATGTATATACTACAGCAATCACAACTAAATAAGCACTTCTTCCTTGAGATCCTATCATTGTGATTGTTTGTAATATTATATTCCCAAGCCAAAACATCTTAAATTTATGATTCTTTTCTATATAATTAAGATAAATGCACATAACAATTGCTATTGCTACTGCTATTCCAAGTGCATTTTTATTATCAAACACACCTCTTGTATCTCCATATATGATTCCATTGATTATTATAGTTTTTTCTAAAAATCTCATTGTTAAAGAAATAATAGATGCTATAAACATAAAAACTACATAACAATAAGTTATTATGTTCATTTCTTTAATTAAAGTCTTTTTATCTCTAAAAACATCAACTGAAAACATTACAAGAACTAAAATTAAATTAACAAGCCAAATTTTTATATTCTCATTATTTCTATAAGCAAAAATATTCAAAAATAATGTTAATATCATAAAAATGCCAAGTGGAATATCAAATTTATAAATCTTTCTTCTTTTATAATCTTCAATTATCATAAGCAAAATTAAAACTACTGCCCAAGCTAATACTATATTCTTCAATATACTAATTCCAGGAACATATTGTAACATAGTAACACCAGAAAATGTAAAACTTACAAACAAGTATAGCAATTTAAAATAAAACTTATTATCTACATATCCATATATATTTTTAATTATTTCCTTCATACGCTTTTTTATACACCCCTTTTAGCTTTTCAACTAATACTTTTTCAGAATAGCTAAAAATTGTTTTCTCTCTTATTTTATATTTATCATATATTTCATAATTATCTTTTATCTTTATTAATGCTTTGGCTAAATCCTCCACATTTTTCTTTTGAGCTATTATTCCATTGTCTTCATTTATTATATCCTCGGCTCCACCATTGTCAGCACCTATAACAGGCTTCCCACAAGCAAGAGCTTCAATATAAACAACACCAAAGGTTTCATGTTCAGATGCTAATGCAAAGACATCACAAGTTTTCATTTCCTCAGAAACCTCTTCTCTTGATAATGCGCCTAAAAGTTTTATCTGACTATCCATATCTAACTCTTCAATAAGCTTCTTTAAATCTGGCTTAAGAGAACCATCTGCACCTATTCTTAGAGTTATCTTTTCTCCTTTAAAAGCTTTTGTAAAAGCTTTAATTAAACAATCCATGCCTTTTCCGTCTTCTAAAAAACCGCATGAAAAAAATTTAAAATCTCCATTAACTTTTGAATTTTCCGGAGTAATATTTTCATCAATATTAAATAATTTCAAATCAACCATATTATTAATTACTTCAATTGGTGTATTAACATATTCCTGCAATTCTTTTTTTAATCCATTTCCAACTGCAATTAGAAAATCTGCCTTTTCATAAGCTTCAAATATATATTTTTTATAACTTTCTTTAGTATATTTAGCATATTTAAGAGATGAATGTTCTGTTATTACAAGCGGAATATTATACTTTTGGCTTATAAAAGCTGCTGCAATACCTCCCCAAAAGGCTGAATGAGCATGAATAATATCAACTTTACCTTCCTTTTTAACTATTTCTTGATAAAGTTTATCCATTCTTTTATTAAAACTCTTAAACATTAAAGCATTTTTAGGAAAATAATTATAATCTTTATATCTATAAGTCCTAAGATCATCTTCTATATTAAAATTTATTCCGTGTTTTTCATGAATCTTTCCAAACATAGTAATTGGCCAAATTTCATTATATGCTACTGTAATTTTTTCGCCACAACTCGCAAGAGCCTTAAACTGCTCCTTAAAAAAGCTTCCATGAATCTTATTTCTTGGTGAAGAATACCAGGATGGAATGACCATTATATGCACTTAATCACCCCCTTCTAATATATTATTTAATCTTTCAACTATTGAATTCCACTCATAATTTAAATCTGAAACGCAATCTATTTCCTCATTTTTATGCATTTCAATTAATTTATAAATTCTATCCTTTATTTCTTGAACATTATTTTCAGCTACAATACACTTTTTATTCTTTTCTACCACTCTTTTAATTGGATCATTTTCATCTCCATAAATTACAAATATTCTGCCTTTTGCTCCGAAATAATCATAAATTTTAGCAGGTATTTGCGTAGAATTTTTATTTCCAAATAAAAGTAATGCATTCCCATTAAGCATGTATTTAAGAGCTTCATTAAATGGTATTCTAGGTGATACTTTTGCTACTTCTAAACGTTCCAATCTTTTCTTACCTTCTATGTCATCAATATTCCCAAAAAACAATACATTTAATAAGCTGTATGCTTCTCTATCTTCTTCTTTTATTTCTTCAATTGCTTTAATAAAAGGTTTTATATCTCTAAGCTTAGAAAATATTTCTCCAGTGTAAATCATATTAAGCTTATCTTTTTTTATAAGCGCTGGTGGTTCTTCATTAAATAATTTATCATATAATTTCTTATCAAAGCCTCTATTTAATATAAAAGTCTTTTTCCTACCATCACTTAACGCCTTATAGTCTTTTAAATATTCATTTTTATTGGCTTCTGTAACAAATATAAATTTATCTGCCAAATTAACAATATTCTTTTCCATATTTTGTTCAAGTATTTTCTTAACAACAAAAGACTTTTCTCTTGTAGAATCTTTAAGCCATGGATCACTCCAATAAGTAATCCACGGTACATCTCTATATTGCTTCTTTATATAATAAGCACACAAGTGAGAAGATGGAGGTTCATGCATTGAAAATATAGCATCAAATTTTTCATTTGCCATTAACGCTATGCCATAATACCCTGCTTTTCTTGCCCACCCATAGTACATATCTGGTATGACCAAAGCATTTTTTAATCGTCTTAAAAGCTTCTTTCCTTTACCACTTTTGTTTTGCAGCGATAAACCAGCTTTCTCCTTTGATTTCTCAATATTTCTAGGCATTAATTTTTTAAAAATAATCCCACCATCAACAACATGAACTTTTATTTCATCGTCCATCATAGAACGTAATGTTTCATCATAATATATTGAATCCTTTGGAAAATTAACTGTTAAAAGATGTACTTCATTATTATTAATTTCACTTAATTTATTTAAATATTGCAGTGTTTCTATAGCTGCAGAATTATTTATTAACGGGGAATAGCAGGCAATAAATAATATTTTCATATTTCCTCCTATCTTTTGATTTTCTTCAAAATCAAACTTTTTATTTCCACTACTTCTTCTATTTTTAATATAGAGCATAAAATAAAATATATAATAATTCCAACAATCGTTCCGAGTAATAGAAGAATTAGCGAGTTTATTTTTTCTTTTAAATAACTTACCATAATAATTATGACAAATCCCATAATTAAAGAGTTTATTGTTATTAACCCTATTTTTTTAAGTATATCTTTTATTTTAAAACCTTTTTCTATTTTTACAACGCTGATAAACAATAAAACAGCTGTTACTATCATTGCTATAACTGAGGCCAAAGCTATACCCATTATTCCTATATATCTAGATAAAATTATACTAAATGTTACATTAATAACGACTCCTATAATTCCATTGGCTGTAGTAACCTTTGTTTTCCCCATAGAAAACAAAGTTGAGTTTAAAATGTCCCTTATGCCTGTGAAAAATATTCCAAAGCCATAACCGAGTAATGCAAAACTTGTAATTTGAACAGCATTTCCATCAAATGCTCCTCTTTCATATACAATTTTTACTATCTCTTTATTAAATATGATAACTCCAATAGTAATCGGAATTAATAACAACGCCAAATATAAAATTGATTTTTTTAGCATATTTAAAAAACCAATTTTATCTCCATTGCTTCTCATATTTGCCATAAGAGGATAGACTATACTGGTAACTGAAGTTGTAATAATTGTATTAACAAAAACTATTAACTTTTGAGCATAATCCAAAGCTGAAACTGAACCATCTGAAAATTTTAAAGCAATATATTTATCTACAACCATATTTAAGGAATTAGCTCCTGCACCAATAATTACTGGCATTATTAAAATTATAATAGCTTTTAATCTTTCGTCCTTTAAATTTATAACAAATTTATATCTATACCCGTGTTTAATAAGTGATGGCACTTGCATCGCTACCCTAAAGAAATTTCCTATAACATTTGCAATTGTTAATCCCATAATATCATAATTTTTAAATAACAATAAATATATTATCATAGGCAAATTGAAAAACAAACCCAATATGGACGGAATTACAAAATCTTCATTAACTTGTAACAATGTTGTAAAACATGCATTAATTGATAAAAACAAAATATTCAAAAGTGTAATTCTTAATAATCCAATTGCAATTAATGCTGTTTTTTCGGATGGTTTAAATAAATATACTATTTCCGTTGAAAAAATACTTGTCACAACGAAAAGAAGCAAGGATACAATAAAAAGTATGTTTATTACGTTATTCGCAAAATTATACATTTCATTTTTTCCCTTTTTAGCTTTAATCTTACTAAGTGTTGGCAAAAAAGCAGTTGATATTGCAAGTCCAATTAAAGTAAATATTGTTTCAGGTACTGATACAGCAATATTATAAGCATCAGTATACATTCCAGCTCCAAAGCTTTTCCCAATAAGCATATCACGAATTAACCCTAAGGCCCTGCTTATTAAGGACACTATCATTATTATGAATGTAGATTTGATTAAATTACTTCCCTTTTTCATTTTAATACCAATTCTCCCTGTTTCTTATTGCTTTACTGTCAACCTTCCTAACAATACCTACAACATCAGATTCATTTATGTAAATTTTCATCTAATTTAATGTCAGATTTTCTTTAATATAGATTTCCCAAACAAAACCTATTGCTTTTGTTTAATCCTATATAAGTTCTAAATATTATGTAGTTTATTTAAATATTTATTTTATTTTTTGTTTCTATTCTTCCATACCAAAAGTAAAAACTTAGGTATTACAATTAATCTTCTTATTCTAAACGGTTCTTGTATAACTCTATATAGCCATTCTAAACCTAAAGATAACATCCATTTTGGTGCCCTTTTAAGTTCTCCTGCAAATATATCAAAAACACCACCCACTCCCATGAATATGTGAATATTTAAATTATCCATAACCTTTTTTATAAATATTTCTTGTCTCGGTGAACCCATCGCTACAAAAATAGCCCAAGGTTCACTTTTTTCCACATCTTCTATTATATCATCACAATTATTTAAATCAAAAAATCCATTATGAAATCCTGAAACCTTTAGATTTTTGAATTCATTTTTAATATTTTCTATGCATTTTTCAAGAATTTCTTGTTTTGCGCCTAATAAATAAATTGATTTTCCTTCTGCATTTGCCTTAATTAAAACTTCTCTAACAACATCTATTCCAGCTATTTTCTCCTTAACTGGTTCTTTTAAAAGTTTTGATGCAATTACAGTTCCAACTCCATCTGGTATTATAACTGAAGTTTCAGCATTAAAGTTTTCTTTTAGCATAGGATTACTTAAGCCATTAAATAAAACTTCTGGATTCCCAGATATTATATTTACTTTATCAAAACCTTCTATGTAATTCATTAAAGCTGTCTTATCTTTATTAAAAATCTCAAAATTAAGTATTTGGGTAAACATATTATCTCCTAACCCAATTGACACTAAACAACTAACGATGAAATTCTAAAGGACTTCTAAAAATATGTTTTTTAACTTTCACAGTAACTTGTTTCTTAATTGCCAATTGTACATTGTAACTTGATCTATCTATTTCAAAGTTCTATTTAACATTTGATCTATTTCTATCACTATTTCATCATCTGGAGATAATTTCTTTGCAATATCCAAATTTAGTTTTGCCTGCTCCTTATCACCTAAATTAATATAACACATTACAATATTAGTACATATATCAACCTCTTTAGAAGCTTCAAAGGCTTTTCTAAAATATTTTAAAGCTTCTTCATAATTTCCAATTGATGCATAATTTAATCCTAATTCATTAACAACCTCAAGGCTTCCAGACTCAATTAACATGCTTTCCTTCAAATAATGTATAGCTGTTTCATGATTTTGAAGCTTTCTATATCCAACACCTAAATAGTAATAGATTAAAGGATTTTTCTCAAATTCCTCACTTAATGGTAGAAGTAATTCAATTGCTTTTTTAGGTTCTTCTTTCAAACAATCAACTGCTTTTTCAAAGTGACTCACATTATTAATATCAGATATTATTTGCTCAATTTCAGGTGTTTTTTTACCACGCTTGTTTATATATTCATTAATTTCAGCTTCTGCACCTTTATAATCACCTTTATCTTTAAGTATTAAAGCATTATAAAGATATGGCTCTGGAGATTTTTCAAACTTTTCTTTACATTCATCTATCTCTTCCAATAATAATTCATCAAAACTTGAATCTTTTTCTCTTATAGTTTCTCCTATGGCTAATAGCTTAATTAAAATTTCTTCTTCTCTTGTATATACATAAAGACCTTTTAATAATATATAAGCATCTTCTAATCTATCTTTCTTTATTCTGTCTGCAATAAGACTTTTTACGCATTCTTCAGAATCAGGAATATAAGATAAAATCATTCCATAATCATCATTATATTTAATATTTTTATCTGCTCCAAATGCAATAAATATTCCTTCAATAAAATAATATATAGGAAGATTATTTAATGTTATTGGGTTATTTGCATTTGCTGCAACATATTCAGAACTTATTGGCATATATAAATCATCATTTTTAAATTTAACATTATCAGGAATGTCAATACTTCTTTTAAATCCATCTTTCTTAATTTCTAAAAACAATAATTTACTTAATTTATCTTTATACATTGTCTTGTAATTACTCATTTTACACCTCTTAATTTAATTGTCATCATCAACACTTATTTTTAATTAACATATATAACTTGCTTAAAATTCAAGTTAGAATTTTAAGCAAGACATCTTTATAAAATACATAAGAAAACAGGATTTCAATTTTTTATTGAATTCCTTGCTCTTTTTCAATGATTTTATTTATATATTATACACTATAAATTGCTAATTGACTAAGTACTCATTAGTAACAATTATTTATTATAAGGAAACTCGACTCACATTCATTCGCTGAGTAAGTAATTCACACCAAATCATATATGCACGGTGTGAAAGTTCGAAGAACGAAATATAAAATGCTCACAGAGAAAGTTCATGTTTCCAAATATAAAATTTGGACATTCACTTTTCGATTCTCACTTTTGGATTCACTACTTAAAGAAAATGCTACCACCTAAAAGATGATAGCAATTTCTATGGAAATTTAATTTAATTTTCCATTAATTATGTCCATTACATTTTCTTTAAATTTGGCAATATCTATTTCTGTATTTTCTAAGCTATTGCTCTTTACTGCTAAATAAACCTTCATCTTAGGCTCTGTTCCTGATGGTCTGACTACAAAATATGAACCATCTTCTAGGATGTACTTTAATACATTTGACTTAGGTAAGTCAATAGTAGCTTTAGTATTATTGACAGTATTTTCTTCAACACTTAATTTATAATCTAATCTTGTAACAATTTTAACATTGTTAACTTCATTGATTGGATCATTTCTTAGTGCTTCTATACAGCTAGCTATCTTTTCTTGACCTTCTTTACCTTTTAACTCTAGTGATACAAGATTTTCTTTGAAGTATCCATACTTTTCATATAACTCTATTAATGCATCATATAGACTCTTACCTTGTTCTTTATAGTAAAGACACATTTCACAAACTAGCATAGAAGCTATTACAGCGTCCTTATCACGTACAAAGTTTCCTGCAAGATATCCGTAACTTTCTTCAAAACCAAAAAGATAAGTTTTGTTTCCTGCATCTTCGAATTCTCTTATTTTTTCACCAATATATTTAAATCCAGTTAATACATCCATAAGTTCAATATCAAAATCTTCTGCTATGCTTCTAGTACCTTCTGTTGTTACTATAGTTTTAATAACAACTCCATTTTGTGGTAATTTATTAGTTTCTTTTAATGAACTTAATACATAATGAGTTAAAAGTAACCCTGTTTGATTACCTGATAAAACTTTATATTCTCCAGTACTATCCTTAACTACAAGACCTATTCTATCACAGTCTGGATCAGTTCCAAAAATTATATCTGGATTTTCAGTTTGAGCCATTTTTACAGCTAATTCAAATACATCTGGATTTTCTGGGTTAGGGTAAGATGCTGTTGGGAAATTTCCATCTGGAGCTTCTTGTTCCTTAACAACTTTAACATTACTATATCCTAATTGTTCTAATACACTTCTTACTGGAACATTTCCTGAACCATGGATTGGAGTATATATAACATTTAAGTTTTTAGCTTTTTCTTTAACTAACTCAGTTCTTATAGTTAAGCCCTTAACTTTTTCATAATAAAGCTTATCTATCTCTTCTCCAATATAAATTAATAAACCTTTTTCTAAAGCAATTTCTTCATCAATATTCTTAATCTTAGAAAAATCATCTACTGCTTTAACGCAATCAATGATTATATTTGCCTTTTCGTCAGTTACTTGTCCACCAAATTCATCATACACTTTATAACCATTGTATATCTTTGGATTATGAGATGCTGTAACTACTATACCACCACTGCATTTTAATTCTCTTGCAGCGTAAGATAATACTGGTGTCGGTCTTAAACTTTCATATAAGTATACCTTAACATTATTTGCGCATAACGTTAAAGCAGCAGCCTTTGCAAATTCCTTTGACATATTTCTTGAATCATATGCAATTGCAACTGAAGGATCTTTAAAGCTATTATTTAAATAATTTGCAAATCCTTGTGTAGCTTGAGCAACAGTATATACATTCATTCTATTGCTTCCTGCACCTATTACCCCTCTTAATCCACCAGTACCAAAATCCAAGTCTTGATAAAATCTATCTTCAATTTCCTTTTCATCAGATATGCTTCTCAACTCGCTTTTTGTTGCCTCATCAATAATTTCCGAATTAATCCATGTGTTGTATTTTTCTTTATAATTCATTTTAAGTTCCCCTCCCCATTTTTTCTCTATTCCATTATACAATATCTACTTATATTTAAAAATAGTTTTATACATTTTGTCAAACAACTTTTAAACATTTAACAAAAATAGCATTATCATTCTATCATATTCACCAAAATATCAAGTCCTATTTGCTTGTTTTTCAAAAACATTCTGAATTATTTAAATTTTCAGATCATTGTATCGCTTAATATTGCACTATATAAGAAAATATAGTATGTTTTAATTTTATTCTGAAGCTTTCGTTTCTATAAATTGCCGACTAACTACAGATGCAAATACAGTTGACAAATTATCTAAAATAGAAATTTCACTACCAATTTCTAAATCACTTAATTTATAAATACTTCCAAGCTTAGCATTCGAAACATTAATTCCTATAGATTTAGGTACATCTTCAGCCTTACAAGATATTTTTACAGACTCTTTTTGGTTTTGAATTACTATTCCCTTTTTACTTAAAAATTCTTTCCCTTCAAGCTTAATTGGAACTTCTGCTTGTAATACGCTATTCCTATTTACCTCTTCCAAATCTATATGAATTACCTTATGGGATACTGGATCTTTTTGAACCTCCTTAATTACAGCTGTACCATTATATCCATCTAAATCGAACTTTAATGCACCATGCTCTCCAGTCCTTGAAAGTTCTTCTATTAATTCCATTTCTCCTATTTCAAACATTAAGCTTCCTAATCTCTTTCCATAAACAACTCCAGGAACTTTTCCTTCTCTTCTTTTTTGTTTAGCTGCACTTGCAGTTTTTTTCAATCTTTTATTTAAAATTAATTCATTCATTGTAAATCCTCCTTAAATTGTGACACCTTGCAAAATAACGTTCAACATATTGATCTGTTATATCTCATATGCCTTTCTTTCATAAAATAGCTAATTTAGTTTTAATCAGCTATTTTATAATTATTTCTCACTTAAGCGAATTTTATTCACATATGCATAAAAAAAATCATCCATCTAATATTTTACTAAAATCCTTAGATGGATGATTTTTTATCCGATAGCTAGCATCCGTAACACTCTCACTTCTTAAAGTAGGAGTTAACCGATACACGCTCCTGGACATTGTGACCCTTGAGGTCATAAGTTCTTCTAAACTTCATTTGGATATAACAATTTTGAACAAGATTACTTTAACTTCTCTCAATTTTGACCTTACTTCCACCCATTCCTGATTCTGCTGGTGTAATCATAAGTTTTACTGGAACTCTGTTTTTAATTGATTCTACATGACTTATGATTCCTACCTTTAATTTTTCATTGTGAATTCGCTCTAAAGAACTCATAACAACTTCAAGGAGATCATCATCTAAAGTTCCAAAACCTTCATCTAAGAAAAATAATTCTAATGGTGCTGTTCCTTTTAATTGAATTTGAGCTGATAAGGCTAATGCTAGTGCTAGGGATGCTAAGAAGGTTTCTCCACCTGATAAAGTTGTAGCATCTCTTTTAGCTCCACCATTTTTATAATCTCTAATAATAAATCTTCCATTTTCATCAACTTCTAAACCATAATTATTATTTGTAATTTCTTTTAATTTTTTAGAAGCTTCAATTGAAACGTATTTAAGCTTATTTGCTGCTACAAATTCTACAAATTTCTTCCCTTTAAATAATTTTTCTAAATCACCAAGTAAAGATAGCTTCCGTTCTAGTTTTTTCTTCTTTTCTAAAAGATTTTTTTGCTCTTCTAACTTTTCTTTTATATTCTTTAATTCTTCATCTACTTTAATTTTATTTTCATTAACATCATTAACTTCTTTTTCTTTTTCATTCTTTGATGATTTTATTTGTTCATAATTTTCCTTTGTTAGCTCTTTACCATCTATTTTCTTAAGTAAACTTTCAATCGTTCCATTAACCCTCGCAATATTATTATTATAATCCTCTACTTTTTCCTTGTAATTCTTAATTTCATCTTTTTCGATTAAATTTTTCTTAACCTCTTCCAAGGAATTAAACCCTTCGCTATCAATTGCTACTTCTAACTGAGTTTTTTCCTCTTCTTTTCTCTTCTTTAAGTCATTATCTTTACTAATTGCAGCTATTAATTTATCATTACAATCTGTAAATTCCTTTTCAACTCTATTTTTATTATTTTCAGCAATTTCAAATTCTTGATTTATTTCTTGTATATCTTTTTGAATTTTATTAAGCAGTGAGTCTAAATCATCAACATCTTTAACTTTATTTTTTATTGATTGAAATTTTTCTTCTTTATTTTTTTCATATCCAGCTAAATCTGCATTGTCCTTAGCTAATTTTTCTTTTATAGAAGTTAACTCCTCATTTAAAGCTGCTTTTTTCTTTTCTAAGCCTTCTACTAATTCTCTATTACTCTTTATTGTCTTAGCTAATTTTTCTCTTTCTTTTTCAATTGTTTTAATTTCTTCATTCTTTTTATTAAAATCACTTACACCTGTTTCTGATCTTAATAAACTTAGGCTATTTTCTAATTTATTTAATTCTTCAGTATTATCTTTAATATTATTTTCTAAGTCTTTTATTTGTCTTTGATTAGTTGAAAATACAGCTCTTAACTCTTTTACTTCACCGTCTTTAGTGTTTATTTCAGTTTTTAAGCTATTAATCCCTTTTTCTAATTTTTCCTTATCTTGAGTGTATTTTTCTAAAGCATTTTTCAAATTCGTAAATTCAGCTTTTAAATTATCTAAAGGCTTTTCTTTAAATTCAGTTCCTAACTTCTTTATTTCTTCTTCACTAGCTTTTATCTTTTCATTAAAATTAGTAACTTTAGTTTCACTTTGAATTACCTTATTATTAACATCTTTAATTAAGTTTTCTTTGTTTTTTATTTGATTTTCTATAGATGTTAAATCTAATATCTCTATCTGCTTTATATTTTCTTTATTATGATGAGTAGAACCGCATACTGGGCATACTTCACCATCTATAAGTTCTTCCCTAAGTGCATGTGCTAAATTTTCTCTCATAATTTCTTTTTGCTTATTTTTAATTTTTTCTAATTCATCCTCTTGTCTTTTTACTTCTTCTTTTTTATTTATTATTTTAACACTTAAAGCTTTTATTTCATCCTTAGAAGCTTTTATTTCATCATTTGATTTATGATATATCTTCCACTTTTGATCATTTTCAACTATTAATTGATTTAAATTTACCAAATCATTTTGCTCTCCTGGTGAATTTTTAAGTAAATAATTATATTGCTTTTCATTTTCTTCTAAATCCTTATTTATTTTTTCTACTATATCTTTTAAAGATTTACCTTTAGTTACAGTTTCATTATTTTCTTTTTCAATAAAATCCTTCTTTTCTTTATCCTTACTAATAACTGCCTTTATATTACCTAATCTTTCTTCTGAAATTATTCCTTGTTGAATTTTTTCTTTAAGGATTTCATCAACTTTTGACTCATCATATATTTTTTCATTTTCTCTAATTTCTTTAGTTTTATTTTTTATTTCTGAATCAATATTAATAAGTTCATTTTGAAAGTTTTTACTCTTCCTCTCAAACTCTTTAACTTCTGCCATTAAGTTATTTATATTATTTTTTATAATCTCAATTAACTTTTTTTCCTGAGTGGCATCCTTAACCTTTTGCTCATCTATCATTAAGGTAGGAAGTTTATTTTCCTTATTGTCTTTTGCCGTCTTCCATAAATCTTCTATTTTTTTTCTTTCTTCTTTAATCTTATCTATTGCTAATTTCAATTTATCTAACTCAATTTCATTTTTATGAAATTCTTTTATAGTATTTTCAAAAGCCTTTATATAAGGTATAACCTTCTCCCCAGCTTCCCCTAGCTTTATTTTTTCTATATATTCATTTATCTCATCTTGCTTTTCTTTAAGGTTATTTTCTTTATCTTTGTATTCTATTAATTCTAGCTGTAGCTTCCATAATTCCTCATTTTCCTTGTAAGTCTTTTCTATTATTTCTAATTCACTTTTTAAATTTACTAAGTTGTTTTCTAATTCTGCTAGCATTTCTTTTTTTTCTATTAATTTATCTTCACTTATATCATTGTAACCACTTAATTGTCCAATCAAAACATTATTGTCTGTTCTTTCTTTAGTAAGCTTTAAACTCAGCTTTCTAGATAAATTATCTCCATATTGCTCTAAATTAAATAATCTCTCAAGCATGTCCCTTCTATCTTTACCTTCAAGCTTTAAAAATTCACTAAATTTTCCTTGCGGCAGTACAACAGTTCTTGTAAAGTCTTCTAAATTAAGACCTATTATTTCTTCAACCTTTTTATTTATTGTCTTAACTCCATCTGCTAAAACTTCTTCTTCATTTGTTATATCAACAATTTTACACTTGCCAGAATTTATGCTTCCATCGTTTTTTCTTCTAAATTCCCTATCTATAACATATTTTTTGATTTCAGCTCCTGATATTTGAAATTCAAAATTCACATTTAATCTATCACAATTTGTATTTATATAATTAGAACTCTTCCTTGATACATTCCCATATAAGGCTAAAGTTATTCCATCCAATATAGTTGATTTCCCACTACCTGTAGGACCAAATATTCCAAAAAATCCTCTATCAGTTAATTTTTCAAAATCTATGGTTTGCTCTTCTATAAAGCTATTTAAGCCTTTAATCTTCAGCTTAATTGGTTTCATCTATTTCACCTTCTTCACTAATAATTGATAAAAGTAATTCTACAACTTCTTCATCAGGTGGCACTTCTCTTTCTTTCATATAAAAATCTTTAAAGATTTCTTCAAAGGACTTCTCATTTAAATCCAAAGCAATTTCTTCTTCTAACCCTTTAACTTTAGGCATTATTTCTAAAATATCCTTCTTTAAATCCTTCATTTGTTTTATTTCATCTTCTCTTATATATCTATCTGTATTCACTTCCAAATAAACCCAGCACTCTCTTTCTTTATTTTCCTCACATTTAATAATGGCCTCTTCAATGCTTTCACATTTCCAAATTTCAATAGGCTTATAAACTTTTAAATCAATTTCCTCTATGCTACAATCTTCACCTGCTTTAACATTAACTATAAAGCATTTCTTATTAAAATTAATTTCCTTTTTATTGTAATGAATAGGTGAACCACAATATCTAGCTTTCTTATTTGTACCTGGTACAATTTGTGGTTTATGCACATGTCCTAAAGCTACATACTGTGCTTCACAAGGAAAACAACTGCCATCAACAATATAACTTCCACCTAATTGAATACTTCTTTCAGATCCACTTTCTTCACTTCCCATTGCAAATAAATGAGATGTGGCTAAATTAATAGTATCTTCTCTATAATGGCTTTTTAATGTATTAAACAAAGAAAATATCCTATCACTATAAGACTTAGCTTTATCCTCTTCATCATCCATTCCATTATAAATAACTTCATTTAATCTTTTTTCACTTGGATAAGGTACCGTTAAAATAACTGCTTTTTCATTTTTTAGTTCAATTTCAATAAACCCTTCTCCAGAAGCTAAAATTTTATGTTTTCCATATTCACCACAAGGTACAACAGTCTTTGGAGTTCCAACCATAATAATTCCATGTTCACGAGCCAGTGGTCCTGCTGCAACCAATCTATCTGGATTATCATGATTTCCTGAAATAACTAAAGTAAGTCTCTCTCCATTTCCTGATAATCTTTTTAATGCGTCATAAAACATCTTTTCAGCCCTTGCTGGAGGATTGGAATTATCATAAACATCCCCTGCAATCAAAACCAAATCTATATTATTACCTTCAACAATCTTTACAAAATCATTTAAGAATTGTTCCTGTTCTTCCATTCTGCTTTGACCTTCTAAATTCTTGCCTAAATGCCAATCTGCTGTATGTAATATCCTCAAAGTCTAACGCCTCCCTAAATCCTTTTCTAATTCTAGCTAATAATATTATAGACTAATTGAAGATACCTTTTCCAATACAATTTTTAATATTGCTTGAAATCTTCATTAAGCAATCAAAAAGACCACGACTTAATAATACATTCCCCTTCACCCAAATGTCTTTCATCATCATAAAAACAAACCATCTCATTTTCTTCAATTTCTTCATCAATAAAATCAATATTATTATCTTTTTTCTTCTTTTTATTTACCCTCTTGCTCTTTTTCGTTTCTAAAAGTATTGGTATTATATCCTTTAAACTATTATTCTTATCATTACTCACATTCTCATCAATTGGGTTAATATCTTTATGAATAATTTCTAACTTACCTATCTCATGATTTTTAACACTTTCTTTTTGGATTTGACTTATTTTATCTTCTGATTCTTTATAATTCTTCTCCTCTATCTCACTTCGAGAACTTTCTTTTACTAAGGCTTCTTCCATCTTTATATCTTCCTCTTTATCCTTAGCTTTATTTTTTTCTTTAACCTTTATATTTTGATGCTTTGTAAAATTTTTCACTCTATAAATATTATCATCAGTAAGTTCAATCATTTCTAATTCCATTAACACATTTAATGCTAATTTAAGTTGATCAATACTTCTATTAAATTCTATTGCTAAAGTTTCCATTGTATATTGAATATTTTTAGAAAGGTATAGCTCCCCTTCTAGATTGACCTTTCCAGCTAAGGTAATAAATCTAGTCCAAACATAATTAATAAGGTCTCTTTCTGGCTTCATATCTATTATTTTAAACTTAGTATCCTCATACATATCAACTCTTAATTCAACAAATTTTCTTTCTCTCATTTTTAACACACTCCCATACAAATTTCTTTATTCTATATAGGATATATGTCTTACCATACTTTTTACTATATAAAATTTATGTTTTTTATTATTTTTTCTTGCAAACTAATTATTTTTAATTGAGATGATTTCTCTTTATGTAATTTTTCCACTTAAAATTTCTCCATATTTAGTTCTGGTTCTAAAAAATAATCCCCAAAAGAAGCAATTCTTTAAACTACTTCTTTTGGGGATTATTTAAACTTATACATATACTTGAAAAATCTCTTTTTCTTCTATATTTGTTCGCTCTTCCTTAAACTCTTTATACTTATTAAAATTAAAAATTAATAAGTATCCTTTATCTAATCCATGTATATCTAAATAATCACAAAGCTGTTTAACTCCATCCTCATGATATTTCAAACCTCTCCAAATTTTCATTTCGATTATATATTTAAAGCTGTTATAGGTTATTACTACATCTAATCTCTTCTCTTCTGATACTTGGACTTCTTTAAAATCAAAGCCTGTTCCATTTATTATTGGTTTTATAAAAGCTAAAAATAATAGCCTTCCATGATGCTCTATAAAGTCTTGATCCTTAGATGAATATTGTTTCTTCATAAATTGTTGGAATCTTTTTAAGATTTTTTCTATGTTTAAGCCTTGATTTTTTATAACAAATTCATCCTTAAAGTTATATTCATTCATTTTGCTATAATTATTTTCAAGTTTAGATACCATATAATTATATATCATTTCTGCAAATATCTTATTGGCTATAGCTACTTTCCCATTATTATTTTTAAAATAACCGTATATGCTTCCTATTCCGATTATTGGATTGTAGTTATTAAAACTCTTATCATTTCCCCTTACAATTACGTCTTCAATATAATCATAAAGCTCTTTATTATTCTCTAAATTCTTAATTAAACTATCAAATAAAGTATTTTTTTCTTCTAAGATCATCTTAACTGCTTCTTGAACATCTATAAGTTCCCAAGATTTTTTACCCATTTCATAAATCTTTTCATCAATTATTTGACATAATCTGCTGACTAAAAAAGGATATCCTCCGGTAAAAAAGTACAATTCCTCGCTAAGCTTATATATATCCATTGAAATAGAATTTTCTAAGCAGTATTCCTTAAGCATTGTACTTATTTCTTTTGCTGAAAAGCTCATATCCACATTAAAATCCACCGCAATGTTCCATGGAGAATTATATTTAGCCTCATCTTCGTGTTTTATTCTTCGTGTCTTATCTTTAATTTTAAACTCTTAACATCATATAAGCCTGCTAAAACAACTGACTTAAATGTAAAATCTTCTTCAATTTCTCTAGCTAAATATTTATTTCTAAGCATACCTATAAAACTTAAAAACAATTGACTATTTGAACTTTTATCCACTCATCTACAAATAAAACAACTTCTTTTTCAGCATCTTTAACAAAGTTTGTTATTACCTTAGATAAGTCTTTCATATTTTTTATATTGTTAGATAAAAAATTGAGTCTCTTACTTTCTTCCTTATAAGATAATTCTAAGCTATCACTTAACAACTCAATAAAAACATTTGAAAATTCCTCTTCATTGCAAAAAACTTTATCACCAATTCCTTCAAAACTAATACTAATAACTATATATTCTTCCTTTAAGCTTTTTGATTTGTTCAAGTTTGTTACTTATATCTACCATATAATGCTTTCTTGAAACGCAAACCCCTGTGCTATTAAACCTTTTCTGCATTTAAATACACCTTCTTTCTAAATTATTAATTTACTTTTACTACATACTATTTTTATTATATCCAATTTCACATATTATTAAAAGAAATACTCTGCTAATACTGAAATTAACAGACTACAATTATATACTTAATATCTATTTTTTTATGCAAAAACGAAGAGCTAGGCTTACTGCCTAACTCTATCACTACTTATTTAATGTTATAAACTATTTCGTTTCTGTTCAATCAAAACTGAATCTATACCTTTTTAACAAATTCAGATTTTAATTTCATAGCTCCAAAACCATCAATTTTGCAATCAATATTATGGTCTCCATCAACTAAACGTATATTTTTTACTTTAGTTCCTATTTTTATTGATGATGAACTTCCTTTTACTTTAAGATCTTTTATTATTGTTACAGAATCACCATCATTCAAGATATTTCCATTTGAATCTTTAACAATCTTTTCATCTTCATTATTTTTATTTTCTGATTCTGCAGTCCATTCATAAGCACATTCTGGGCAAATGAAAAGACCTTGATCTTCATAAGTATATTCTGAATTACATTTTGGGCACTTTGGTAAATCCAACATGTTTTCATGTCCTCCATTCGTATTATTAAACAATTATTTTTAAATTCTTTTTGTAAATTCATAACAATATTAAGTACAAACTTGAAATTTATAAACATATAGGGCTTTCCTTATATGCTTATATATACTATCATAATCTTCTCATATTGACAAATACGCCTTAAAATCATCTTTTAAAGTCTTTTTTCAATTATATATATTCATATTTTAGAATTTATTATATTTGTTCTATTTTCAGAAAAACTTTAAGTCCATTATTCTTAAATAAAAAATAAAACACATAAACTAAAATTTTTTCATAGCTATGTTATAGTAGTAATAGATTAGAATAAATTTAATTTCTAAATTTTTTTATAATGAAAGTGAGATAAGATATGAATTGGATTGATTCAATAAAAAATTATATCCCTTGTAATGATCAAGAGAAAAATGATAAGAAAATAATATTAAGTTCTTTAGATAATTTTAATGATATTTTAACACGAGATAATGAATTTATACATATAACAAGCTCTGCATTTGTAGTAAATAAAAATAGAGATAAAACTTTAATGGTACATCACAATATATATAATTCCTGGTGCTGGACAGGTGGACATGCAGATGGAGAAGAAGATTTATTGCTAGTTGCACTTAATGAAGCTAAAGAAGAAACTGGAGTCAAAAACATTTTTCCTATTAATGATAATATCTACGCTTTAGATATTTTACCAGTGTTTGGACATGTAAAAAATGGGCAGTATGTTTCTTCACATTTACATATATCAGTTGCATATTTAATGGAAGCTGATGAAAATGAAGCTCTTATTGTTAAGGATGATGAAAATAGTGGGGTTACGTGGATTCCTATTAACCAAATAGATGCTTTTTCTAATGAGGCTCATATGAAGAAAGTATATAGTAAAATATTAGATAAAATTAAGTAAAATAGCAGAAATTTTGTTTTCTGCTATTTTTAGTGACTATTTAATTATGAATTGTGATCCTGCTCAACTCATTGTATGGATAATTAAATAGAATTTAGAAGGTAGCTTTTATTTCTGATAGTCGAGTATAGAAAGTTCTCTAGTGAATATACTGCTCATAATTTAACATGCTAATACTTCAGTTATTATACTATATAATATGGAAATAAATATCTATCTGAGAATCTTCATTATCTGCTCCTAAAAAACACAATGTTTCGCCCATAACAGCTTGAAATAGCGATGAAAATGATAATAGAAATAAGAAACTACATCGGATACATCACTTGCAACGATAGAATTATAATAAATACTTGATATTTTCTGCCGAGTTTATAAATAATCCTTAATAAAAGAGAACCAACACCGTTAGGCTTCCTGAATTTATCATACTTCTCTCATCTCCTTTAATTATATAAAATTTAATACATCAATATCAACACAACTTTCCGAAATAAAGGGTTAAATGTAATTATAAATAAATATTTATAAAAAATGTCTTTTACACTATTTATTCAAATATATTATAAATTATGGTAAAATCATGGCGTAGTGGTTTCAAAATTGTAATAGATGTTTTTATTATGATATATAAAATATAATTCAAACATCATTTGGTCAAAAATACTTTACATAAAAACTTTTTACAATTTAATAACTGTTACAAATAAAAAAAGGGGGTGGTTTTATGAAAAATAGGATTATTGCTGCAATTGTTGGAATGAGCATGCTATTAACTTGCAGCCCTGTCTTAGCAAACGACAAGACTATTGTTAAACATGTAAATGATGTTAAATTAGAGGACAAGTCTGCTGAAACATTATTTAATACTTCAAACCTAGATATTTTTAATGGAAATTCAAAATTAGGCAAGCCAGATGTTAAACTAAATAAAAGTTCTTTAGAAAATGTAAAAGAAAAAGTCAAATTAAAATCTAAATCAAATTAAAATTATTCACTTGCAGAAGCTAGCGAGACTACAACTGGTCCAGCTGTTACTATTAATGACAGTCCAAGCAACGCTTATAATATAAATATTGGAAATGTTTATAGTGATGCCATAACAAGTGAAGGCGGAGAAAGATGGTATGCTTTCCAAAATTCATCTATTCAAAAGCTGACAGTAATTCTGCAAGCCTCAAACAGCACTGATATAGACTATAATTTATTTTTATTTAAATACAATGAGCAGACTAATGATTTAGATTTAGTTACAGACTCATTATATCCTAATAGTGCAAATGAACAATTAAGCACAATTGGCCAAGAAGGTATCTACTTTATAGGAGTAAATTCTGTAAAAGGTTTTGATGATAAAAATTCATTTATTTTTGCGATACTTCCTTCGAACAATTATGGTGAAAATGAACCTGATGATAACGTATTTCAAGCAAAATCACATGACAGCTCATTTTCTATAGAGGATACTCTAGATAATAATTATGATCAAGATTAGAGTAAATTTTCAATTTCAGAACCTTCAATTATTTCTGCCAGCTCAACTAATTACAACGCTGATATCATAAACAGCCAGTTACAGAAATTACAAACTGTAACTGCAAATTCAAGTGCTAATTTTGTACTCTCAGCAGGAACTTATTATGTCCGAATACAATCTGAAAATTGATCTGATCCACAGCAAAAATATAAATTTGACTTAAAGTCATATGGACAATCAACACTTTTAGGTTACAGCCCAGATCATAAATATGTAGTTACTACAGATTCTAACAAAAGTGTATATCTAAATGGAAAACCTGTTACTGTAGATTGGAAAAGAGAATACCAATTTAATTATCCAGGAGGAGGTTATGAATATAGATCTCAAGAAGTATATCAACGTTCAGATAGTGAATTGATTGGAGCTCAATATGGAACATATACTTCAAGTTATACAGGTACAATAAATCATGCAATTAATTTAATAATTAAAAATCCACAATATTTTTATTGGTATACTCGTTATTATAATGGAGGCCCTTCTACTCATGATCAAATTAATGAACCTATTCCAATTTCAGTTTCATTAATAATTAATGCTGATACTGGAACTGTTGTAGATTTTAATTCAGATAGTTTTAATTTTTATTATATAAGTTCTAATAAAGTTTCTACATTTTAGCACATAGCCTGTCTATTGTTTGTGTAGGAGCTTTATTTATTGTTTCAATGAAATTTTGTATAGCAACTCTAACACCAACCAAACTTTTAAAGAA
>Ga0209281_1000585_pt1 | contig 42461 bp, 34 predicted proteins | sample MedtruBG_FD_187514 | JGI IMG/M metagenome (GOLD analysis project Ga0209281, IMG submission 187514) | Root nodule microbial communities of legume samples collected from California, USA - Medicago truncatula BG (SPAdes) (version 2) | ecosystem: Host-associated > Plants > Roots > Nodule | place... | reverse complement strand
GGCAGGGAAAGCGAGACGCTGGCCGTGTCGATCGTGACGCCCGGATCGGTCGGCGACGGCAGGATGATCGGCCAGTAGGATGTCGACAGCGACAGCCGGATGCGGTGGCCGGCACGGAAGCGGTAGCCGCAGGCATCGAGCACCAGCGTGACGCGCGTCTTGCGGTTCTTCTCCATCGGCACCGGCTTGGCATTGCCGTTGCGGTGCGCCAGGTTGAGAACGCCGAAGGCGACGCGGGTCGACGTTCCGTCCGGATGGACATCGACGATACGCGCGGCGAGATTGGCGGTTTCGGCACTGCAGGAAAGCTCGAGGTCGAGCACAGGCTGGCCGAGATAGTCCTCCGCCTCGAGCAGCGGGTGCGTGTCGAAAGTGAGCGAGCCCGCATCGTCGATGCGCTGGTCGCCGGGCATCTCGGCGTCGGGTTTCAGCGTGAAATACTCACCGGCAGCAGTGCCGGTATCGAGCGGCGAACGCAGGTAAACGTCGCCGATCCCGCGCCTGGATGGGGAACCGGCCGCCAGGCCTCCCTCGCTCGAAACCGCGAAGGTCCGCATTTCCGGCGTGGTCCAGACGTCCTTGGCGATCCAGCGGCCCGGGTCTTCATTGCGCCTGACCGCGGGCCTCGGACCGTCAAGGATATAGGCGCGCATCTGCGGCAATTGCTCGGCATCGTTCTTTTCGTCGCGAAGCCAGCGGTTCCACCAGCGGATCGCCTCTCCGAGAAAGTCTGCTCGCGGCTTCGGCCAGGCGAAATGCGGATATTTGTGGACCCACGGGCCGATGAGCGCCTTGGCCTTGCCGCCGAGCCCCTCGACCGCCTTGATCGGTGTGTTGCGGTAGCCGTCCGCCCAGCCGGCGATCATCAGCGCGGGGATCGAAAAGCCGTCGAAATCCTCTGAGATCGAGCCATGCCGCCAGAAATCGTCGCGGCGCTGGTGCTCCAGCCATTCCTCCAGGAAGAAGGGCTCGTTCTCGAGGCGCTCCAGCCACATCTCCCGCCAGCGCTCGCCGACGAGTTCCGGGTCGGGCGATCGGGACTGGTAGGCGAGCATGGTTGCCGCCCAGGAGAGTTGCGCCGAGAGATGGCAGCCGTTCTTGTAGTGGATGTCGTCATTGTAGCGGTCGACGGTCGAGGCGATCGAGATCACCGCCTTGAGGGCCGGGGGCTTGAGGGCCGCTACCTGCAGACAGTTGAAGCCGCCCCAGGAGATGCCCATCATCCCGACCTTGCCGTTCGACCAGGGCTGTGCCGCAATCCATTCGATGATCTCGCAGCCGTCGGAGAGTTCGCGCGGGGTATATTCGCCGTCGATCACGCCCTCGGACTCGCCCGAGCCGCGGATGTCGACGCGAACGCCGGCGATCCCGGCGGCCGCGAAGGCAGGGTAGGTGGATTCGTCCCGTGCACAGGTCCCGTCGCGCTTGCGGTAGGGCAGGTATTCCAGGACTGCCGGCACCGGCTTCTGCTCGGTGCCCTCAGGCATCCAGATGCGTGCGGCAAGCCGGGTCCCGTCCTCCAGGGTTATCCATTCGTTTTCGATGACGGTGAAATTACGCTCGGCCATGTTGGCTGCCTCCGATCGGTGCTTGACTGTTGAGACGCGAGGCGCAGGCGGAGAACCACCTGCACCTTCTCATTGCACTTTAGCTGTCGAACCAGACGCGGCTTCCGACGTAGCCGTTGGAAAGGTCGTTGCCGATGTCGTGCACGAAGCCTTTCAGCGAAGCGGAGGCGGCGTTCACATAATCATTGAAGACCGGCAGGATGAGGCCGCCTTCGTCGCGCACCATGAGTGCCATGGTGTGGTAGAGCTCCTTGCGCTTGGCTTCGTCAAGTTCGGAGCGCGCCTGCAGGAGCAGTTTGTCGAAGTCCCCCCGCTTGAAACGCGTGTCGTTCCATTCCGCACTCGAAAGATAGGAGGTGGAATAGCGGGAATCCTGCGTCGGGCGGCCGCCCCAGTAGGAAGCGCAGAAGGGCTGGACATTCCAGACATTGGTCCAGTAGCCGTCTTCCGGCTCGCGGCGTACTTCGATTTCGATACCGGCCTTGCGGGCGCTTTCCTGGAAGAGGACCGAGGCATCGACCGCGCCCGGGAAGGCGGCATCGGAGGTACGCAGCAGGATCGGCCGGTCGTGGCCGGACTTCTTGTAATGGAAGGCGGCCTTGTCGGGGTCGTAGGCGCGCTGCTCGATGCCTTCAGGTGCCAGCGCGTAGTTTTCGTTGACCGGATAATCGTTGCCGAGCGTGCCATAGCCGCCGAGCACGCGGTCGAGAATAGCCTGCCGGTCGATCGCATATTTCAGCGCGAGCCTTAGGTCGTTGTTGTCGAAGGGGGCCGTGTCGCAATGCATGAGGAAGCTGTAGAAGCCCTTGCCCGAGGTCTGCAGGATCTCGACGCGGGGCGCACGCTTCAGAAGCGGCACGGTCTTCGGATCGACGCCGTTGATGAAATGCACCTGCCCGGAGGAAAGTGCCGCAATGCGGGCCGTGTTGTCGTTCATGACGATGATCTCGACGCTGTCGACATAGCCGCGGTCCGAACGCCAGTCGGCGGTGTTCTTCTCGAAGGTTGCCCGGATGCCGGCCTCATAGCTTGCAAGCTTGTAGGGCCCGGTGCCGATCGGCGAGGCGGGGTTGTCGCCGCCGCCGCCGGGCTGGATGATGAGATGATAGTCGGTCAAGAGGAGCGGCAGGTCCGCATTGCCTTCCGTCAGCGTCAGGACGAGGTCGCCGGCTTTTTCCTCGATCGTCTTGACGGACCGCATCAGCCCGAGCGCTCCCGACTTGGAGCCTTCGTCGGAATGCCGCTTCAATGTTGCGATCACGTCCGCGACGGTCAGTTTCTTGCCGTCGTGGAAAGCGATGTCGTTCCGGACCTTGAACGTCCAGACCGAAGCATCTGCCGACGACTCCCAGGAGGAGGCGATCGCGGGCAGCGGAGCGCCGGTCTCGGGGTGGGACTCGACCAGCGTGTCGCCCCAAAGATGGCCGATCACGAAGGATACCGAGCCGCTATAGCTTGCCGGATCGAGCGAATCGGTCGTCGCTCCGCCGTCGAGGCCGAGCTTCAGGTGGCCGCCGCGTTTGGGCTCCTGCGCTCGTGCCTCGCCCAAGCCGATGGAGCTCCCGATGCCGGCGGCGAGGCCGAGCGCTGCCGTGCCTGCGAGGAAGCCGCGCCGGTTGATGCCGGCCGGTACGATGAGGCCGTCGGGACGCTTCGTGAATTCGGTCATTTCCAGTTCCCCTTGCGTGTTTTGTTCGAGAGAAACCTAGCGCCTGCCGGGCACCAGACAATTTCGCGACTTGACGCGTTTTTTCGCTGGTTTACGCTACCCGCAATCCGAGGGGTGGAGCACTTGCAGCAGGACGACACATTCGCAACAAATCTGCGTTTTGCCTGTGCGACGCGGCGCTCGATCTCGCAGATTTGCCGGGAGATCGGCATCAACCGTCAGCAGTTCAACCGCTACATCAATGGCGAGGCGCGGCCTTCCGCTCACAATGTAGCGCGGATCGCGGCGTTCTTCGGGCTTTCGGCCGAGGATTTCTCACTGGCGCCGAAGCTCTTCGAAGCCCGCATGATCCGCCCCGAGCGGCACCGCCTGGAAGCGGGTCAGCTTCTGGAAGGATTCCCCGGCGATGCCGCAGCCCTTCGCCACCATTTCGGCTACTACCAGACCTATCACCTTTCGCTCTCCTGGCCCGGTTTCGTCGTCTGTTCCTGCGCGCATATCTATGAGGAAGGTGGCTCGATCCGGGTGAAGTCGATCGAGCGCATTCGCGATAAGGCGAACGAGATCGAGCAGTTCTCGAAATATGTCGGCCTTGTCACCTTCTGGCGAAACCGCATCTTCATAGCCGAGCGCACGGTGGGGCAGGCGTCGATGCTGGCGCAGACGATCCTGATGCCCTTCGAGGTGCACCAGCGGGTCTATCTGCGCGGCACCACGATGGGGGTCTCGTGGCGCAAGGAGAACCTGCCCTACGCCTCGCGGATGATCTGGCGGCATATCGGGCTGGATCCGGACAAACGCCAGATGCTTTCGCGTTGCGGGCTGCTTCCGTTCGGATCGCGGCATCTGCCTTCTGCGGTCCGGCGCTTCCTGGAGGCGCCGGAGGCCGAGGTGCTGACCATTCCGGCGGAATATTGACGGATGCGCGTGGCGGCCGCCACGCGCATTCAATTGCCGGCGCTCTCCATCCGCCGCGTCTTCAGCACCTTTTCCAGCCAGCCGATTTCCATTTCGGGAACCGACTTCAGGAGAAGATCGGTATAATCGTCGAAGGGCGGCGAAAGGACCTTCGATTTCGGGCCGAAACGCACCAGCCGGCCGCGATGCATGACGGCGACGCTGTCGGCGATTGCCCGGACGATGGCGATGTCATGGGTGATGAAGACATAGGAAACCGCGGTTTCCTCCTGCAGCTTCAGGAGCAGGTTGAGGATGCCTTCCGCCACCAGCGGATCGAGCGCCGAGGTCGGCTCGTCGCACAGGATGAGCTCCGGTTTGGCGGCGAGCGCCCGGGCGATAGCGACGCGCTGCTTCTGTCCGCCGGAGAGCTCGGCCGGGTAACGATCGAGGAAGCGCGTCCCCATTTCGATCTGGTCCAGCAGTTCCTTCACCCGCTCGGTCTTTTTGGCGCCGTGCATGCCGAAGTAGAAGGAGAGCGGCCGGCCGACGATCTCGCGCACCGTCTGGCGCGGATTCATCGCCGTGTCGGCCATCTGATAGATCATCTGGATCCGGCGCAGCTCATCGTTCGTCCTGCCTTTCAGCGCCTTCGGCAGTTCCTTTCCTTCGAAGGTGATGCGCCCTTCGCTCGGCGGCAGCAGGCCCGTGATGACGCGCGCGAGCGTCGATTTGCCTGAGCCCGATTCGCCGACGATTGCCAGTGTCTGGCCCTTCGGCAGGTGCATCGAGACGTCGTGCAATACCTTGAAGCCGTTGGCGTAACCGGCATGCACATGTTCGATCTTGAGAAGCGTGTCGGTCTGGTCCGGAGCTTCGTCGCGTTTCGCCTGGCGGACGCTGACGAGGGCGCGGGTGTATTCTTCCCTCGGAGCCTCGATCACCTGCTTGGTGGTGCCGTACTCGACGGTCTTGCCGTGGCGCAGAACCATGATGTCGTCGGAGATCTGGGCGACGACTGCAAGATCGTGGGTAATGTAGAGGGCCGCGGTATCGGTCTCCTCGATCGCGTGCTTGATCGCGGCGAGCACGTCGATCTGGGTCGTGACGTCGAGCGCCGTGGTCGGCTCGTCGAAGACGATCAGTTCCGGGTTGGGGCAGAGCGCCATGGCGGTCATGGCGCGCTGCAACTGTCCGCCCGATACCTGATGGGGGTAGCGGTCTCCGAAGGTTTCCGGATTGGGAAGGCCGAGCACCCGGAAGAGATAGAGCGCACGCTTGGTCGCCTCGTCACGGTTCATTATGCCGTGGCGCAGAGACGCCTCGATCACCTGGTCGCCGAGCTTGTGGGCGGGATTGAAGGCTGCGGCGGCGGATTGCGCCACGTAGCAGACATGACGTCCACGAACCGAATTGATTCCGCCCCGGCCGAGCTTCAGGATGTCGCGGCCGTTGAGCAGCACCTCGCCGCCGGTGATGCGGCAACCGCCGCGGCCATAGGCGAGCGCCGAGAGGCCGATCGTCGACTTGCCGGCGCCGGACTCGCCGATCAGACCCAGCACCTTGCCCTTTTGAAGATCGAAGGAAACGTCCTCGACCAGCGTCACCACTTTCGGCGGTTCGCCCGGCGGATAGCTCGTCGCTTCGATCTTCAGGTTCTTGACGGAAAGCAGCTCAGGCATCGCCGCGGCCTCCTTTCAGGCTCGAGGTGCGCTTCATCAGCCAGTCGACGACGAGATTGACGCAGATGGCGAGTGCGGCGATCGCGGCGCCCGGGATGAGCGCGGCCGATATGCCGAAGATGATGCCGTCCTTGTTGTCCTTGACCATGCCACCCCAGTCGGCGGCAGGCGGCTGAATGCCGAGGCCGAGGAAGGAGAGGGTGGAGAGGAACAGGATCGAGAAGGCGAAGCGCAGACCGAACTCGGCGAGCAGCGGCGACAGCGTGTTCGGCAGGATTTCCCGGAAGATGATCCAGACATTGCCTTCGCCGCGCAACCGCGCCGCTTCGACGAACTCCATCACCGCGACATCGAGGGCGACGGCGCGGCCGATGCGGAAGACGCGCGTCGAGTCGAGCACGGCCATGACGAGGACCAGGATCCAGAGATGCTGTGGCAGCACCGCGAGAACGACGAGTGCGAAGATCAGCGTCGGCACCGCCATCATCAGATCGTTGAAGCGGGAGAAGAACTGATCGACGAAGCCGCCCGTTACTGCCGCGGTGAAGCTCAGGATCATGCCGAGAGCGAACGACAAGACGGTTGCCGCCAACGCCACGAAGATGGTCGTACGGGCTCCGTAGATCAGGCGCGAGAGCAGGTCGCGGCCGAGATTGTCCGTGCCGAGCAGGAAATCGCCGCCTGCCGGCAGCCAGATCTCGCCGACCACCTCACGCTCGCCGAAAGGCGCGAGGACGGGTGCAAAGAGGGCGCACAGAAGTGCGACCGCAATGCCGATGATGCCGATCCAGGCGCTGAAGGGAATAGATCTCAGGTTCATCGCGGGTGCCTCAATCTCGGATTGGCGAGAATGGCGAGGATGTCGGCCGCCATGTTGAGGAAGATGTAGAAGGCCGCAAAGATCAGCCCGCATGCCTGCACGACGGGCATGTCGCGCACCGTCACGGCATCCACCATGTATTGCCCCATGCCGGGATAGACGAAGACGACTTCGACGACGACGACGCCGACGACCAGATAGGCGAGGTTCAACGCTATGACGTTGATGACCGGCGCCACGGCATTGGGGGCGGCGTGGCGCGCGATGATGCGGAACGTGCCGAGCCCCTTGAGTTCGGCGGTTTCCACATAGGCGGACGACATGACGTTGAGGATGGCCGCGCGCGTCATGCGCATCATATGGGCGAGGACCACGAGCACGAGCGTCGCGACCGGAAGTGCGATCGCCGAAAGCCGCTCGGTGAAGCCCATGCTGTCGTAAACGGTCGCCGGGAAAGTGGCGACGCCCCATTTGACGGCGAAGAACATGATCAGGAGATAGCCGATGAAGAACTCCGGCAGCGAGATCGCCGCAAGCGATATCACGTTGATGATCTTGTCAGGCAGGCGGTTTCGGAATTGCACCGCGAGCATCCCGAGCCCCACGGCGAGCGGCACGGAGATGAGCGCCGCGAAGAAGGCGAGGAAGAGCGAGTTGCCGAGGCGGTTGCCGATCTGCTCGCTGACGGAATTCCTGCTCGCCCAGGACGTGCCGAAATCACCCTGCACGGCGCCGCCGAGCCAGCTGAGATAGCGCTCGCTCCAAGGGCGGTCGAGCCCGAGATCCTCGCGGATGTTCTCGACGGCCTGCGGCGTCGCCGACTGACCGAGATAGGTGGTGGCGAAATCGCCGGGCAACGCCTCGATGCCGCCGAAGATCATCAGCGACACGGCGAAGAGCAGGCCGACGCTCAGTCCCAGGCGCTGAAGGATCAGCGCCGCGAGAGGACGGCGAAAGGCGAAGCGCCGCCAGAACGTGCCGCCGAGCTCGTCGGCGGCCGGGTTGGGTTTGGCTGGGACACCGGAAAGATCGGGGGACCGCAGGGCTGTCTCGCCTGCGGTCGCATCCGTCACGACCGGACCCGTGATCGGTCCGCTTTCCATCATCAGGCGTCCAGCCATACCCTGGTCGCGACATAGCCGTTCGACATGTCGTTGCCGATGTCGTGGACGTAGCCCTTCACCGTTTTACCGGCCGCGTTCACGAAGTCGTTGAACATCGGCAGAATCAGGCCGCCTTCGTCGCGCACCATCATCGCCATAGTGCGGTACATGTCCTTGCGCTTCGCTTCGTCGAGCTCGGAACGTGCTTCGAGCAGGATCTTGTCGAAATCCGGACGCTTGAAGCGGGTGTCGTTCCAGTCGGCTGTCGAGAGATAAGCGGTGGAGTACATCTGGTCCTGGGTCGGACGCCCGCCCCAATAGGATGTCGAGAAGGGTTGGACGTTCCAGACGTTGGACCAATAGCCGTCGCCCGGCTCGCGCTTGACCTCGATCTCGATGCCCGCCTTCTTGGCGCTCGCCTGGTAGAGGACAGCGGCATCGACCGCGCCGGGGAAAGCGACGTCCGAGGTGCGCAGCAGCACCGGACCGCTGTGGCCGGATTTCTTGTAGTGGAATGCCGCCTTGTCCGGATCGTAGGCGCGTTGCTCGATACCTTCGGGGAAGAGCGCATAGGTGTCGTTGATCGGGAAGTCGTTGCCGACCTTGCCGTAGCCGCCAAGGATGCGCTGGACCAGAGTCTCGCGGTCCATCGCGTATTTCAGCGCCATGCGCAGGTCGTTGTTGTCGAACGGCGCCGTGTTGCAATGCATGATGAAGACGTAATGTCCTCGGCCCGACGTATTGAGGATTTCGACGGTCGGCGCCTTCTTCAACAGGTTGACCGTCTTCGGGTCGACGCGGTTGATGAAGTGGACCTGGCCGGAGGACAGCGCCGCGATGCGCGCCGTCGCATCGTTCATCGCGATCAGTTCGACTGAATCGACGTAGCCGCGGTCGGTGCGCCAGTCGTCGGCGTTCCTTTCGAATGTGGCGCGTACGCCCGGCTCGAAGCTTGCGACCTTGTAGGGGCCGGTCCCGATCATCGCGTCGGGATTGTCCGTGCCGCCGTTCGGCTGGATGATGAGGTGATAGTCGGTGAGCAGCAGCGGCAGGTCCGCATTGCCCTCCGTCAGCGTCAGGACGAGCTTGTCGCCGTCGGCCTTGATTTCCTTGATTGATTTCATCACGCCGAGCGCGCCGGACTCGGACTTTTCGTCCGTGTGTCGCTGCAGGGTCTTGATGACGTCGTCGATCGTCAGTTCCTTGCCGTCGTGGAATTTGACGCCCTTGCGGATCGTGAAGGTCCAGGTGGCGGCGTCGGCGGAGGGTTCCCAGGATTCTGCAAGCGCCGGCACCGGTTCGCCGGTCGTCGGGTGGCTCTCGACGAGCATGTCGCCCCAGTTGCGGCCGACCACGAACATGAATTGCGACAGCGCCTTTGCCGGGTCCCGCGAGTCGGTGGCAGCGGCCCCTTCGAGGCCGAGCTTCAGGTGACCGCCGCGCTTCGGCTCCTGCGCCGCGGCGCTGGACGCAAAGAGCGTATTCGCCGTCGACGCGGCAATGCCGAGGGCGGCAGCGCGTCCGAGAAATTCACGCCGGTTCATTTTGCCGAGCATGACCTGACGTGCCAAATAGTCTTTGTAATCGCTCATTCCCCTGTTCCCTTCTTCAGCCGGCATTCGCCGTTCGTTGTGATTGGTAGAGTGTTCGCGTATTGCCATCGGTCGAGATGGCCGGAGGTGGTTTGCAGTCCACCGTGATCGTCTCTATCCTGACCTCCTCATTTGGTCTCTTTGCGCGTTATCCGCGCTGTTCATCCATAAGGCTAACCGCTTGGACGGGGCTTGTAACGTCCTAAATTATAAATCTTTTCCATAAGCATGTCTTATGGAATGACTGCTCAGCCGCAAGCGCCGGTGCTCGCGGCGCGTCACGCTGAAAGGCCGGCATCCCCGGCTTCCACTCTGTCCGCGGCCGAAGCGGCCGCGTATCTCAGCGTCCCTTCCAGACCGGGTCGCGCTTCTCCGCAAAGGCGCGGGCGCCCTCGAGCTGGTCCTCGCTCGAATAGAGGACATCAACTGTCCTGAACTGGCGACGGGTGACCTTGTTCATGGTCGTCTGGAAGTCCCGGCCCTCGGCATCACGGACCACTTCCTTGATTGCGGCATAGACGAGCGGCGGGCCGCTTTCGAGCAGGCGCGCCAGTTCCCACGCGCGGTCCATCAGCCGTCCGGCCGGCAGGATCTCGTTGACGAAGCCCCAGCGGTTCGCTTCGACCACGTCGAGCCAGCGGCCGGTGAGCAGCATGTCCATGGCGATATGGTAGGGGATGCGCTTCGGCAGCTTGATCGAAGCGGCATCGGCGAGCGTACCCGAGCGGATTTCCGGGAGTGCGAAACTCGCATGTTCGGCTGCGAGGATGATGTCGGTCGAAAGCGCGATCTCCAGGCCGCCACCGCAACAGATGCCGTTGACGGCCGCGATGATCGGCTTGTTGAGGTCGCGCAGCTCCTGCATGCCGCCGAAACCGCCGACGCCGTAATCTCCATCGACAGGGTCGCCTTCCGCCGCCGCCTTCAGGTCCCAGCCGGGGCAGAAGAATTTCTCGCCGGCGCCGGTGATGATCGCGACCCGAAGCTCCGGGTCGTCCCGGAAATCGCGGAAGATCTCGCCCATGACGCGGCTGGTCTTCAGGTCGATGGCATTGGCCTTCGGCCGGTCGATCGTGACTTCGAGAATGCCGCCTTCGCGGCGCGTAAGGATCGGTCCGGTCATGGGCGTCATTTCCTCCGGCGGATCAGGGCGTCGGCGGCAACGGCTCCGTGGCCGTCCGGCAGCACCATTATAGGATTGATATCGAGTTCTTCGAGTTTGGAAGCGTTTGCAACGACATAGGATGCCGCGGCAGCGACAGTTCGTATCAAGGCGGCGATATCGCCCTTCGGATTGCCGCGATAGCCATCGAGCAGCCTGCTGATTTTGAGCCCCGCAATCGCATCGCGGATACTCTCTTCGGTGACCGGCAGCGTGAGGATCGCGGAATCCTCCAGCAATTCGACGAGAATGCCGCCGGCGCCGATCGTCAGCACCGGACCTGCGACCGCGTCGCGCGCCGCCCCGACGATCAGTTCCGCCACCGGCTTGGCGATCATCTTCTCGACGAGGTAGCCGGAGGCGACCGATGCCATGCCGCGCGCCGCCTCGATGACCTCGTCACGGTTTGTCAGATTGAGCCTGACCGCACCGGCTTCGGTCTTGTGCGCCACGCCGAGGCCCTTGAGGGCCACGGGGAAGCCGAGGGACTCGGCCGCCGCCGCGGCTTCCTCGACTGTCGCGGCGCTCCTGCCGCCGGGAACGATGACGCCCGCGGCTGCGAGCTCATCCTTCGCCTCGGCTTCGCTCAGGGTGACGATCTCGCCTCCCTCAGGACGCGAGCGAAGGAGGGGAGGTGCTGCGGGCTTCGCCCACACGGCGCCGATCGCAGCGGCGGTCTCGACGGCGCCGAGCGCTTCGTCGATACCGAAGAAGGGCACGACGCCCGCCGACACCAGAGAGATCGCGGTTTCCTCGGGCATGTTCTCGCCGAGGCTGGCGACGATGCCGGCGACCGCGCCGGTAGCCTTCGTCGAATCGATGACCGCCTCACAGGTCGTGACCCAGTCGGCCGCGTCGCAGCGATCGAGCCGCGGGAAATCGAGCACGATCAGGTTGAGCGCGTAGCCGCCGTGCATCATGGCCGTGAAGGCGGCCGTCTGCTTCTCGCGATTTCCCCAGACGAACGTGTGGTAGTCGAGCGGATTGGCGATCGTCACCATTTCGCCGAGGCTTTCGCGCAGCGGCTGGCGTTGTTCCTCCCTGAGTGCCCGGAAATTGACTTTGCGCCGGACGCCGGCATCCGCCACCAGCGATGCCTCGCCGCCCGAACAGCTCATCGAGGAGATATCGGCGCTGGGCAGCGGCCCATGAAGATGCAGCAGCTTCAGGGTTTCGAGCAGCTCGGGCAGCGTGTCGACGCGGCCGATGCCGAGGCGGGCGAGCAGGGCCGAGGAGACCCGGTCGTTGCCGGCCAGCGAGGCGGTGTGGGAGACGGTGGCAAGCTGGGCGGCTTCCGATTTCCCGACCTTCAGCGTGACCACGGGTTTGCGCAGCTCGCGGGCGCGGGCGGCAAGCCTTTCCAGCGCCTCGATGCTGTCGAAGCCTTCGATATGGAGACCGACGGCGGTGACGCGCGGATCCTCGAGCACGGCGCAGGCGATGTCGGAAAGGCCCGTCTGCGCCTGGTTGCCTGCCGTCATGACATAGGCCAGCGGCAGCCCGCGCTTCTGCATCGAGATATTGCATGCGATATTCGAGGACTGCGTGAGGATCGCGACGCCTCGTTCGACCCGGAGCATGCCGTGCTGGTCGGGCCAGAGCAGCGCGCCGTCCAGCATGTTGATGAAGCCGTAGCAGTTGGGGCCGACGATCGGCATGTCGCCGGCCGCCGCGACGAGCGCCTCCTGCAGGTCGTTGCCATCGGCAAGCTCGTTTGCGGCCTCGCGGAAACCGGATGCGTAGCAGACGGCACCCCCGGCGCCCCGCGTGGCGAGATCGCGGATGATCTCGATCGTGAGCGCGCGGTTGACCCCGACGAAGGAGGCATCGGGCGCCTCCGGCAGGTCGGCCACCGAGCGATAGCAGCGGCGGCCGAGGATCTCTTCTTCGCGCGGGTGGACCGGCCAGATGTCACCGGCAAAGCCCATCTTGTCGCATTGCTCGATGACGCGGCGCGCCTCCTTGCCGCCGAAGACGGCGATGGAGCGTGGGCGGATGAGACGGTCGAGGGAGCGGGGAGGGGTGGTCATTGCGTCACCTTCCGAACGCTGCCATGCCCCTCATCCGGCTGCCGCCACCTTCTCCCCGCAGGCGGGGAGAAGGGATATGCCGCGCCATTCTGCTCAACTGCAGCCACTGCGCAAAGGGCGTCCCCTCTCCCCGCGCGCGGGGAGAGGGCTAGGGTGAGGGGCAAACTGCCGAAACTAAAGCGCTGCCGCATCACTCAAGCCCCCAGCGGCCGGAGCAGATCGCGGCTGATGATGTGTCGTTGAATCTCCGACGTCCCATCCCAGATGCGCTCGACGCGTGCGTCGCGCCAGAAGCGGGCGAGCGGCAGGTCGTCCATGAGCCCCATGCCGCCATAGATCTGGATCGCCTCGTCGGTGACGCGGGCGAGCATTTCGGTGGCAAAGACCTTGGCCGAAGCGATCTCGCGGTTGGACGGCAGGCCCTGGTCGAGCCGCCAGGCGGCCGAGAGCGTCAGGAGGTCGGCCGCGTCGATCTCGGTGATCATGTCGGCAAGCTTGAAGGAGACGCCCTGATTGGCGCTGATCGGCTTGCCGAACTGCTTGCGCTCGGCCGCGTAGGAGAGCGCGTAATCGAAGGCGCGACGGGCGCGGCCGACGGAGGTGGCGGCCACGGTCAGGCGGGTGGCGTAGAGCCAGTCATTGGCAATATCGAAGCCTTTATGAACCTCGCCGAGGATCTGGGCGGAAGGCAGCCGACAGTCGTCGAAAGTCAGGATGCAGTTCTTGTAGCCGCGATGCGAGACGGAATTGTAACCCTCGCGGATTTCGAAGCCCGGGGTGCCGCGGTCGACCAGGAAACAGGTGATCTTCTTCTTCGGTCCGCGCGGCGTCTGCTCCTCGCCGGTGGCGATGAAGACGATGACGAAATCGGCAATATCGGCATGACTGATGAAATGCTTCGTGCCGTTGACGATCCAGTCGTCGCCGTCCGGCCGCGCGAAACACTTCATGCCGCGCACGTCGGAGCCGGCGTCCGGCTCGGTCATGGCGAGCGCGTCGAACTTGTCGCCGCGGACGGCCGGGAGCAGGTATCGCTCTCGCTGATCCTCGTTGCAGGCCATCAGGATGCCGGACGGCCGCCCGAAGAAGACGGTGAGGCCCATGGACCCGCGTCCGAGCTCGCGTTCGACCAGCGTGAAGGTCAGATGGTCCAGGCCGGCGCCGCCGACCTCTTCCGGGAAGTTGCAGGCGAAGAAGCCGAGCTCCTTGCACTTGCGGGCGATTTCCAGCCCGAGTTCGCGCGGCACCACTCCGGTCCGCTCGACCTCGTTCTCATGCGGATAGATCTCGGTCTCGACGAAGGTGCGGACCGTGTCGACGATCATCTGCTGTTCTTCGGTCAGTGCGAAATTCATTGTTCTCCCTCGTCCATTCTGGTCCGCGCGGCAGATCGCTCCTCAACGATCCACTGCGGAGCTCTCGGGCAGTGTCTGCCCCTCTCCTCGGGTCTGCCCCTCACCCTAACCCTCTCCCCGCTCGCGGGGAGAGGGTACGTGCCCCACGGTAGATGGGGTGCAAGCGGCTGCGGCATATCCCTTCTCCCCGTCAGGACGGGGAGAAGGTGCCGGCAGGCGGATGAGGGGCTCTTATCCCGCCAACATCTCCGTCACCGCTTCTGCCCTACATGCCGCCCGGCGCCATCAGGCGCGTCCAGCTTCGCATGACCTTCCGCGATCGGCTTCAGCTTGGCCATCACCTCCGCCGGAGCCGGCACGGACTTGCCGGCCTTGGCGTCGACATGCAGCATCATCTGTTCGGCGGTGGCGATGACATCGCCCGAAGCCGCATCGTGAATGCGCGTGAAGAAGTGGATGCGCTTCTCGTCCGACGAAAGGAGCTGCAGGGTCGTATAGAGCGCCTGTCCGAGCTTGGCTTCGCCGAGATGGCGGATGTGGGTTTCGACCGTGTAGTAGCTGTGGCCGGCCTCGACATAGGCGAAGTCGACGCCGATCACCTTGAGCAGTGCATCCGAGGTGTCGCCGAAGAGCTGCAAGTAGCGATGCTCGGTCATGTGGCCGTTGTAGTCGACCCAGGCGGCGTTGACCTTGGTATCGACCAGACGCAGCGGCCCGGACGCGTCCAGGCTCTTCGACGGGCTGCCGCCCTTTTCCCAAAGCCGCTTCTCGAAATCGGCGAGCAGCTTGCCGGCACCCCAGCCTTTGCCGCCGTCGCCGGCCTTCAAGGCATGCATGATACCGACGAGGTTTTCGTCCCGGATGCGTTCGAGTTCGCGGATGGAGCGACCGGCGGCCTGCGCGTCCGATTGTGCCCCGATCTTCTCGACAAGCGCGTCGTCGAGATCGACCACGTCGGTGAATTTCGTCCAGGGCCATTTGAGGCAGGGGCCGAACTGGGCGAGGAAGTGGCGCATGCCCGCTTCGCCGCCGGCGATGCGATAAGTCTCGAAGAGACCCATCTGTGCCCAGCGCATGCCGAAGGAATATCGCATGACGTCGTCGAGCGTCTCGGTATCGCAGATGTCGTCCTGGATCAGCCAGAGCGCTTCGCGCCAGAGCGCTTCGAGCAAGCGGTCGCCGACGAAGGCCTCTATCTCCTTGGCGATGACGACTCCCTTCATGCCGATCTCGGCGACCGCTTCCTCGGCGCGTCTGATCGTTTCCGGCGAAGTCTTCCTGCCGCCGACGAGCTCCACCAGCGGCAGCAGATAGACCGGGTTATAGGGATGCGCCACGAACATGCGTTCGGGATGCTTCATCTCGGCCTGCAGGTCGGACGGGAGCAGGCCCGAGGTGGAGGAACCGATGAGGGCGTCGGGCCGGGCGGCCGCATCGATCTCGTTGATGACGCCGCGCTTCAACGGCAGCCGTTCGGGCACGCTTTCCTGAATCCAGTCAACGCCCTCGACCGCTTCCTGAATGCTCCTGCAGAAGGTGAATTTGCCGCGCGGCGGCAGCGGCGCCATGGTCAGCATGCCATAGGCGCGTTCCGCATTCGCCATGACCTCGCCGATGATGCGCTCGGCTTCCGGATGCGGGTCGAAGATGTTGACGTCTATTCCTGCAAGCGCAAAACGCGCAGCCCAGGCCCCGCCGATGACGCCGCCGCCGATACAGGCGGCCTTGGTGATTGTGGTCATTCCCCTCTCCTCGATTCCTTGGAATCCTAGTCTACCCCTCCAGTCGAGTATGCCCCTCACCCTAACCCTCTCCCCGCAGGCGGGGAGAGGGGACTGGGCGCCTACGGCTTGCGTCCTTCTCCCCGTTTCAACGGGGAGAAGGTGCCGGCAGGCGGATGAGGGGCCGAACTGACTCTTACCGCTTCGTCAGCTTCAGCTTCCTGCGGACCTCTTCCGGACCGATGATCTTCGCGCCCATGCTCTCGACGACGGAGACCGCTTTCTCCACGAGCTGGGCATTGGTCGCGAGCTGGCCCTTGCCGACATAGAGATTGTCTTCCAGGCCGACGCGGACGTTGCCGCCGGCAAGGACCGCGGCGGCGGGATAGGCCATGGCGTTCCGGCCGATCGAGAAGGCGGAGAAGGTCCAGTTCGAGGGCACGTTGTTGACCATGGCCATGAAGGTGTTGAGATCGTCCGGCGCGCCCCACGGAATGCCCATGCAGAGCTGGATCAGCACCGGATCCTCGATCAGGCCTTCTTCGGCGAGTTGCTTGGCGAACCACAAATGCCCGGTGTCGAAGGCCTCGATCTCCGGACGCACGCCGAGTGCGGTCATCTGCCGTGCCATCTCGCGCAGCATCGACGGCGTATTGGTCATGACGTAATCGCCCAGCGAGAAATTCATCGTGCCGCAGTCGAGCGTGCAGATTTCCGGCAGGCATTCGGCGACATGCGCGACGCGTTCGGTGGCGCCGGCCATGTCCGTGCCCTTCTCGTCGACGGGGAAGGGGCTCTCGACGTTACCGAAAACGAGGTCTCCGCCCATGCCGGCGGTCAGATTGAGCACCACGTCTATATCGGCGGAGCGGATGCGATCGGTCACTTCCCTGTAGAGATCGAGCCGCCGGGCAGGCGCGCCGGTCTCGGGATCGCGGACGTGACAATGGACGACGGCGGCACCCGCCTTGGCGGCCTCGATCGCCGACTCGGCGATCTGTTTCGGCGTGACCGGAACGTGGCTGGATTTCGAGACGGTGTCTCCGGCGCCGGTGACGGCGCATGTGATGAACACCTCGCGGTTCATGCTGAGCGGCATTGATGTCCTCCCTTTCGTTGTCCGTATTACGAGCCAGAAAGTGCGGCGCTGCTTTTCATGGATAGAACCATCCTATACATTATCGGAATTCTCTGGAGGAAGTTTTGCCTTGGACAGCAGCATCGCGCAGGCGCAGCATATCGATCTTCTGATCCTGCCGGAGACCAATCTCATCCTTGTCGCATCGGTTATCGAACCGCTGCGCGCCGCCAACCGCATCGCCGGGCGGACGCTTTACAGCTGGAGCCTGTTCAGTCCGGACGGGAGGGCGATCGAAACGAAGAGCGGCATTCCCGTTCCGGTGGCCGGCGCCTTCCGTCCGCAGCGCGAGACGGCGCCGCTCTTCGTGCTTTCCAGCTACCACTGGCAGCGCAGCGCCACCTCGCAGCTCAAGATGCTCCTGTCGCAGACGGCGCGGCACCGCGAGATGATGGCCGGCATCGAATCCGGCTCCTGGCTGCTGGCGGAGACGAGCCTCCTCGACAATTTCTCGGCCACCACCCATTGGGAGGATTTCGAGGATTTCGCCGCCGCCTATCCGCAGGTGACGATGGTGCGCGAGCGTTTCGTCATCGACCGAAAACGCATCACCACCGGCGGCTCGCTGCCGACGCTGGACCTGATGCTGGAACTGATCCGCCGCGCGCACGGCTATTCGCTGGCGCTCGAAGTGTCGCGCCTCTTCATCTACGAGCAGGAACGCACCCGCGGCGACCTCCTGCAGGTACCCGCAATCGGCAACATGCGCATTCTCGACACCCGCGTCGGCGCCGCGGTCAAGCTGATGGAAGAAACGGTCGAGGCTCCGCTGACGCTCGCGCGGCTGGCGCGGCGCGTGGGGGTCAGCGCCCGGCACCTTCAGGATCTCTTCAAGGAAACCATGGGCGTCGCGCCGCACGAACACTATCTGGCGCTGCGGCTCAACGCTGCACGGCGCAAGGTCATCGAAACGCGGATGGAGTTCGCCGACATAGCGGCGATTTCCGGCTTCAACTCGTCGTCTTCATTTTCGCGCAGCTATCGCGCGCATTATCGGGAAAGCCCCAGCGAGACGCGCCGGCGGCTCAAGCTGAAAAACTGAGTCAAGGGCTTCACGCGGCAACTGAGCGAAGGTGAGTTTTGCGAGTCGAATCAGCGATCTGCCGCAAGTCCCTCGAGAAAGGATTCAGCGATCAGACCACCGTCTCGCCCCCGTCCACCACGAGGATCTGTCCGGTCATGTAGGAGGAACGGTCGGAAACAAGGAAGAGGATCGACTCGGCGATCTCGTCGACGCTCGCCCAGCGGCCGAGCGGAACCCTCTCGCGGATATAGGCTTCGATGGCCTCGCGCCCGCCCATCTGGTCGATGAAGGGCTCGTTGAAGGGCGTGTCGACCCAGCCGGGGCAAAGAGCGTTCACCCTGACGCCGTATTTCGCATAGTCGCCCGCCATCTGCCGGGTCATGGCGATGACTGCGTGTTTCGTCGTCGTATAGGCGATCATCTCACGATCGTAGAGAACGCCTGACGAGGAAGACGTGTTGACGATCACGCCGCGGCCCGCCTTCTTCATCGAGGGCATGACAAGGCGGGCGGCCATGAAATGGGCGCGGACGTTGAGGTTCCAGGACCGGTCGAAACCCGCCACCTCGACCTCTTCCAGGTCGCCGGCGACCTGCGCGCCGGCGTGATTGTGCAGGATGTCGATCCGTCCGTGCCGGTAGAGGATATCGGCAATGCCGTCCGCAAGCGCGTCGTCGTCGGTGACGTCGACCGCGAGCGCTTCAGCGCTGCCGCCCCCGGCGGCGATCGCTGCCACGGTGTCCCCTGCGGCTTCCACGCTGCGGTCGACGACCACCACATGTGCGCCTTCGCGGGCCATGATGGCGGCACCCGCCCGGCCGATTCCGGAGCCCGCTCCGGTCACGATCGCGATCCGGTTGTTCAGGATCATTGTTTCACTCCCCGGATTTGCTTTTCTTTTCGCGCATGAGCACGCGGGCGGTCAGGATAAGTAAAAGCGAGGCGACCAGGACCAGGGTCGCGACCGCGTTGATTTCCGGCGTCACCCCGCGGCGGATCGAGGCGAAGACATAGATCGGCAGGGTCGTCTTCGAGCCGGCGACGAAGAAGGCGATGATGAAGTCGTCGAAGGAGAAGGTGAAAGCGAGGAGAAAGCCCGCGAGGATCGACGGCAGGATCTGCGGCAGCACGATCAGCCTGAAAGTGGTGAGCGGCGTCGCATAGAGGTCGCCCGACGCCTCGACGATGTCGCGGCCGAGGCTCGCGATGCGCGCCTTGACGATCATGGTGACGAGCGCCATCGAGAAGAGCCCATGGGCGGCGATGATGGAGCCGTAACCGAGTCCCAGTTGCGGCGGCTGCTCGCCGGGCCAGAGGGCTGCGATCGTCGGGTTGACGAAGGAGAAGACCGCGACGAGCGCGACCAGTGTCGCGATGCCGATGACGACGCCCGGGACGACGATCGCCGCGGCGAAGAGTGCATCGAAGAGCGCCCGCATGCGAGAGCCAAGCCGCTCCATGCCCAGTGCGGCCATGGTGCCGAAGACGGCGGCAAGCGTGGCGCTGGTGAACGCGATGATCAGGCTGTTCTGCAGCGCCGAGACGAGAAATGTGTTGCCGAGCGCCTTGCCGTACCAGGCGAGCGAAAAGCCCGTGAACTCGCTCGCATTGCGGCCGGCATTGAACGAGAAGAGCACGACCAGCGCGATCGGCGCATAGAGGAAGAGATAGACGGAGGAGATGAAGGCGCGCATCAGACGAGATCCACCTGTCTTGTTCCGGCGACCTTCCAGGCGATCCGCATCGCCACCATGAGGACGACGACGACGACGGCGACGAGGGTCACCGCGATCGCCGATCCGAAGGGCCAGTTCCGCGACTGCAGGAAGAGATCGACCAGCGCATTGCCGATGAAGAAGACCTTGCCGCCGCCGAGCAGCTGCGGGATCAGATACTCGCCGAGAAGCAGGATGGTGACGAGCGCGACGCCCGTCATGACGCCCGGCAGCGACAGCGGCAGAGTGACGCCGAGAAAGGTGGAGACGGGCTTGCCGCCAAGATCGGCGGAAGCCTCCAACAGGCGGCGGTCGAGCTTTTCCAGGCTCACATAGATCGGCATGATCATCAGCGGCAGATAGCCGTAGACGATGCCGAGCAGCACGGCGCCGGGCGTGTTCAGCATGCGGACGTCCTCGATGCCGATCATCGACAGGAGATTGGGAATGCCGCGCGAGCCGAGGATGTACATCCAGGCATAGGTACGCACGAGCAGGCTCGTCCAGAACGGAACGACGACAAGCGAGACGAGGATGAGTCGGTAGCGCGGGTTTGCCTTGACGGCGAGGTAATAGGCGACCGGATAGGCGACGACGAGGCAGAGCAGGGCGCCGGCCGGGGCGAGCATCAGCGTATTCCAGAACGCGGCCGCCCGCGTCGGCAGATTGGCGAACTGCGCAAAGGTGAAAGCCGGCTGGTATCCGCCTTCAGGCGCCCGCTCGCCAAAGGCGAAGACGAGCATGGCGATGAATGGGAGAACCAGGAAGACGGTGAGCCACACGGCCGCCGGCGCAATCAACGCCGCCGTAACCAGGTTCCTCTTCGTGTTCGTTGCCACGCGCATGATTTGTCCGTGAACTGGAATGAAACTGCCCCTCACCCTAACCCTCTCCCCGCAGGCGGGGAGAGGGGACTGGAGCGGTGCGGCATATCCCTTCTCCCCGCAGGCGGGGAGAAGGTGCCGGCAGGCGGATGAGGGGCAGGTTACATTCTGCCTCAAGCCGATTTGAAACGCGCCATCAGCTCGGCGCGGCCCGGATCCGTCAGCGTCACCGCGGCGCCGAACTCGAGCGGGGTGAGGGCCGCTTCGTCCGGATAGACGATCTTGTTCGAGGTGACATCGGCCGGAAGCAGCTTCATGACGCGGCTGTCGGTCGTCGGCGCGCCGTTGGCGATGTGTTCCTTCACGGCGTTTGCCGGGGTCATCAGGTAATCGAGCAAGGCGTAGCCGGCGGGTTTGTTCGCTGCACTCTTCGGGATCGCGTAGAAGTCCGACCAGATCTCGCCCCCGTCCTTGCCGAGCACGAACTTGATCTCCGGCATGTCGCGGTTGAGTTGGGCCCCGTCATTGGTCCAGCACATCGTCATCCAGGCATCGGTCGCGCGCATCGACGGCTGATAGTCGCTGTTGATGGCATAGAGATGCGGCTTGACCTTGATCAGCAGCTCTTCGGCCTTGGCGAGCTCTTCGGGCTTGATCGAATTGAAGGAGAAGCCGAGCGAGACCAGCGCATTGCCGATCGTCGTGAGCTGATAGTCGTGCACCATGGCACGGCCATCGGCTTCCGTCATCGCAATCTCGAAGAAGTCCTTCCAGCTCGCAACCGGCGCCTTGATCTTGTCGGAGTTCACGGCGATCCCGGTGGTTCCCCAGTTCTTCGGCACGGCATAGGTCTTGCCTTCGACAATGCCTTCATTGGTGAAGCGCGCATTTTCCGTCGAGGCGTCGTAGTTGGGCAGCTTGGAAAGATCGAGCTCGTCGATCAGGCCGAGCTTCACATAAGTCGAGATCGTGTAGTTCGTGGGCACGAAGAGGTCCCAGCCGATGCCGCCCGCCTGCAGCTTCGCCAGCATTTCCTCGTTCGAGCCGAAGACGTTGACTTCGACCGCGACGCCGGTCGCGGCGGTGAAGGCTTCGAAGGTGGCGGGATCGTGATAGTTCGGCCAGGTGGCGATCGACATCTGCGTGCCGAGGTCGCCGGCGGCGTAAGCGGCGGAGTTGAAGAGGCCGGGCTGGCGCGCCAATACGGCCGTCGCGAGGCCGAGGCCGGTGACGCCAAGGAAGTGGCGGCGCGAAACTGAGCCGCGCTTCAGGCGCATCAGCTCGTCGGCAAGCTTGTCCGCGGTGATCGGGGCATTCTCTCTGTACCACTTGGTCATGATGCTGTTCCCTTATCGTTGACGTCAATTGATTGCGGCAGATCGGGCCCCTCAGGCCGGAAAGACATGCATTGCATTCGGGTCGAAGCTGAGCCCGATCCTTTCACCGGGTTCGGCGAGATCGCTGTCGTTCAGGCTGCGGCGGTCGGCGGTAACGAGAAAATCGCCGAGGCCCTCGACCTCGACCGAATATTCGACGGACGAGCCCAGGAAGATGCGGTGGGTCACCGTGCCCCGCAGCGCAGCGCTGCCGTCGCGCACCAGGCTTATCGCCTCCGGGCGCAGCGCCACCATGACCGGGCCTGCCGTGCCGTTGGCGCGGGCGGGCTTGGCAAGTCCGACGCCATTGGCGAGGAGGACCGCGCCGGCGCCGGGTTCGATCGTCCCGGCGATGCGGTTGGTCTTGCCGACGAAGTCGGCGACGAAGAGGCTTGCCGGGCGGTCGTAGATCTCCTGCGGCGGCCCGATCTGCACGATGCGGCCAGTGCTCATGACGCAGACGAAGTCGCTCATAGAGAGCGCCTCTTCCTGATCGTGCGTGACGAGCACGAAGGTGATGCCGAGCTCGCGCTGCAGGCTCTGCAGCTCGATCTGCATGGCGGTGCGCAGCTTCTTGTCGAGCGCTGCGAGCGGCTCGTCGAGGAGCAGCACCTTCGGCTTGTTGACGATGGCACGGGCGAGCGCCACGCGCTGCTGTTGTCCGCCGGACATTTCGTGGATGCGGCGCTTGCCGAAGCCGCCGAGTCGGACCATCTCCAGCGCCTCCTGGGCGCGCCGGGTGATCTCGGCCGCCGGGATACGGGGACGCGTCTGCTTCAAGCCGTAGGCGACGTTCTGCTCGACATCGAGATGCGGGAAAAGCGCATATTGCTGGAACACCATGTTGACCGGCCGGCGATAGGCAGGCACGCCGTTCATCGGCTGGCCGCCGATATAGACCATGCCTTCGCTCGGCTGCTCGAAGCCGCCGATCATGCGCAGGCATGTGGTCTTGCCGCAGCCGGATGGGCCGAGCAGCGCAACGAAGGCGCCCTTCGGCACCGTCAGGTTGATGTCCGATACCGCCGTCACGCTGCCATAGCGTTTGGCGACCGAACGGAATTCGATGTCGTTCGTCGAAGCGGATGTCACGTCTGTTCCCTGCGGTCGTTCTTGGAATTGCTCGCGGTTCATGCACCGCCGCTTCCACCGTCATTATCGGATAGCCTAGTCAAAAGCGCCCGGGCCGGTATATACCCCAAGAGAGGTATTTCAACCCAAAGCGCCCTGTGGAAGGAGTATACCCCAGAGCGGCGGAGCGAGCCGGGAGAACCGTTTGGGCATCGACCTCGACAGACTTTTTCAGGCGATGGCGCGGCTGGTGAACGGCGCGCCGATGGATGACGAGGCTGTCGGCTGCACATTCCGGGGACTGATGTCCACCTTGATGACGTTCGATTATGTCGTCGTCTTCGCCTACCGGGGAAAAGAACGGCCGCTCGACCTTTACAGTACGTTCGACGCCGAGGATCACGTGCTCTTCGTGAGCCTCTATCAGGCCGGACCTTATCTGCTCGATCCGTTCTATCACGCCGCTCGTGCCCCCAAGCCAGGCGTGTGGCGCATGCGGGAACTGGCGCCCGACCGTTTCTTCTCGAGCGAATACTACCGGACCTACTACGTCCAGACGGGGCTTGCCGAGGAGGTCGGCTTCTTCGTGCCGGTCAGCGAACAGGTCACCGTCGTCCTCTCATTGATGCGGCGGGAGGCGACGGGCGTCTTCAGCGCGACGGAATTCGCACTGCTGAAGAAGGCGGAGCCGCTGGTGGCCGCTTTCGTGCGCCATCATTGGGCGGAACTCGACCGTCGCTTCGATACGGCGCTCGCGAAAAAGGGCAGGGGCCGCCGGAAGGCGGCGCATCCGCCGGCAGACGGGGTCTGGCGGCATCTCAACCTCACCGAGCGGGAAGCCGCCATCATCGAACTCGTGCTTCAGGGGCATTCTTCCGAATCGATCGGATTGAAGCTCGGCATCTCGACGGGCACGGTCAAAGTGCACCGCCGCAACGTCTATCGGAAGCTCGGCATTTCCTCGCAAACCCAGCTCCTGTCTCTCTACATCAAGAATCTCGGTCAGTAGAGAGACCGCCTCCGCTTCTCCCGCTCGCCAGACTCCCTTGGCTTTTCGAAAACTCAGCGGAACGCATCGCCGATGTGCCCGCGTTTTTTCGGCATGCGACCAACTCAGACTTGACAATTTTTTCAACCCATGAAAATTATTTCATATCGAGATAAAAATATCATGCGCTGCAAAAATTATCATGCAATGCAGCATGGGTGGAGGATATGGCGATCATCGGTGGAATGGCTGTCCGCGACGACGAGGCGAGCATGGCGACCCGCGCCGCTTGGCTGCATTACGCGGGCGGGCTGACCCAGGCCGAGGTCGCCAAGCGTCTGGGACTGACGTCGCTCAAAGCGCATCGGCTGATCATGAAGGCCAATCAGGAAGGCTTGGTGAAAGTCTATATCGACGGGGACGTTTCCGAATGCGTCGAGCTGGAGCAGAAGCTTTCCAGCCGTTACGGCCTGGACTATTGCGAGGTGGTCCCGGACTTCGACAGCGACGACCTGCCGCTGAAGGCGCTCGGCATCTCCGGGGCACAGTTTCTCAGGCGCGAGATCGAGCGCGGAGAGACGGCGCTGATCGGCGTCGGCCACGGACGCACGCTCGCAGCCAGCATCGAGTACATGCCGCGCACGGCGAGCAACAATACGCGCTTCGTTTCGCTGCTCGGCGGGCTCACGCGAAAATTCTCCGCCAATCCGCATGACGTGATCCACCGCCTGGCAGAGCGCACGGGCGCCGAAGCCTATGTGATGCCGGTGCCGTTCTTCGCCAACACGGTCGAGGATCGCGATGTCCTTTTCAGCCAGCGCGGCGTGCGTGAGGTCTTCGATCTCGCGAAGTCGGCCGACCTTCTGATGGTCGGAATCGGCACGGCCGAGCGCGAGGCGTCGCTTGTGGCGACCGGGATGATCGAGATGCGCGAAATAGCGGAGATTCAGAAAGCGGGCGGCGTCGGCGAGCTGCTCGGCCACTTCTTCGACGAGAAGGGCAGGCCGATCGAGACCGCGCTTTCGAACCGCACTTTCACGCTTGGCCGGCAGGACCTGAAGAACCGCCGCACCGTGGCGATTGCCGGGGGCAGGGTCAAGACGCGCCCGATTCGCGCGGTCCTGGAGAGCGGATTCCTGAGCGGGCTCATCACGGACGAGCGCACTGCGCAGACGCTGGCCGCTTGAGAAACATGGGACCGAGGAGCGACGAAAATCGGCGCTGCGGTCCGGGGAGGCAATACCGGTTGGGTAGCCGGCAGCTCAGTCGAGCAGTTTTACCCGTAGTGGAGGAGAGAACAGATGTACGACAAGGAGAAAGACCTCATTGGCGCATTCCTGCGCGGAGAGGTGGACCGTCGCGGCCTGTTGAAGGGCCTTGGCGCGGCAGGCCTGACGGCGGGCACCGCCGGCACCCTGTTCAACATGATGTCGACCCAGGCGCTTGCCGCCGACTTCGACTGGAAGGCACATTCCGGCAAGTCGCTGAAGCTGCTCCTGAACAAGCATCCTTATGCGGATGCGATGATCGCCAATCTTCAGGCGTTCAAGGACCTGACCGGCATCGAAGTCACCTATGACGTCTTCCCGGAGGATGTCTATTTCGACAAGGTGACGGCGGCGCTCTCTTCCGGCTCGTCGGAATACGACGCCTTCATGACCGGCGCCTATATGACCTGGACCTACGGTCCGGCCGGCTGGATCACGGACCTCAACGAGTGGATCAAGGATCCGGCGAAGACAAATCCGCAATATGGCTGGGACGACTTCCTGCCGGGCGTCAAGGCTTCCTGCGCATGGAACGGCCAGCCGGGCGGTGCGCTCGGTTCGGAAGATGCCAAGCAATGGTGCATTCCGTGGGGCTACGAGCAGAACAACCTCTCCTATAACCAGGAGATGTTCGAAAAGGTCGGCGCCAGCGTTCCGAAGAACCTCGATGAACTCGTCGCCACGGCGGCAAAGCTCAACAAGGACGTAGGCGGCGGCGTCTACGGCATCGGCGTGCGCGGCTCCCGTTCCTGGGCGACCATCCATCCGGGCTTCCTTTCCGGCTACGCCAATTTCGGCCAGAAGGATCTGAACGTCTCGGAGGACGGCAAGCTTTCGGCCGCGATGAACACGGCGGAATCCAAGGCCTTCCACGCAAAATGGGTGCAGATGATCCAGGAAAGCGGCCCGAAGGACTGGTCGACCTATACCTGGTATCAGGTCGGCACGGACCTCGGCGCCGGCGCCTCCGCCATGATCTACGACGCCGACATTCTCGGCTATTTCATGAACGGCGGCGACAACAAGATGGCAGGCAAGCTCGCTTACGCTCCGTTTGCCGCCAACCCGGAGGCAAAGGCTCCGACGCCGAACATCTGGATCTGGTCGCTGGCCATGTCCAACTTCGCGAAGGACAAGGATGCGACCTGGTATTTCCTGCAATGGGCATCGGGTCTCGAGCACGCGATCTTCGGCGCGACCAAGATGGACTTCGTCAACCCGGTCCGGGCATCGGTCTGGAAGGACGAGATCTTCCGCGAGCGGCTGAACAAGAGCTATCCCGGATATGTGGAGATGCACGACGTTTCGGCGCCGGGCGCGAAGATCCACTTCACCCCCCAGCCGCTTTTCTTCGACCTCACCACCGAATGGGCGGCGACCCTGCAGAAGATGGTGGCGAAGGAAGTGCCGGTCGACGAGGGTCTCGACAGGCTTGTCGAGAGCATCAACCGGCAGCTCGCGGAAGCCGGGCTCGGCTGATCGCACTCCCGGCTTGGAACGGAAGCGGGCGGACATCATCGGACGTCGCCTTCCGCTCCAGGCCAGCCCGCCGCCGGCGGGCCGCCGTTTCGGCACGAAAAACAGATGGAAGAGGGGGTCTGGCTGCGCCGGCCGCGGCCGACCCCTTATGTCATAGACACAGGCATTTAGACGGAGCTGGCCATGGCTTCAGTAACGCACTCCAGCCCAAGGGGCAGCAGGTTCAGGATCAGCAAGAGGGCCTTGCCCTATGTGCTCTCCCTGCCGGCGCTTCTCGTGTGCATCGGTATCCTGATCCCGTTCTTCACGGCGGTGATCTATTCCTTCCAGCGCTACCGGCTCAGCCAGCCCTGGGCACGCCAGTTCAACTGGGGTGAGAACTATCTGAACTTCTTCACCGATCCGGGTTTCTGGAACACGCTGAAGATCTCGCTGCTCTATGCCGGCGTCACCGTGACCCTGGAGCTGCTGCTCGGTCTCGGCATTGCGCTGCTCCTGCAGCGCCGCTCGACGGTCAACAACTTCATCTCGATCATGCTGCTCCTGCCGCTGATGACGGCGCCGGCGCTTGCGGCGCTGATGTGGAAGCTGATGACCAATCCCGGCTTCGGGATCCTGAGCTATCTCGCAAGTCTCGTGGGCCTTGAGAACTTCCGCTGGGCATCGTCGCCGGACACGGCGCTGCTGACCGTCGTGCTCGTGGACATCTGGGTCTATACGCCCTTCATCATGATCCTGCTGCTCGCGGGCCTGCGCTCGCTGCCGACGCAGCCATTCGAAGCGGCCGCGCTCGACGGCGTGCCGCGCAGCTTCGTCTTTTTCCGCATCACCCTGCCGATGCTCACGCCCTATATCCTGACGGCGACGCTCTTTCGCCTGCTCGATTCCATCCAGCAGTTCGACATCATCTACGCGATGACGCAGGGCGGGCCCGGAGACACGCTGACGGTCTTCCAGGTCGAGGCTTACCTCAACTTCTTCCAGTCGACCAATGTGGGGCGTTCCGCGGCGCTGCTGATCATCCTGTGGGCGATCACCTACGCGCTGTCGAACATCTTTATCAAGAACTGGCTCCGGCTGCGCGAACGCGCCCGCGGCGAAGCGTAAGGAGGCCGAAAATGGAAACCACCTCTCCGGTCGAAAGACTCCTGCGCGGCGTCGCGCTTACCCTGGTCGTCGTCTTCTTCATGTTCCCGATCGTCTGGATCTTCCTCATGTCGTTCCAGACGAACGAGACGATCCTCAGAATACCCCCATCGGTGGTCTTCACGCCGACGCTCGAGAATTATGCGGCGCTGATCACCGGCAAACTCCAGACCGCTTCCGGCACGCTCGATATCGCCTTCATGCGCAATCTCGGCAATTCGGTCCTGCTGTCGGTCGCTTCCGTAGCGCTGGCGCTGGTCCTCGGCGTGCCGGCGGCCTATGCCTTCGCTCGGCACAAGTTCAGGGGATCGGAGGACATTGCCTTCACGCTCCTCTCCTTCCGCTTTGCGCCGCCACTGCTCGTGTTGCTGCCCTTGACGCAGTATTTTCAGTGGCTTGGCCTCTCGAACACCTATTTCGGTCTCATCTGGATCTACCAGCTGATCTGCCTGCCGCTCATTCTCTGGATCGTGCGCGGCTATTTCGAGGACATCTCGGCCGACGTCGAATATGCCTATCGCATCGCCGGCCACTCCTGGTTCTCGACGTTCCGCAAGATCGCCCTGCCGCTGGCAGGTCCCGGGATCGCAGCGGCCGGTCTGCTCGCCTTCATCTTCGCCTGGAACAATTTCGTGTTCGCCCTGGTGCTGGCTTCCGCAGACAAGCAGCCGGTGACGGTCGGCGCGCTGGCCTTCGTCACGGCCTCGGGCATCCAGTACGGCCAGATCGCCGCCGCGATCGTGCTCTCGATCACGCCGACGCTCGCACTCGCACTCTACGCCCAGCGCTACCTCGTCGAAGGCCTGTCGCTCGGTGCGGTGAAGGGATAATCGAATGACTACGCTGCAACTGAAAAACATCGTCAAGCGCTACAAGAGCCAGACGGTCCTGGACGATCTTTCGCTCGACGTGGCCAATGGCGAGCGACTGGTGCTCTTCGGTCCGTCCGGTTCCGGCAAGACCGTTCTGCTTCGGCTGATCGCCGGCGTCATCGAACCGGATGGCGGCCGGGTCCTGATCGGCGGCGAGGACATGACGGACGTGGACGCGGAACATCGCGGCCTCGGCATGGCGTTCCAGAACTTTGCGCTGTTCCCGCATATGAGTGCTTTCGACAACATCGCCAGCGCGCTGACCTCGCGGAAGTCGTCCAGGGATACGATCGCCGCCGGCGTGCACAAAGTCGCAAAGCTCCTGAAGATCGATCATGTGCTGAGCCATCATCCGAAGGCGCTCTCCAACGGCCAGAAGCAGCGCACGGCGCTTGCACGCGCCCTCGTGGGCTCGCCGCCGCTGCTGCTCCTCGACGATCCGCTTCGCAACGTCGACGCCAAGCTGCGCTTCGAGATGAGGCTGGAACTGCCGCGCCTGCTTGCCGCTCAAGGGGCGACCGTCATCTACGTCACGCAGGACTACAAGGAGGCAATGGCGCTCGGCGACCGCATCGCGGTCATGGCGCATGGGCGTATCCGCCAGATCGGCACGCCGGCGGAAATCTACAACGCGCCTGCCGACATCGAGATCGCCCGGCTCTTCGGCGATCCGACCATCAACCTGCTCGATGTCGTGCCGCAGCGCGGTCCGGACGGCGCCTTCGTCGAACTCTCCGACATGCGGCTGCGCCTGCCGGGCTTCGGCGCGGAAATTATCGAAAAGCAGTGCGTCCTCGGCCTGCGCCCCGAGACGATCGCTTTTGCCGAAGCCAGCGCGCATGGCGCGATTCCGGTGACCGTCGAGGCGGAAACGCCGCTCAACGAGAAGACCGTGACGCTGGCGCTGACCGCCCGCGGCCGCGAGATACTGGTGTCCCGCCCTGCCGGCACCCCCGGCCCGGTCGCCGGACCGGCGCATATCGCAGTCGACGGTCGGGCGGCCTTTCTGTTCGACAAGGCGACGGGTCAGCGCATCCTTCCTTCCGAACTGGCATCCAAGCGCGATGGAGAAGCGGCATGAACGCTACCGCTCTTTTGATCGACAACGTCGACAAGTTCTATGGTCCGGTCGACTACGGCGTTCACGCCGTGAAGCAGCTGAAGATGGAGGTGAAGAAGGGTGAGATCATCGCGCTTCTGGGCTCCTCCGGCTGCGGCAAGACCTCGACCCTTCGAATGATTGCCGGCTTCGAACCGGTATCGCGCGGCACGATTTCGGTCGCCGGCCGGCAGGTGCATATGCTTGCGCCGGTCCGCCGCAACGTCGCCATGGCCTTCGAGGGCTATTCGCTCTATCCGCCGCTGACGGTGCGGGAAAACATAGCTTTTGCGCTCAAGGCGTCGAAGCTTTCGCAGAGCGTCGTCGAAGAGAAGGTAGCGAGCATCGCCAAGCTGCTCGAGATCGAGGATATTCTCGGGCGTTATCCGAGTTCGATTTCCGGCGGCCAGCAGCAGAGGGCGTCCCTCGGGCGTGCGCTCATCCGCGATGCCGACCTGCATCTTCTCGACGAGCCGATGGGCCAGCTCGAGCCGCAATTGCGCGCCGTGCTGCGCGGCCGCATCAAGCACTACATCAAGGAGCGCGGGCTGACCGCCATCCTCGTCACCCACGACCAGACCGAGGCGAATGCGCTCGCCGACCGGATCGCCGTCATGGAAGGCGGGGTGCTGCAGCAGTTCGACACGCCCCAGAAGATCAAGGAACGGCCGGCGAATCTCTTCACCGGAACCTTCGTCGGCGAGCCGCCGATGAACGTCTTCGAGGCAAGCATCAGCGGCACGGATGCTCGCGTGACCTTCGGCCTCAAGGACGGCGTCCGGCTCGAGTATCAGGCCGCCGATTTCTCCCATGCCGTCCGCGATGCGCTGATGAAGCGCCAGAATGTGGTTCTCGGCATCCGGCCCTATTCCGTCCGGCGCAGTGCAGACGGGGTGACGGGCCGCGTTGCCGTCAATCAATGGCTCGGCGACCAGACCCATATCGCGGCCGATTTCGCCGGCGGCACCATGGTGCTGGTCGAACATGACCGTACCAGCCTGGAGATCGGTCAGCCGATCGGCATCCGGCTCGACCCTGCAAGCCTCCACGTCTTCGACAGCGAGAGCGGTATGGCGATCTCGCACGGCGAGGAGCTCGCCTGATGCGCGACATCCTCATCGGCATCGATGCCGGGACGTCCGTCATCAAGTCGGTCGCCTTCGATCTAGGCGGCCGGCACCTGGCGATGACGGCGGTTCCGAACAGCTATGAGGCGGTGGGCCGCACCGGCAGCGTTCAGGAGTTGCGGCGTACCTGGACGGACACAGTCAAAACCCTGGTCGAGCTCTCGGCCAGGATCGAGAACCTCCCTGGCCGTGTTGCCGCCATCGCGGTGACCGGTCAGGGGGACGGCACCTGGATGATCGACAGAGAGGGCGAGCCGGTGGGCAAGGGCTGGCTCTGGCTCGATGCGCGCGCGGGCGCAATCGTCGAGCGCCTGCGTGCCGAAAGCGGCGATGCGGAGCGTTTCTCGCGCACCGGCTCGGGTCTTGCCGCCTGCCAGCAGGGCCCGCAGCTGCGCTGGATGAAGGATCATGCGCCGGAGATGCTGCAAGGCGCTGCGACCGCTTTCCATTGCAAGGACTGGCTCTATTTCAACCTCACGGACAAGCGCGCGACCGATCCCTCGGAAGCGAATTTCACCTTCGGCGATTTCCGCAAGCGCCAGTATTCCGATGAGGTGATCGACTTTCTCGGTCTCAACGAACTCAAGCACCTGCTGCCGGAAATCGTCGACGGGGCGAGCACGCATCACCCTCTCTCGGCCGCCGCCGCGGCTGCCACGGGCTTGCCGGCGGGGACGCCGGTGGTGCTCGGCTATGTCGACGTCGTCTGCACGGCGCTCGGCGCGGGCCTTTACGATCCCGGAACCGACACGGGCTGCTCGATCATAGGCTCCACGGGCATGCACATGCGTCTGGCGGCCGGCGCCGACGATGTCCGGCTCAACCAGGATCACACCGGCTACACCATGTGCATGCCGATACCCGGCACCTATGCGCAGATGCAGTCGAATATGGCGGCGACGCTCAATATCGACTGGATCCTGCAGTTTGCGGGAGGTCTCCTCAAGGGCATGGGGATCGAGAAATCGAAGAACGATCTGCTCGCCCATGTGGACGGCTGGCTTTCCGAAGCGAACGAGACTCCGCTTCTCTTCCAGCCCTATATTTCGGAGGCCGGTGAGCGCGGCCCCTTTGTCGATGCCTCGGCCCGCGCCTCCTTCGTCGGGCTTTCGATCAACCACGGCTTCGGGGACATGGTGCGCGCGGTCTTCGACGGCCTCGCCTTTGCCTCGCGGGACTGTTACGCCGCGATGGGGCCGCTGCCGGCCTGCGTCCGTCTGTCGGGAGGAGCTGCGCGCAGCGCCTCGCTACGCCGCATTCTCGGCGGGGCTCTCGGCGCCAGCATCCAGACCAGCGAACGCGAGGAGGCGGGTGCCGCCGGTGCGGCGATGATCGCCGCCGTCTCTCTGGGCATCTATCCCTCCATGGCCGACTGCGTCCGCGAATGGGTGCGGCCGCACCATCGGCCGGCAGAACCCGCGGATGAAGAGCTCGCGCGCCGCTATGACGCGCTTTTCCCCGCTTACAAGCAGTCGCGCCTCGCGCTTCAACCCGTCTGGCATGCGCTCTCCCACGCAGCCGGAACGGGAAACCAACAGGAAAGACCGCAATGAAGAAGATAGCCATTATCGGCGACCGGTTCATGCTGCCGGATGTTTTTCGCGACAAGATCGTCGAGGCATGCGGCGACGAGCATGAGATAAGCATGCTCGAGCTGCCCTGGCCGGACGTGCCGATGGAGCACGGCTATGCCGTCGAGGGGATGGACGGCCTCAAGGAATATCTCGGCAAGCCCGGGGACATCGTCGACTTCGTCGGCGATGCCGAAATCCTCGTGACGCAGCTTGCGCCGCTGTCCCGAACCATGCTGGCCGACCTGCCGGGATTGAAGCTCGTCGCCGTCTCGCGCGGCGGTCCGGTCAATATCGACATGAAAGCCGCTCGCGAGGCGGGCGTCCTCGTCGTCAATACGCCCGGCCGCAATGCGAGCGCCGTCGCCGAATTCACGATCGGTGCCATCCTCGCGGAGACGCGCCTCATCCGCGTGGGGCACGAGGCGCTGAGGCGGAGCGAATGGCGGGGTGATCTCTACCGCGCCGACCGCACCGGCCGCGAGCTTTCCGAAATGACGGTCGGCGTCATCGGCTACGGCAATATCGGCACCAAGGTGGTCCGGCTGCTTCGTGCTTTCGGCACCAAGGTGCTCGTCCACGATCCCTATGTGCAGCTCAGCGCCGAAGACCGGAATGCCGGCGTCGAACACGTCGCGTTGGACGAACTGCTTGCCCGCGCCGACCTGGTTACGCTTCATCCGCGCGTCAGCGAAGAGACGAAGAACTTGATGAATGCGGAGACCTTCGCGAAGATGAAGCCGGGGGCGATCTTCGTGAACACGGCCCGCGGGCCGCTCTGCGACTATGACGCGCTTTACGAGAATCTCGTCAGCGGCCATCTCGCAAGCGCGATGCTGGAGACCTTTGCCGTCGAGCCCGTGCCGGAAGACTGGCCGCTCTTGAAACTTCCCAATGTGACGCTGACGCCGCATATAGCGGGCGCGTCGGTGCGCACCGTGACCTATGCGGCGGAAATGGCCGCAGAGGAAGTGCGCCGCTACATCGCCGGCCTGCCGCCGGTCAATCCGTGCTGAGGTAGGACGATGAACGAACTTCAACTGCGCCAGTCGATCATCGACCATTGCCGCCACATGAATGCGATCGGCCTCAACCAGGGCACTTCGGGCAATATCAGCCTGCGCCACGGCGGCACGATGCTGATCACCCCGTCTGCGATCCCCTATGCCGAGATGACGCCGGACATGATCGTCGCCATGCCGATCGAGGGCGAGTATGGCGCCTGGGTAGGGCCGAAGAAGCCCTCGGTCGAATGGCCCTTCCACCTCGACATTCTGCGGGCGCGGCCGGATGTCGGCGCCGTCGTTCATACCCACGCGAGCTTCTCGACGATCCTCGCGATGGCGCGCAAGCCGATTCCCGCCTGTCACTACATGATCGCCGCCTTCGGCGGTTCCGACGTGCGCGTCGCCGATTACGCCCGCTACGGCACGAAGGCGCTGTCGGAAAACGTGCTGAAGGCGATGGAGGGGCGTTCCGCCTGCCTCATGGCCAATCACGGCATGATCGCGACCGGTTCGAGCCTGGAAAAGGCGATGTGGGCGGCGGTCGAGCTCGAGACGATCGCCAAGCAATATTACCACGTGCTCCTGATCGGCGGTCCGGTGGTCCTGCCGCAGGAGGAAATCGCCGGCGTCATCGAGGGATTTGCCACTTACGGCCATCAGGACAAACCCAAGGGCGAGGCCGCCTGACCGCATGACGACGACAGGAGACAAGCACGTGAGTTCCGAAACCGGCACATACGACCTTTTCGTCATCGGCGGCGGCATCAACGGGGCGGGCATTGCCCGCGACGCGGCAGGGCGGGGGCTCTCGGTCCTCCTCTGCGAGAAGGACGATCTGGCGCAGGGCACGAGTTCCCGCTCCGGCAAGCTCGTCCATGGCGGCTTACGCTACCTCGAATATTACGAGTTCCGCCTGGTGCGCGAAGCCCTGATCGAGCGCGAGGTTCTGCTGGAATCCGCACCTCACATCATCTGGCCGATGCGTTTCGTGCTGCCGCACAATCCCGCCGACCGGCCGGCCTGGCTCGTGCGGCTCGGCCTCTTCCTCTACGATCACCTGGGCGGCCGCAAGCGTCTCCCCGGCACGCGGGTGCTCAACCTGCGCACGGCCCCGGAAGGCGCTGCGATCAAGCCGGCCTATCGCAAGGCCTTCGAATATTCCGACTGTTGGGTGGACGATGCCCGACTCGTGGTGTTGAACGCGCTCGACGCGAAAAAGAAAGGCGCCCGGATACTGACCCGCACCGCCTGCACCAGTATTCGCCGGCGCGGCGACCTCTGGCACGTCGAGATGACCGATGCGGAGACCGGCGCGAAGACGGAGGCCAAGGCGCGCTGCGTGGTCAACACCGCCGGGCCTTGGGTCAACGACGTGATCGGCCGGGTTGCCGGACTGAATTCGAGCCGCAGCGTGCGCCTCGTCAAGGGCAGCCACATCGTCGTGCCGAAGTTCTGGGAGGGGCGGCAAGCCTATCTCGTCCAGAACCCAGACAAGCGCGTGATTTTCATCAATCCCTATCAGAACGATCTGGCGCTGATCGGCACCACGGATATTCCCTATGACGGGCGGCCTGAGGACGTCACGGCCGACGAAAACGAGGTCGCCTACCTCCTGAAATCGGTGAACCGCTATTTCAAGCAGCAATTGGCGCCGGGCGACATCCTTCACAGCTTCTCGGGTGTGCGTCCGCTTTACGACGACAATGCCGAAAATCCGTCGGCGGTGACACGCGACTATATTTTCGAGCTCGACGCCGCCGGGAAGGAAGCGCCGCTGCTCTCGGTGTTCGGCGGCAAGATCACGACCTTCCGCAAGCTCTCCGAGCACGCGCTCGAACGGTTGAGGCCTTTCTTTCCCACGATGGGCCCGGCCTGGACGGCGCGTGCGCATCTACCGGGCGGCGACATGGCGGATGCGGATTTCGACCAGTTCCTCGGCGAACTGCGCGCGCGCTACCGATGGCTGCCGGCGGACCTCGCCAAGCACTACGCCCGGCTTTACGGCACGCGGGCGCATGATCTGATCGGCGGCGCCACCTCGCTCGACGAGCTTGGAACGGCGTTCACCCCGCTCTTCCGGGAGCGGGAAGCCCGCTTCCTCATAGAGAATGAATGGGCGCGCACGGCGGAGGACCTGATCGAGCGGCGCACGAAGCACGGCCTGCACATGAGCGAAGCCGAGAAGCGGGCCTTCAGCGGCTGGTTCGAAGGCCAGCAGGCTGCGGCGTGAGAAGGAAGAAGTGATGTTGCGAAGCTCCGAATTCGAAGCGCTTCTCGATCTGTCGGCGCGTGTCGGCGCCGATCCGGATCTCGTCCAGGGCGCGGGCGGCAATACCTCGATCAAGGAGGGTGGAACCCTCTGGATCAAGGCTTCCGGCCTGTGGCTTGCCCATGCCCGTCGGCGCGACGTGATGGTGCCGGTCGCGCTCGACCCGCTGCTCGACGCGCTGGAGCGGGACGACCCGGCGACGGAGAAGGCGCAGGATTTCGTCGTTAGGGATCTGAACCCCTCGGGCCTTAGGCCGTCGATCGAAACCACGGTCCACGCGCTGATGCCGCAGAAGGTGGTGGTGCACGTTCATTGCGTCGAGACGATCGCGACCGCCGTTCGCGCCGACGCGGCGGCGATTGCCGGGGAGAAGCTTCAGGGCATTCCCTACGCCTTCGTTCCCTATGCCAGGCCGGGGTTGCCGCTCGCCAAGGCAATTGCCGAGCGGATTCAGGCGGACACCTCGGTCCTGGTGCTCGGAAATCACGGGCTCGCCGTCGCCGCCGAGACGGTCGGGGACGCGGCGCGTCTTCTCGCAGAGGTATCCCAACGCTTTGCCGTGCCGGTGCGGCAGGCGCCTTCCGCCGACCTGGAGGCGCTGTCGCGCCTTGCGGTCAACAGCGCCTATCGGTTGCCCGACGACGGGCGGATCCACGATGCCGCGACCGACCTCGAAAGCTGCAGAATTGCCGCCGGAGGCAGCCTCTATCCGGACCACGTGATCTTTCTCGGCAAGGGATCGGTTGTCGCGGCTCCGGGAGAAAACGCGCTCTCTCTCGAAGAGGGCTTCCGTCGCGCCGGAGAGAGCCTGCCGCCGGTCCTTCTCTTTCCCGGCAAGGGCGCCTTGGTGCTCAAGGATATTTCGGCCGGCGCGCTCGCCATGGCGCGCTGCCTTTCGGACGTGACGGCGCGAATCCCGGACGGTGCAAGTCTGCGCTATCTCACCGATGCGGAAAACGCGGAACTTCTCGGCTGGGACGCGGAAAAATACCGCCAGCAGCTGAACCGTGCAGGGCAGGTGCTGCAATGAGCGGGCAGGGCAAGCTCGTTCTCGGAATCGACCTTGGCACGTCCGGTGCGCGTGCCGTGGCGATGACAGCTGCAGGCGAGATCGTCGCATCGGGCGCAGCCAGGCTTACCGCCTTTTCCGATGACCATCGCGATCCGCTCGGCTGGTGGAAGGCGGTTCAGGCCGCGCTTGCGCAGGCACTCGAAGCGATCGACGGCTCGCATATATGTGCGGTCGGCATCGACGGCACGTCGGGCACCATGCTCCCGGTCGCTGCGGACGGCGCGCCGCTCGCGACGCCGCTCATGTATAACGACCCGGTCGGCGACACCGCCATTCTGGAGCGCATCGCCGTCCATGCGCCCAAGGAGAGCGCCGCGCATGGCGCGACCTCGGGGCTCGCCAAGCTGCTGACCTTCCAGTCGCTCCCGGAGGTCTTCCGTGTCATTCATCAGGCCGACTGGATTGCCGGCCATTTCACCGGGCTTTATGACATCAGCGACGAAAACAACGCGCTGAAGACCGGCTACGATCCCGTTGCCCGCAACTGGCCGGAATGGCTTGCGCGGACCGGCGCGCGTATCGATCTTCTACCCGATGTTTTGCCGGCGGGGGCGCCGGTCGCGACGATCTCGCCTGCCGCGGCGGAAGCCTTCGGCCTGCCGAGCGAAACCGTTATCGTCGCGGGTACGACGGATGGCTGCGCTTCTTTCCTTGCGACCGGGGCTGACCGGCCGGGTGACGCCGTAAGTGCGCTGGGCACGACGCTGACTGTGAAGATGCTCTCCGACAAGCCGCTCTTTGCCCCGGAATTCGGGCTCTACAGCCACCGGATCGGCGACATGTGGCTTGCCGGCGGCGCCTCCAACACAGGCGGCGCGGTTCTCGCCGCGCATTTCAGCAACGATCGGATCGCCGAGCTTTCGGAGCAAATCGATCCGGCGAGCGACACGGGCCTCGACTTCTATCCGCTGCTGAAACCCGGCGAGCGGTTCCCGGTGGCCGATCCCGCCTTCATGCCGCGCATGGAACCGCGCCCGACGGAGGACGCCGAATTCCTGAAGGCGATCTTCGAGGGCATCGCGGGCGTCGAGCGTCTTGCTTATGAGCGGCTCGTATCCCTCGGCAGCCCGGCCCTGGGCTCGATCCGCACCGTCGGCGGCGGCGCGAAGAACGGGGTGTGGACCGAAATCCGAAAACGGAGGCTCGTCGTTCCCTTCCTGCCGGTGCTATCGGAGGAGGCTGCTGCCGGCGCCGCTCGCCTGGCGCTTTCCGGAGCGAAAGAGGCGGGCGTGCTATGAGCGTCGTCCGGGAAATTCCAGCCCTCTCTGCGGTCGCAGACGCATATGATGCCTTCCTCGTGGATCAATACGGAGTGCTGAGAGACGGGCGCGGACCCTATCCGGGTGCGGCGGAAACGCTTGTCCGCCTCAAGCAGGCCGGAAAGCGGGTCATCATCCTCTCCAATTCCGGCAAGCGCTCGGCCGAGAACGACCGGCGGCTGGAGGCGCTCGGTTTCGAGGGCGGAAGCTGGGACTGGTTCCTGACCTCGGGGGAGGTTGCCTGGCAGCTCTTGAAACGAGAGGCCGAAGGCGAGGGTGGCGCAGCGCGCAAATGCCTTCTGATCAGCCGCGATGGCGATCAGTCGCCGCTCAAGGGGCTGAACCTCGTCCGCACCGAGAGCGGTGAGGATGCCGACATCGTGCTGCTGGCGGGGAGCGAGGGCGATATCCATCCGCTTTCCTATTACGAAGATCTGCTGGGCCCGGCGGCCCGGCGGGGCATCCCGTGCCTCTGCACGAATCCGGACAAGGTGATGCTGACGAGGAGCGGCCCGGCCTTCGGCGCCGGTCGCATCGCCGAGCTTTACGAAGAGCTGGGCGGTCCCGTCCGCTGGATCGGGAAGCCGTTTGCCGACATCTACGACTTCGCGCTCGATTTTCTCGGGCGGCCGGACCCGCGGCGCGTCTGTGCCATAGGCGATAGCGTCGAGCATGACATCGCCGGGGCTGCGGCGGCCGGGCTCGGCTCGGTGCTCGTCGCCACCGGCATTCTCGAGCACCGGTCGGACGCGGAGCGCCGGCAACTCTTCCGGGAGCACGGCGCGAGCCCCGATTTCATCCTCCCGAAATTCCTCTGGTAGCAAGGAGCCGGCAATGGCCTTCACGCTGTCGCTCAACACCAATCCTCTGGTCAACCGCTTTGCCGAGGCGGACGACCTGATCGATACCATCGCCGAGAAGATCCGTATCGGTCATGTCCAGCTCACCCATGAATTCGTCAATCCCGGCTGGCCGGCGGCGACGATCAACAAGACGCTCCGGCAGTTTCGAACGGCGCTCGGCCGTACCGGCGTGAAGATCACCTCCGGCATGACAGGCCCCTATGGCCGTCTCAATCATTTCGGACATCCCGACGCGGACGTCCGGCGCTATTATGTCGACTGGTTCAAGACCTTCGCCGATATCTCCGCCGAGCTCGGCGCTTCCGGCATGGGTACGCAATTCGCGATCTTCACGCTCAGGGATTATCACGACCCTGCGCGTCGGGAAGAACTGATGACGATCGCCATCGAATGCTGGCGCGAGGTGGCGGAGCACGCCAAGGCCGCGGGCCTTTCCTATGTCTTCTGGGAGCCGATGTCGGTCGGCCGCGAGTTCGGCCACACGATCGAGGAGTGCAGGGCACTCGACCGGCGTCTGGCGGCAGCCGACCTGCCGATCCCGATGAGGATGATGGTCGACATCGACCATGGCGACGTCACATCGCCGAACGCCGCCGATGTCGATCCCTATGCCTGGGCGGAGGCCTTTCCGCGGCAGTCGCCGATCATCCACGTCAAGCAGTCCTCGATGAACAAGGGCGGACACTGGCCCTTCACGGCCGTCTACAACAAGGACGGCAGGATCACGCCCGAGCGACTGCTCGACGCCGTCAGGAGGGGAGGCGGCACGGACAACGAGATCTGCCTCGAACTCTCCTTCCGCGAACGTGAACCGACCGACCGCAACGTGGTGGAGATGATCCGGGAGTCTGTTGAATTCTGGGAGCCGTTTATCGACACCGGATTCAATGCTTCGAAATATCACATGTGAATGTAACAAAATCCCAGATTTGAGTTGAAAAATAACATAAGAATGTTACCTTTCCCTTGGGGCAGCGGACGCTGCACCTGACGGGACGATACGATGAAACCGGAAGACAGACGCCAGGCGATCATGGATGTTCTGATGGAGGCTGGGACAGCCTCCGTCGAGGAACTCGCCCTTCGCTTCGGCGTCAGCAAGATGACGGTTCATCGGGACCTTGACGATCTCGAGCAGGCGGGGCTCCTGCGGAAGGTCCATGGCGGCGCTTCCATTCAGTCGAGCCCGCAATTTGAAAGCGATTTCCGGTACCGTGAAAAGATCGCGACCGGCGAGAAGCGCCGCCTTGCGCAACATGCGGCGACGCTGATCGAGCCCGGCCAGAGCATCATCATCGACGACAGCTCGACGGCCGGCGCGATCGCAGGGTTTGTCAGGGATATTCGCCCGCTCACCGTCATCACCAACAATCTCGGCGTCATTGCCGATCTTTCGGGAGCACCGGGCATCAACCTGATCGCGCTCGGCGGTCATTACAGCAAGAAATTCAACGGCTTTTTCGGTGTCGTCACCGAGGAGGCGCTGCGCTCGCTGCGCGCCGACGTGGCCTTCCTGTCGAGTTCGGCCATCGAGGGCGCGTCAGCTTTCCACCAGGATCAGGAGGTCGTGCAGATCAAGCGCCAAATGGTGAAATCCGCCAGCCGCAAATATCTCCTGGTGGACCACGGCAAGTTCGGCCGCTCGGCCCTGCATTTTCTGACGGGGCTCACGGCCTTCGATGCGGTGCTGACCGGAAACGAAGTGTCCGAGGGGAATGCGGCGGCGCTCGGTGACGCCGGCGTCAAGCTCGTCAGGATCGACGTCAGGAAAATATTGGAGAACGCATGAGCAAGTCTGGTCTCTGGGTCGGCACGAGCTGGAAGATGAACAAGACGCTGGCCGAGGCAATGGTCTTCGCCGACGGTCTTGCTGCCGCCGACGATGCGCGCGATCAGCGGATACAGCGCTTCGTCATTCCTCCGTTCACCGCCGCGCGGCAGGTGAAGGAAAGGCTTAAGGCGACGAGCGTCAAGGTCGGTGCGCAGAACATGCACTGGGACGATGCCGGCGCCTGGACCGGCGAAATTTCCCCGGTCATGCTGAGCGATTGCGATCTCGACATCGTCGAGCTCGGCCACAGCGAGCGGCGGGAGCATTTCGGCGAGACCGACCGCACCGTGGGCTTGAAGACGGCAGCCGCCGTCAAGCATGGGCTCGTGCCGTTGATCTGCATCGGCGAAACTCTCGCGCAACGCGAAGCGGGCGAGGCGGATACTGTCCTGAAGCGCCAGGTGGAAGGCGCCTTTGCCTTTCTCGAAGGCGCGGCGCGGAAGGCGCCCGTTCTTCTGGCTTACGAGCCCGTCTGGGCGATCGGCGTCAACGGCATACCGGCGACCGCCGACTATGCGGACGCCCGCCATCGCCTCATTGGCGAAGTCGCCGAGCGTGCACTCGGCGTGAAGGTTCCGGTGCTCTATGGCGGCAGCGTCAATCCTCAGAACTGCGAGGAATTGATCCTCCAACCCCATATCGACGGGCTCTTCATCGGCCGCTCCGCCTGGGACGTCGGCGGCTATCTCGACATTTTGCAACGCGTAGCCCGGGCGATCTGAGTTGCCGGGCAACAACACCTTAGGGAAAGGAAACGACATGAAAATCGCGATTGGAGCCGACAGCGCCGGCAAGCCCCTGCTCGACGTCATCGCCGCGCATCTCGCCAAGAGAAGCGATCTCGAAGTCAAGGACCTGAGTCAGACCGGCTACTATGCCGATCTCTCCCGCGATCTGGCGCAGACGATCACGGCCGGCGAAAACGAACGCGGTATTCTGATCTGCGGCACCGGCATCGGCGTGTGCATCTCGGCCAACAAGGTGCCCGGCATCCGCGCCGCGCTGACCCACGACACCTATTCCGCCGAGCGGGCGGCCAAATCCAACAACGCCCAGATCATCACCATGGGCGCGCGCGTCATCGGCCCGGAACTGGCGAAATCGATCGTCGATACGTGGCTCGCCTCCGAGTTCGACCCCAACGGTCCCTCGGCGGCAAATGTCGAAGCGATCGACCGCCTGGATCAGGCGAAGTAACGGTCGCGAATTCTGCGGGGCATGCTGATCCTCCCTCATGCGCACGCAGCGAGGCGCCCGGCAGCAATGCCGGGTGTTTTCGTCTGGGGGGCGGTGTGCCGGGTGCTCCCCGTTTTGACGCTACGGCATGCACATATCTCTTGTTGTCCGGCCCTTCGCGGATTTACTCCGGAGTGGCCGCATCTGTATTTCCAGCAGTGGCGAGGCTTGGGGATGGGTCCTTGGGATCAAACCCGTATGCGCTAACATTGGCATTAGCGGTCACCCGCCCCTCATCCGCCTGCCGGCACCTTCTCCCCGCAGGCGGGGAGAAGGGACAAGCGGCGCCAACTGAACCCCGCATTCACCGTCCGCCCGAGGGAGCGAGCGGGCGCGGCATATCCCTTCTCCCCGCCTGCGGGGAGAAGGTGGCGGCAGCCGGTTGAGGGGCAATCCCGACCGAGCGAGGTTGAGGCGGTTGGGTTCCCGAGGGATCCCTTTCATGAGCAGTATCCGCCGCACCGGCGCGCAAGAGATATGTGCATGCCGTAGCATTTTTGGGTAGTGTGCTGAAGGTTCTGCAAATTCACTGAGAGAGGCGGTCATGGCAGGCTGGTGATGTTGACGTCACCTGATTCCCTGGAAGGAACGCCACCATGACCAAGACTGAAGGTAAGACAGCCAGCG
>Ga0209281_1000584_pt1 | contig 42485 bp, 42 predicted proteins | sample MedtruBG_FD_187514 | JGI IMG/M metagenome (GOLD analysis project Ga0209281, IMG submission 187514) | Root nodule microbial communities of legume samples collected from California, USA - Medicago truncatula BG (SPAdes) (version 2) | ecosystem: Host-associated > Plants > Roots > Nodule | place... | reverse complement strand
ATCTTTCGATTCTACTGCTCTTATTTCTTTTGTTCTGAAATCTCTTTCAGAACGGCTGTCAATTCAATATGTCTACGAACGTGTCTTTTTTATTTCTGCACCTGTGTTTCAAAGCGGGTGCAAAACTAAAACTTCTTTTTGTTTCCTGCAAGAAAAATTTGAAAAATTTCTGAAGCTTTTTTTTTGCCTCAATTTTCTGTTTTTCATACCGGTCTTTCAAAGAGCTTCCCTGTTTTGCGGGGTGCAAATGTAAAAAGCTTTTTCAATTCCTGCAAGCTTTTCGGGATCTTTTTTTTAGAAAATTTCTTTTCTTTTAATCCTTAATTCCTGCCGGCATATCTAAGAGCGTTTTTCGCTGTTGCGGGTGCAAAGGTAGAACCTTTATTTACATTTCCAAGGCTTTCTTTTATATTTTTTTCCATGTTTTGCGGACTTTTTTCTTAACTGTCTGGGAGCGGTGTTTTTACATTTCAAAGTTTTTTCATTTTCTGTAGGGTTTTTCCGGGTCTGGCGGGCTTTCTGCTGTTTTTTCCTGTTTTTGGATGGCCTTTTTTGCGGAGTTTTCAGGGTTTATGCCTCTTTTTATGAGATTCTTATATCTTCCTTTCTTCTTGTTTTAGAAAAAACTTCTTCTGAAGCTCTCTCCCCTAGCCCCGATAGTCCCGAAGCCTCGGGAGGAAATCCTTTTTGGGCCGGGGTTCGGCCCGAAAAGATTGGAGCGGATAGCGGGAAAAAGCTCCTGATTAAATTCCAATTCCTAAAATTCCAAAACCGTACGGGCTTCGACTCCGCTCAGCCTGACATGCTAGTTATCCATTATTATATATGTAATCGCAATAAACTTATCATCAAGTATAAAAAACCAAATCTTAAAAGGGGCTTCAACTCCGCTCAGCCTGACATGCTATACTTATATATTATATATGCAGATAAAAATAAAACCCGATGGCTTCTGTAAACAGATATCAGCCAGATGGGCTTCAACTACTCTCAGTCTGACAATCGGTGTTATACATCATATATGCATAATTGATGATTCTTTCGATTACTGAGGCATTTTGAACATAAAAGAACACGCACTGCGATGTGCCTCTATAGTTACCGGAATAGATAAATAAATACATACTTATTATGATGTATATGACCTTATAAAACAAACCCGACAGGATTTGGAAACCTATCGGATTGGAATCTTATAGCAAAACAAAGGATACTTATATATAATAGAGTAAACTTATACTTATATATTGTATGTATTTTTGTAATCATGTATATTTGCATTCACAAAATTATAAACAATGATCAAGATTACTTTACCCGATGGGTCAATTAGAGAGTTCGCTTCGGGCGTAACTCCAATGGAGGTCGCTAAAAACATTAGCGAAGGTTTTGCTAGAAACGTGATTTCAGCATCTTTTAATGGTACAACTATTGAAACCGAAACTCCATTAACGACCGACGGTAATCTGATATTATATACTTGGAATGATGCTGAAGGTAAAAAAGCTTTCTGGCACTCGACTTCGCACGTAATGGCTCAAGCTCTTGAGGAATTGTATCCTGGAATTAAATTAACTCTTGGACCTGCAATTGCAAATGGCTTTTATTATGATGTGGATTTTGGGGATCAGAAAATCTCTGAGGCTGATTTTAAAAAGATTGAAGATCGCATTCTTGAAATTTCGAGAGGAAAGTATGATTTTAAAATGCGCCCGGTAAGTAAAGCGGAGGCTTTAGAAATGTACAAAGATAACGTTTACAAGACTGAATTGATTTCAAACCTTGAAGACGGAACAATTACTTTCTGCGATCATGCTACTTTTACTGATTTATGCCGTGGTGGACATATTCCTAATACAGGAATTATCAAAGCTGTAAAAATCATGAGTGTTGCTGGTGCTTACTGGAGAGGTGACGAGAAAAACAAACAGTTGACTCGTGTTTATGGAACATCTTTCCCTAAACAAAAAGATTTAACTGAATACCTGGAACTTCTTGAAGAAGCAAAACGTCGTGATCACCGTAAATTAGGAAAAGAACTCGAATTGTTTGCTTTCTCTCAAAAAGTGGGTCAAGGTTTGCCTTTGTGGCTACCTAAAGGAGCTGCTTTAAGAGATCGTTTAGAGCAATTTTTGAAAAGAGCTCAGAAGAAAGCAGGTTATGAGCAAGTTGTTTCTCCTCATATTGGTCAAAAAGAACTTTATGTTACTTCTGGTCACTATGCTAAATATGGAGCTGACAGTTTCCAGCCAATACACACGCCTGCAGAAGGTGAAGAGTTTTTATTGAAACCAATGAACTGTCCTCACCACTGTGAAATCTACAACGTAAGACCTTGGTCTTATAAAGATTTACCAAAGCGTTATGCTGAATTTGGTACTGTTTACAGATATGAGCAATCTGGAGAATTACATGGTTTAACACGTGTTAGAGGGTTTACTCAAGATGACGCGCATATTTTCTGTACTCCAGAGCAATTGGATGACGAATTCAAAAAAGTAATCGACCTTGTATTATATGTATTTGGTTCTTTAGGTTTTGAAAACTTTACAGCTCAGATTTCTTTAAGAGATCAGGAAGACAGAGAAAAATACATTGGTACTGATGAAAATTGGGAAAAGGCTGAAAATGCAATTATCAATGCAGCAAAAGACAAAGGTCTTAATACTGTTGTAGAATATGGTGAAGCAGCATTTTACGGTCCGAAACTAGATTTCATGGTAAAAGATGCTTTGGGAAGACAATGGCAGTTAGGAACAATTCAGGTAGATTACAACTTACCAGAGCGTTTTGAATTGACTTACAAAGGTGCTGATAATGAATTACATCGCCCTGTTATGATTCACAGAGCTCCTTTTGGATCTATGGAACGTTTTATAGCAATTTTACTAGAACACACTGCAGGAAATTTCCCGCTTTGGCTTATGCCTGAACAGGCTATTATCTTGTCTTTGAGCGAGAAATACGAAAATTATGCTAAAAAAGTTTTAGATTTGCTAGAAAATCACGAAATTCGCGCCCTAATTGACAACCGAAATGAAACAATCGGTAAGAAAATTAGAGATGCAGAAATGCAAAAAATTCCATTTATGCTTATCGTTGGTGAGGAAGAAGAGAAAAATGGTACGATTTCTATTCGCCGTCACGGACAAGAAGGAAAAGGTAATATCACAGTTTCAATCGAAGAATTTGCTGCGATTGTAGACGAAGAAATAAAAAAGACATTAAAAGTATTTACAGTTTAACTTAAATTAGAAAGTCATAGCAATAAAAAGTAACAGAGGTTATCAACCTCGAGTAGAAAAAAAAGATGCGCACAGAATAAACAATCTTATTCGTGTTCCTGAAGTACGTCTTGTAGGTGAAAACATTGAACCTGGGGTTTTTAAAATCGCTGACGCGTTGCGTTTAGCTGACCAATTTGAATTGGATTTAGTTGAAATTTCGCCAAATGCAGAACCGCCGGTTTGTAAAATCATGGACTACAAGAAATTTGTTTACGAACAAAAGAAAAGAGATAAAGCTTTAAAAGCTAAATCTTCTCAAGTTGTTGTAAAGGAAATTCGATTTGGCCCTCAGACTGACGAGCATGATTATGAATTTAAAAGAAAGAACGCTGAGAAATTCTTAAAAGAAGGAGCTAAATTAAAGGCATTCGTTTTCTTTAAAGGACGTTCTATTATTTACAAAGATCAAGGTCAAATTCTATTATTACGTCTTGCTCAGGATTTAGAGGAACATGGTAAAGTGGAAGCTATGCCTGTTTTGGAAGGAAAGAGAATGATTATGTTCATTGCTCCTAAAAAGAAGAAATAATTATTTGCTTTAAGCAGTAAGCCTTAAGCTTTAAGCAAAAATTCAAACATTTGCCTAGAGCTTAAAGCTTACAGCCTAAAGCTTTTGAAAATATAAGTAAGTAAGAATAAATTAAAACACTAGGAAAAATGCCTAAAATGAAAACAAAATCTAGCGCTAAGAAACGTTTTAAAGTTACTGGCTCTGGAAAGATTAAAAGAAAGCATGCTTTTAAAAGTCACATCTTGACTAAAAAATCTAAAAAACGTAAATTAGCTTTGACTCACTCAGCGCTAGTTCACCAATCAGATATGAGAAGCATTAAACAACAATTAAGAATTATCTAATAATCCAAAGTTGTAAAGTCTTACGTATAAAGTATAAACTTTTGACATTTGACTTTTATACCTTTGATTAAGATTTTCTTTAGGTTAAAAAATTATTTATATAACCTTGGAGTATGGCTTTAAGTTCCTTTGATTTAATTCAGGACGCCTGCTACAAAAAAACATTAAAATTATGCCAAGATCGGTAAATTCAGTTGCTAAAAGAGCAAGAAGAAAAAAAATAATGAAGCAAGCCAAAGGTTTCTTTGGAAGACGTAAAAACGTTTGGACAGTTGCTAAGAATGCAGTAGAGAAAGCGATGAGCTACGCTTACCGCGATAGAAAACAAAACAAAAGAAATTTCCGTTCATTATGGATTCAGCGTATCAACGCTGGAGCTAGATTAGAAGGAATGTCTTATTCTCAATTCATGGGGAAAGTTAAAGCTAACGGAATCGAATTGAACCGTAAAGTTCTTGCAGATTTAGCTATGAACCACCCAGAAGCTTTCAAAGCTATTCTTAATAAAGTAAAATAAAACGTTTTATAAACTCAATTTAAGATTACTTACTTATTATAAAAAAACCATTCGTTAACGCGAATGGTTTTTGTTTTTAAAACAATCTGTTTTACCTTTAAAATTATTTTTAAACAATCCTATAATGGTTAAGCCGCTTGTTGATCATATCCAAAAATTCATTTCTCTTGAACCTTCTGATATTGATAAATTAGAATCATGTCTAGAAATTTCCAAAGTAAAAAAGAAAGAACATGTTTTAAAAGAAGGCCAAAACTGCAATACAATGTATTTTGTTGTCAAAGGCTGTCTGAGACAATATATCATCAATTCTAAAGGAACAGAACAAACACTTCAATTTGGAATAGAAAACTGGTGGATTACTGATTATTTGAGTTACCACAATCATATTCCGTCAAGTTTTTATTTGCAGGCGGTCGAAAATTCAGAAGTTATTGCTATTGACAAAACTGTTTTAGAATCACTACTAATTGAGATGCCAAATCTAGAAAGGTATTTTAGAATCGTTACCCAAAAAAGTTTCGGCGCTATGCAAATGCGAATTAAATTCTTATTTACCATGTCGGCTGAGGAAAGATATCATCATTTTAATGATCATTTTCCAGAATTTGTCCAGCGTGTTCCACAATATATGCTTGCCTCCTATTTGGATTTTTCAGCTGAATTTATGAGTAAAATTAGAGCTGGAAAAGTCTAATCTGCATTTCTTGAAGTAGTTCAAGTTTTTGAGAGCACACATTATAGATCTTTGTAATGAACTTTTAAAACATATAAAATGAACTCAAGAATCGTTATCCCACAAGTTGCCCCAGAAGCTTATCAAGCCATGTTAGGTTTAGAAAAATATATTGCTTCAACTTCATTGTCTCCAGTACATAAAGAGTTGATTAAAATCAGAGCATCTCAAATAAATGGCTGTGCCTATTGCATACAAATGCACACTACTGATGCTAGAAAACTAGGCGTAACAGAACAACAAATTTACTTGCTAAATGCTTGGCGCGAAGCAGATTTTTATACTGAAGAAGAAAAGGCAATATTTGCATTGACAGAAGAAATAACTTTAATAAGCCACCACGTTTCTGAAGAAACCTATCAAAATGCAGCAAAATTATTTGACGAAAAATATCTTGCAGAAATCATTATGGCAATCATTACCATCAATGCTTGGAATAGAATCGGAATTGCAACTGGTATGCGTACGGAATAATTTATAAGGATTAATTTACAAACTAAAAACCCCTCAAAGCCCTTGTCAATAAAGGGCTTTTTCTATTTATCTCAGGATGAGATTTAAAAAATATGAAAAATCAAAAAAAATTAAAATACCGTATTTATACTCTTTTATAATTTGCAGAATTATTTATTTTTGGCGCATGATACCAAAAAAATTACAAATACTTACCTATATAACCACTCTTTTATTAGTTCTTTTCTCTTGCCAGAAAAACAATAATAATGATTTAAGAGAGAAACAAAACAGAGTAGAAATTCAAAAAAACATTGAAAAGGCTTCCATCTTTCATACTAATTATAGAAATCCAGATAGCGCGTTTTTCTACTACAATAAAGCAAAATTAATCTGCAACCCTAAAACAGATCCTGATAGTTACATTAAAATTCTTAATTGGATGGCTGACATCCAACTTAATCATGGCGATTATATTGGAAGCGAAACTACATTAACAGATGCAATCCCGTATTTAAAATTATTAAAAGACCAAACTAACGTTTGGAATACCTACACGACTTTAGGCACAAATTATCTTCGGACTTATAATTTGAATGATGCGCTGCTTTATTACAATAAGGCATTAGGTCTTAAAATAGATGAATCTCGGAAGTCTTTAACCAAAAGCAATATCGCATCTGTTTTACTAGAACAGCAAAAATATGATGAGGCTCTGCAGATTTTTTTACGTTTATCTACAAAAAAAGAGTTCGAGAAAAAGCCTGAATACAATGCAAACAATATGGACAATATTGGTTTGTGCTATGTCAAGATGAATGATCCAAGAGGAATTCAATATTTAAATCATGCGTTGCAGATTAGAAAAGACATTAATAATAATTCTGGAATTGCAGTTAGCAATTTGCATATTGCTTCTCATTATGACGAAAACCACGATTCTTTTTTAGCAAAAAAATATGCTTTCGAAGCTTACAAGAAATTTAGCGAAATTCATAACATAGATAATAAACAAACTGCATTAAAGCTATTAATCAAAAACAGCTCGGATCAAGAACTAAAAAAGTATTCTTTATTGTATGTTGAGTTAGTAGATAGTATTTTTGAAGTAAGGCAAAAAGCTAAAAATCAATTCGCAAGAATAAAATATGATTCTAAAAAGGAAAAAGAAGAAAATTTAAGATTAAAAACGCACAAAGCTGAAAACGAATTAAAGCTGGAGCGCCAAAAAAGCAGAAATATTATATCGTACATCATTATAGTTTTGAGCTTATGCTTAATTCTCATTCTCTATTATTATTTAACTTCTAAAGCGAATCGAGATAAAATAGAGGCGGCTTATAATAGTGAAACACGTATTTCTAAAAAACTTCATGACGAATTAGCTAACGATATTTATCACACAATGGCTTTCGCCGAAAACAGAAATTTATCTTTGGCAGAAAATAAGGAACAACTACTTCATAATCTTGATGCTATATACGCTCGAACTCGAGATATTTCAAAAGAAAATTGCACTATTATAACAGATAAAAATTACATTTCATCCTTAAAGGAAATGATCTGCAGATTTAACGCTCCAAATTTAAATCTTTTAATAAATGGCATTGATACTATTTCATGGGATGAAGTTGACAAAGCAAAAAAGACTGCCGTTTACAGAGCCATTCAAGAGTTGCTGGTAAATATGAAAAAACATAGCGACGCTTCGGTAGTGGCTATTGTATTTAAGGAAACGAAAAGAAATATCATCATAAATTATACGGATAACGGAAAAGGAATTGACGTACATAAAATGGTTTTAAAAAATGGACTGCATAATATTGAAAATAGAATTTTTGCCATCAAAGGTGAAATTAATATTGATTCTAGTTCAGGAAAAGGTTTTAAAGTTTTCATTAAACTGCCATTATAAAATCTCAAAGTGATCAAATGAAAATTACTTCTTTAGTTAAAACTTTAATTTCGACATTCTTTTTATTTGCCCTTTTGACTTCTTGCGAAAAGGACAAACCGGGATTTGTAAAAACTGATAACACAGCTGAAGTTAAAAGGTTGACTACAATTGGCGATAGCTATTTTGACAATTCTGATTATAAAAATGCGTACCCATTTTACAAAAAAATAATAGCTCTTGCCGATCCAGTAAAAGATAGAGTTGATTATGTTGATGCTTTGATTGGTTTAGCACTTATACAACATCATCAAGGAAATTACATTGAAAGTGAATTTACAGCTACAAAAGTATTTCCCTATCTTAAATATCTTAAAAAACCAAGGTTTGCTTGGGACACTTACAGAGTTATTGCAGAGAATTACTTAGCAACACAAGATTATAACAATGCTCTTATATATGCAAAAAAGGCTTATAACTTAAATACTTTTGAAAGAAGAAAAGCAAATGCACTGGCTAATATTGCACTTGTATACCTTTATCAACGTAAGTTCGAAAAAGCGATAGAAATCTATACCAAAGTAACAACAACTGGGTATTATGCTGATAAAAAGAAGGCAAATACTTTAAAAGATTTTGAATTACTAGACTTTGCTATAATGAAAAGCAATATAGGAAATTGTTATGCCAATTTAGGTGATAAATCTGCTTTAGCCTACTATAAAGAAGCTTTGCAAATTAGAACAGAATTAAATGATAAACTATACCTGCCAAATACTTATTCAAACCTTTCTGATTATTATACAGATTCAAATCCTTCATTAGCAAGAAGATATGCTGAAATGGCTTATAAGCACGCATTAATTGGAGATACCTATAAGGAAAAAAAATATGCTTTAGAATGTTTAATACGTACAAGTACAGGTAGCCGTTTAAAAAAATATTCTGAGATTTATATTCGTTTCATTGACAGTTTCAACAAAATTAGTTTATCTCAAAAAAATCAATCTGCAAATATAAAATACGATTTCAAAAAAGACAAAGAAGAAAATTTAGAGCTTAAAACTGAAAAAGTGGAAGCTGAATTGGAAATGCAGCGACAAAAAAACAGGAGTTTTATCTTGTATGTTGTTATTTCTATAGTTTTTATAAGTTTTATTGTTCTAATTTTCTACATGAGACAAAAAGGAAGAAAAGAAAGCATCAGCGAGGTCTTTAAGAATGAAATGCGTATTTCTGAAAAATTACAGTTTGAACTTGAAAAAGATATTGACAAGATTTTAGTATTTACAGAGGAAAATGATTTGGAAAAACCAGAAAACAAAGAAAATTTTCTGTCTCAATTAAATAAGATATACTCAAAAACAAGGAAAATATCCCGAGAAAATAGCGAAATAATAACTGATGAAAATTTTGAAAAAGCTCTTAAGGAAATGATTTCAGGCTATACGAGTTCGAACTTAAATATTCTTATAAATGGTTTAGACACATTTTCGTGGTTGAAAATTGATCGAGTAAAGAAAATCACAATTTTCCGTGTATTGCAGGAAATTTTCGAGCAGAACACACTGGCAAATAATGCTTCACTAGCGAGCATCACATTTAAAAAAAATGAAAAAAACATCTTGATAACTTATACTAATAATGGAACAGAATTTCAACATCGTAGTGTAAACATACATAAGATATTGACAAACATTGAAAATCGTCTCAAATCTATAAAAGGGTTTTTAGAAATTTCTTCAAATCAAAACGAGAGATTTAAAATTTTCATTAAACTGCCATTATAAAAACCCCAAAGTGATCAAATGAAAATTACTTCTTTAGTTAAAACTTTAATTTCGACATTCTTTTTACTTGCCCTTTTGACTTCTTGCGAAAAGGACAAACCGGCATTTGTAAAAACCGATAACACAGCTGAAGTTAAAAGGTTGACAACAATTGGCGATAGTTATTTTGATAATTTTGATTATAAAAACGCGTACCCACTTTACAAAAAAATAATAGCTCTTGCTGACCCAGTAAAAGATAGAGTTGATTATGTTGATGCGTTAATTGGTCTAGCGCTAATTTACCAATATCAAGGTGATTATATTCAAAGTGAAGAAATGATCGTTCAAGTTTTGCCTCACTTAAAATATTTTAAGAAAACACGATTTGCTTGGTACACTTATTACATTCAAGGATACAATTACTTTAAAACTGACAATCTAGAAAGAGCCTTATTTTATTATAGAAAAGCATTACACCTTAAAACTAAGTCATTCAGAAAATGGCGTATTTTAAATTGCATTGGCATTGTTTACATGAAGCAAGAAAAGTACAAAGCCGCAGCTGTTATATTTGAAAAAGTCACTAGAGATGGATATGCTAGTCGAGATCTCACCTTAGACATCGCTAATCGTAATGTATTAATGACTTATTGTGTAGAGTTGAACAATTTAGGCCTATGTTATTATAATTTAAAAAATTCCAAAGCACTTGACATCTACGAAAAGGTGCTAAAAATAAGACTTGCTGCAAAGGACAAAGAAAACATTTCAACTAGTTATGCGGCACTTTCAGAATATTACTTAAAAAGCAATCCTCAATTAGCTGCTAAATATGCCAAATTGGGATATCAAAAAGCTTCCGAAGTAAATTTTTTCGCGGATAAAAAATATTGTCTGAGTTTCTTGGCGCAAAGTACTACAGGAAATGAGTTGAAAAAATATACCACAATGTATATCACATTTATAGATAGCGTCAATACAGCACAACTGAAACAAAAAAATGAATTTTCAGATATTAAATACAATTTCAAAATAGATAAAGAAGAAAACATAGAACTAAAAACAGAGAAAGCCGAACACGAACTAGAGATAGAAAGGCAAAAAAATAGAAGCTTTATTTCGTACATTGTCTTATCGATTTCTTTTTGCGCAGTCCTTTTTCTGATTTTTTATATGACAAAAAAAGGCAGAAAGGAGAAGAATGATGCCGTATTTAAAAACGAGATTCGAATTTCTAATAAATTACACAATGAACTTGAAAAGGAAATTCATGAAGCCTTATCTTTTGCTGAAAACAAAAATCTCGAAAACACCGAAAATAAAGAACAATTTCTAAATCAGCTGAATCTTATATACTCGAAAACCAGGAGTATTTCAAGAGAAAATAGTGCCATCCTAACCGATGAACATTATGCAGATGAACTCAAGGAAATGATTTCAAAGTATGCTTCTGGCAATTTAAACATCTTAGTTAATGGCTTAAATTCATTTTCGTGGACTAAAATTGGCCGAGTAAAAAAAATTACTGTTTTTAGAGTTCTTCAAGAAATACTTGATCAAATGGAAACCTTAAATAACGCGTCTTTAGCAAACATAACGTTCAAAAAAGAAGAAAAAAATATCCTGATAATGTATGTTGATAATGGCACAAAAATAAGCTCTCAATATACTATTTTACAAAAAAGACTACAAAATGTGGAAAACCGTATTAAAACAATAAAAGGAACTCTTAATTTTGACGAACAATCAGAAAATAGTTTTAAAGTAAGTTTCAAATTTCCATTATAAGACACACTTATGTTCAAAAAAGTTTTAGTTGCCGAAGATCTAGATAGCATTAGCATTGCAGTTGTTCAAGTACTTGAGGAGTTACAAGTTCCTGTAATTCATCATGTGAAGTATTGTGACGAAGGCTTGCTCAAGGTAAAAAAGGCATTGGCTGATAACGAACCTTACGATTTAATGATTACAGATTTATCTTTTAAATCGGATCATAGAAAAGTAGATTTACATAGTGGTGACGAACTTATTGGCGCTATCAACAAAGTGCAGCCAAAAATTAAAAAGATTGTTTTTTCTATTGAAGACAAAAGTTATAGAATTAAAACTCTTTTTAACGAATTAGGCATCAATGCGTATGTTACTAAAGGAAGAAATAGTATTGTTGAACTTAGAAATGCTATTGAAAGTACATTTAAAAACGAAGAAAAAATACTTTCTTCAGATTTGTCTTTTAATTTTAATGATAAGGCATTAATCGAAATTGAGTCCTACGATATTTCAATCTTAAAGCTTTTGTCGCAGGGATATATTTTAGAAAGTATTTCTAAAGAGTTTAAAGATTTAGCTATAACACCAAACGGAACAAGCAGTATTGAAAAAAGAATTAATAAACTAAAAATATACTTCAAGGCTAATAACAATGTGCATTTGATCGCCATTGCAAAAGATTTCGGATTGGTATGATTTTAACATTGCTTTACGGGTTTCCGTAAGGATTACATTTTTAATACCGCTAAGTTTGTGATATCCTACTAACGACCAATGAAACCAAAAAGTAAATCGAGAATTATATTTTCCCGAATTAATAGCACACAAAATAGAATCATTATGAAAACAATGTTACTTTGCCTCTTCCTATCCATAAGTTTCGCTGTTATTTCTGAAAAAACCGGCTGGCTAGAAATCGATTGGAAAATAATATTTATTCCTGCATTATTAGTACTGCAAATTATAATTATCGGAACGGCATTAAAAAACCGATATAAAAAACATTAATTAATTTTAAGAAAGGCTCAATTATTGCAAGAAAAGAAGATTTATATCTTAGTTTCATTACATTTTCATGAAAAAAATTCTCAGCCTACTCTTTTTATTATTTACATTTTTATCTTTTGCGCAGACCAAAGTCTTGTCATGGAATTTAGAAAACTTTGGAAAATCTAAATCTGCTATACATCTAAATTATATTGCCCAAACAGTTTCGAACTACGATATTATTGTGATTCAAGAAGTTGTTGCTGGAAATGGCGGTGCTCAAACTGTTGCAAAACTTGCAGAATTGCTTAATCAAAAAGGAAATAAGTGGGACTATAAAGTAAGCGATCCTACTTCTGGAAGCAGTTATAAAACGGAACGCTATGCATTTATTTGGAAAACTAACAAAGCCAAATTAAAAAACAAACCTTGGCTGGAGAAAAAATTTACTTTAGAAATTGACCGGGAACCCTATTTTGCTACGTTTGAAACCAACAAAAAGACAATTACTCTTGTCAATTTTCATGCAATAACACAGAAAAAACAGCCCGAAACCGAAATCAAATATTTTAAATTTCTACCCAGCGAATATCCAGATTTAAATCTTGTATTTTTAGGTGATTTCAACTGTCCTGAGAAACACACCGTTTTTAATCCATTAAAGAAAATGGGATATGCAGCTGTATTAAAAAATCAAAAAACAACTCTTAAACATAAATGCAAAAACAATATTTTTCTTGCATCTGAATTTGATAATATTTTTTATAATACTTCAAAGACAAAAGTCATTAATTCTGGAATTATTAAATTTTATGAAGACTTTGATTCACTGCAAAATGCACGAAAAATATCCGATCATATTCCGATCTGGTTTGAATTTCGCTAAACTAGTTTACGTTTTAAGTTTCTTTTTTCTAGCTGCAGGAAACAAAACATTATTTAAAATCAGCCTATATCCAGGCGAATTAGGATGCAAATCTAAAACCGTCGGCGGATCTCCAACCTGATGCTGAAAGTCTTCAGGATCATGTCCGCCAAAAAAAGTAAACATTCCCTTCCCTTTTTCTCCATGAATATATCGCGACTCGCCATTTAATTCGCAAGTTCCCATAATCAAGATATTGGACTTTATTAGGGAAGTATCAAATGAAGTGGTCTGCCCCATAAATCCTTTCACCAGCTGTGTATGATTTTGGCATAACATGCTCGGAATCGGGTCCCATTTTGCAGAAAATTCCATTAAAGTAAAATAATCTTTATCCATTACCACTCGCCTTTTGGTCGTCATATCGATGTCTGAAAACTCATAAACTTCTGGCCTTCTTTCTAAAGTAAAATTTTTGAAAGCAAAAGAATTATTATAATTTAATTTGGACTGATAATTAGATTCGCTGGGATCTCCGTCAAACATAGTTTCGCAAATATCTACTCCATCGGCAGCAAGTGCAATATCAAAACTATCTGTTGCAGAGCACATCGCAAACATAAAACCTCCGCCAATAACAAAATCTCTGATTTTTTTTGCTACCGCTCCTTTTTCCTGAGACACTTTTTCATAACCCAATTTTGCTGCCAAAGCTTCGGCGTCTCTTTTTTGGTCAATATACCAAGGCGTATTTTTATACGCTGCATAAAATTTTCCGTATTGTCCACTAAAATCTTCATGATGCAAGTGAAGCCAATCGTACATTAGCAATTGATCGCTTAAAACTTCTTCATCATAAATTGGCGTGAAAGGAATTTCAGCATAAGTTAAAACCAAGGTTACAGCATCATCCCAAGGCTGTTTTCCTTTTGGAGTATAAACGGCAATTTTTGGTGCTTTTTCTAAAATAACAGATTCCATATTTTGAGAAGGACTCGAAATTTCATTTAAAATAGAGGCTTGCTCACTATCTGAAATTATTTCAAAACTAACGCCTCTTATTTTACATTCTTTTCTAATTTCTTCAGCATCAGGAAGTAAAAAAGAGCCACCGCGATAATTTAAAAGCCAGCTTGCTTTGTAATCCCTACTTAAACACCAATAAGTAATTCCGTATGCCTTTAAATGATTTTGCTGCGTCGATTCGTCCATCGGAAGTAAGATAAACGAAGCCCTTGCATTAAATGTAACCAGTAATATTAAAATGTAGAATAAACTCTTATTCATCAGAAAATTATTTTAGTAAAGATATAAAAGGCACAGGCAAAAAAAGAACCGTAAGAACCTTTTCTAACATAATGTAATGTTAAATAAAAAAAGTGTAAAAAAAGATGATTTTAAACCGCTCAAAAACAGGTAGAAACACCTGTACACGGAAAGAATATTCTCTATAAATTTGCTATCCCAGGTTCATAAAACTAATCGCTGTAAAAAATAACCAACTATGAAGTTTAATGAAAGTAATAACCAGCAAAAGGGTCTAAACATGATACAGAAAATAGGTTTATTTGTCCTTGTAATAACAATCATATTATATTATGTATTGTCAATTCAATTTTTGACAACTTAATTTCAAAGTGTTAGAACTGCCAATTCATTTTGGATAGCATAAACAACTAAACCAGCGATATTACGGGATTCTGTTTTAAGCAATAAATTATTTCTATGTCCTTCGATGGTTCTGGGACTTAAAAAAAGATGTTCTGCAATTTCTGCAGTGGTTTTCTGCTGGCAAATTAACTGTAGAATTTCAATTTCACGAGGCGAAAGGAAATTGGTTTCTAAGCCGCCTCTTGCATTTTTAGGAGAAACTATTGTTTCTTGAATTGTTTTTAAAACATTTTCATTATAATAGAATCCTTTTTTTGCTACTTCATTGATGGTATGAATCAAATCTTTTGGTGTAGTATTTTTAATTAAGTAGGCAACAGCTCCGACCTGAATCATATTTGCAATAAAAGATTTAGTGTCGTAACTAGTTAATGCAATAATCTTAATATCGGGAAATAGCTTTCTGATAATTTTAGTGGCTTCGACTCCGTTTAAGACCGGCATCTTTAAGTCCATTATTATGATATCGGGCTTAATTTCTCTTTCGTGCAATTGCGAAATGAGCTCATCTCCGTTTGATGCTTCAAAAATAACTTCAATATTTTCTTCTCTTTGCAGTAAAAAAGAAATTCCTTTTCGAAACAAAATTTCATCATCTACTAGAGCAATTTTAATAGCAGCATTCATCTTATTGGATTTTGGTCGTTTATTGGTTTGTCGAAATTACAAAATATGATTTAGAAAAAATCTAAATACCCAGTTTTATTGACTAAAAACCTTAATCAAATTGTTAAATTGAGTCTAAAAATTAAAATTTACAGCAATTCCGTTATTAATTTCAGAGTTAATTTCAATTGTTCCTTCTAAAAATGAAATTCGGCTGTCAATATTTTTCATTCCTAAACCTTTTTGATTTTCCGAATTTGAACTATCAAAACCCACACCGTTATCTTCATAATTGCACGTATTTACTCCGTCTTTATTGGCAAAAGAAATCCATATTTCTGATGCTTTCCCATGACGGACCGAATTATTCATGAGTTCTTGCAAGATTCTAAAAACGTGTAAATGTCGATCTATCTCTTTTTCGTCAAATTCAATTTCATTTTTATAATGCGTTTTGACCGATTTACTGCTTTCAAATTCCTCGCATAACTCTTCAATACCCGCATGTAATCCAAATTTTTCAAAAACTGGCGGTAATAAGTTATGAGCAATCTTTCTAGAATTTTCTAGAGCTTTGGTAGTTAAGCTGATTATATTTTCTGTAATTTCAGCTGTTTCGGCTTCAGTTAGATTTGGTGCTGTGAGCAAATGACTGTTTAAGGAAACAATATTTAATTTTGAACTAATATCGTCATGAAGATCTTGCGCAATTCTTTTGCGTTCTTCTTCTTGCGTAACAATAATAGCATGCAATTGTTCTTTTTGATATTGAAGTATTAAATCTATTTTCTCTAATTCTTTCTGAATGATTTTTTTTCTAGAAAAATAAAAGAATATTATTAATGCAACGGCAATAATTATAAAAAACAAAGAGATATATAGTATTATGGCAACTAACTCTTTTTCAGGAATATGACCTACATTCATTTCTGTATTTATTTATACTATACAATTTACAAACTAGCTTTATAAACTTTCTTTTTAGAATAACTTTGAAGCCATTCAAATAAAATAATTAAGTAATAGACTATCAATAAAAATGCATTTAATTGCCAGCTTAAATATTTTAAATCAGCACTTAATCCTGTAGAAAGATTTCCAATTAAAAATAATACCGTACTGGCCAGGAGATAAAATACAATGCCCATACTTACATAATAATATCTTTTGCTCTCAGTAAGCATATTATAAAAATGAACCAAAGCAAAAACAACTATTAGCAATGAGGTTAAAGTAATTTCAAACAGATTAAATTTTAAAAACTGACTTGAATCCAATATAAATTGAATGCCTAAAATCATTAAAGCAATTATTAAAGTAGTCTTTACAAATACTTTTTGAGCTTTAAGATGAAATAATGAATTATAAAAGAGACCCAGTATAATCATTTGTCCTATGAAAAAAATATTAACGAGAAATAAATTATTCATACCTAGATGATAAACCAATTCCATAGAAAACTGTAACACAGTTGAAAAAGCTAGGTAAGAAACAAAAAAAACATTAGCTTTTCCCTTTCGGAAAAAGCTAAATGAATATAATACCAGATTAATCAATAGAATCAAATAACTTGAATATATTAAAAAATCATCCATTCTTAAATTTTTTAATTAATATGGAGGACTTGGACGTGCTCCATCGTATACAACTTCTTCAGCTCCTTCGCCACCTTCTACACCATCTCCTGTACCGTATACATTAACCCATTTCTCCTTTTCTTTATCATATTCGGCTCCTACAAAAAGCAATGTTTTTTCTTTTTGATCATTTATGCCAAGGTAGGCCCAAACAGCTTCTGTCTCAAGTTTTAATACTTTCTCCAAACTTTCTCTTGGTATCAGGAAAGCTTTTACTTTTTTCTTAGAGTCTTCAATAGTACTATCGTCGCGGTATCTTTGTTCCCACTCATTTGCAGTTGCTACCGAAATCTGGATAGGCCCCGGAAAGGTTTCTTCACTCATAATTTAAATTTGTTAATTGGTTAATAATTAAATAAAAATTTAATAGTTTATAATTGGTTTAGCTAAACTACTGATTTTTATTAAAAGATTAACGTCAAAACATAAAAAAAGCCTTAATAATTTAAGGCTTTTTGTTTATTAAAACGGAACATCGCTGTCGTCATCGTCATCATTTAAATTACTTCCGAAGGCTTCATTGGCTGAAGGAAGATTACTCGTAATAAACGGATTATCATCATGATTCATTTTTGATGGCAAATCATCATAACTGCCCGAAAACTCATCAAGATTATCAAATTTTCCTAAGTGTCCTAAAAATTTCAAACGAATGTTTTCAATACCACCATTACGGTGTTTTGCGATCATAATTTCGGCCTGACCAGCAGTTGGTGAAGCTTCTTCATCATCCCATTCTTCAATTTTATAATATTCTGGTCGGTATAAAAACGAAACAATATCGGCATCCTGCTCAATCGCTCCAGATTCACGAAGATCCGAAAGCAAAGGTCTTTTACTAGATCCACGCGTTTCAACAGCACGCGATAACTGAGAAAGTGCAATAACCGGAACGTTAAGTTCTTTTGCCAACGCTTTTAAGTTTCGCGAAATTGTCGAAATTTCCTGCTCACGATTTCCTCCTCCTTTATTATTACCTCCCGCAGTCATCAACTGCAAATAATCAATAATAATAATTTTAATACCATGTTGCGACGCCAAACGACGACATTTTGCTCTTAAATCGAAAATAGAAAGCGACGGTGTATCATCAATAAACAAAGGCGCTTTCTCTAAATCTTTTACTTTAGTACTCAACATAGTCCATTCGTGAGCTTCTAATTTACCGGTACGCAATTTTTCTGATGACAGTCCTGTTTCAGAAGAAATTAGCCTGGTAATCAGCTGTACAGATGCCATCTCGAGAGAGAATAAAGCTACTCCATGACCATATTGAATAGCAATATTTCTGGCCATAGAAAGTACAAATGCCGTTTTTCCCATCGCTGGTCTGGCCGCGATAATAATTAAATCACTTGGCTGCCATCCAGACGTTAACTTATCCAGATTATGAAAACCAGTTTCTACACCACTTAATCCCTCTTTTTTAGAAATCTCTTCAATTTTCTTTTTAGCTTGTAAAACTAAACTTTGCGCTGTTTCAGAACTACGCTTGATATTTCCTTGCGTTACTTCATATAATTTAGATTCAGCTTTATCCAATAAATCAAAAACGTCTGCACTTTCATCATACGATTCTTCAATAATTTCTGAAGAAATTCTAATCAAACTTCTCTGAATGAATTTTTGAAGAATAATACGAGAGTGAAATTCGATATGCGCGGAAGAAGCAATTTTCTGCGTAAGCTGAATCAAATAAAAATCACCACCAGCTATATCCAACTTTCCGTTTTTCTTTAACTGAGTCGAAACGGTTAAGATATCGATTGGCTGTGTTTCGGTAAAAAGCTGTAAAATCGCTTCAAAAATATGTTTGTGTGCGTCTTTATAAAAAGCGTCGGGCTGCAAAATATCAATTACATCATCGACACCTTTTTTATCAATCATCATTGCGCCAAGCACAGCTTCTTCTAAATCAATAGCTTGGGGAGGCAATTTTCCCTTTTCTAAATTGATAATGGTTGTTTTGTCGACCTTTATAGGGTTTAAGTTTTTGAAATTTTCCATATAGCGAAAGTAGCAAAAATTAAAAAAAATCTGCTATTGAGTTATAACTAGTTATATGTTTATAAATAAGTTTTTTTTGTTGATAACCAAAAAAAAATCCGAAACCGCAGGGCTTCGGATTTTTAATCATTAATATGAATTTATTCTTTATACTCGCCCATATTACTGTATTTGTCCATTCTCTGGGCAATCAGATCAGCTGTTGATAAGTCTTTCAATTCGTTATATCCTTTTGTAATATATTCCGCTACTGTTTTAAAAGTAGTTTCTCTGTCATAATGCGCTCCGCCTAATGGTTCTGGAATTACATCATCAACTAGTTTCTGTTTTTTCATGTCAGAAGAAGTCAGTTTCAAAGCTTCTGCTGCACGTTCTTTATACTCCCAGCTTTTCCATAAAATAGAAGAGCAAGATTCTGGAGAAATTACAGAATACCAAGTATTTTCTAACATATACACTTTATCACCAACACCAATTCCTAACGCTCCGCCAGAAGCACCTTCACCAACAATAATGGTGATAATTGGCACTTGCAAACGAACCATTTCGAAAATATTTCTAGCAATAGCTTCTCCTTGCCCTCTTTCCTCAGCTTCAAGTCCTGGATATGCACCCGGAGTATCTACCAAAGTAAGAACCGGAATCCCGAATTTCTCTGCCATTTTCATCAAACGCAAAGCTTTACGGTATCCTTCTGGATTAGCCATACCAAAATTACGATACTGACGTGTTTTAGTATTGTATCCTTTTTGCTGACCGATAATCATATACGACTGTCCGTTTATTTTACCAAGACCGCCAACCATCGCTTTATCATCTTTAAAACCTCTGTCTCCATGAAGTTCTAAGAAAGTATCACCGCAAATTGCTCTGATATAGTCTAAAGTATAAGGTCTATTTGGGTGTCTTGACAATTGTACCCTCTGCCAAGCCGTAAGGTTTTTGTATATATCTTTCTTCGTCTGCTCTAATTTCTTGTTGATTTCCTTGCACGTTGGCGTTACGTCAACGTCAGATTCTTTTCCAATAATAACGCACTTTTCTAACTGTTCTTCAAGTTCTTTAATTGGAAGCTCAAAATCTAAATATTCCATGGATTTTTGAATTTTGTTTGTAAATCGAACCGCAAATATAAAAATATTATATCATTGGCGAAGTTAATTGTTATTTAAAGTATAAAAATGCAATCTAAAAATAAGTAAACTATTACAAGTTTTCTTTCTTGTTCTGATAATGTTTGAAAACACCATTTAGAATAACTGTAATGATAATTATCACTGCTCCGATGTAAAATTCAACACTCATTTTTTCTTTTCCGCCCAAGATAAAATACGCTAAAACGATCCCGTAAACTGGCTCTAAATTAGTGGTTAACATTACGGTATAAGGCGTTAATCGCTGCATTACTTTTACAGAAGCTGTAAATGCGTACGCGGTACAAATTGATGCCAAAATCAATAATAAAATCCAGTTATTTAAAGACAATTCGAAGAAATCTGCTGTGAATTTTCCTTGGAATAAAAAATAAATCGTGATAAAGAAAACACCAGCTCCAAATTCATAAAATGTAATTACTGAAGGTTCGTGATCCGAAATTAATTTCCCATTCATTAAAGTAAATAAAACGCCTAAGATGATCGCTGCCAAAGCATAATAAACCCCAGTCAGATATTTGATTTCAACCTGAAGAATCAATCCTAAACCGGCAATAATTATTAGTCCGAAAAAAACTTCATACCAAAGCACTTTTCTTCCATAAAATAAAGGTTCTAATAATGAGGCAAAAAATGCTCCAAGAGAAAATATGGAAAGCGTAATGGAGACGTTGGAAACATGAATCGCTTTGAAAAAGAAAATCCAGTGCAAGGCAATCAATAATCCGACAAAAATTAATTTAAACAATTCTTTCACCGGAACCTTAAATGATTGTTTTTTAAATGCAATAAATCCGCCAAGAAAAATCATGGCAATTAGCATTCTGTACCAAACCAGATTATCGGCATCAATAGTAATTAAAGCGCCTAAAATCGCTGTAAAACCCCAGATAAAAACAATTAAATGAAGATTTAAATAACTTTTTAAATTATCGTTTCGCATTGCGTAATAAATAAACCGCCAAGATTCCGAAAACAATATTTGGGAACCAAACCGCTAATAAAGGTGAGAATGTAGATTTTTCAGCAAGTGTACCAAAGATTTTATCAAAAAATACAAATGAAAACGCGATTGCAATTCCAATAGCAAGGTTCATTCCCATTCCGCCACGGCGTTTCATAGCAGAAACGGAAACCGCGATAATCGTCAAAATAAAAGCAGAAACAGGAATACTGTATTTTTTGTACAAAACAACCAAATACGTATTGATGTTACCTGAACCTCTTTTTCTTTCCTTTTCAATAAAATCAATCAGTTTACCTAAAGTTAGTGTTTCGGCAATATAAACAACCGGCGTTAAATCGGCCAATTCAAACTTAAAAGGAACATTTTTTTCAGGAGACTTTTCAATTACATCATTCAATTCTCCCACTGTTCTTTTGGTATAATCGTATAAAATGTAAATCTTCTTTTTAGGATCCCATTTTATACGGCTTGCCGTAATTTTATAAGTCAGTTTTTCTTTTTCAAAATGTTCTAAAGAAAAGTTGAAAGCTGTTTTAGATTCTTCGTTAAAACTATTTACAAAAATAAAATCATGATCGTTAATTTGTCTGAAAACATTAGTGTTCTCCCCTCGCATTAGCTCCTTTCCATTTCCTTTCAGATACGTATACCTAAAATTATTATAGCCTTCACTCGCTGCTGGAACAATAAAAAAGCCCATTAGCAATACGAAAATCGAAACGATAGTTGCACCTATAATATAAGGACGCAAGAATCGCGTAAAAGAAATTCCAGAACTTAAAATCGCGATAATTTCTGTATTATTTGCCAGTTTTGAAGTAAACCAAATCACCGATAAAAACAAGAAAATCGGAAACAGCGAATTAATAAAATAAATCGTAAAATTGTAATAATAGAAAGCAATATCTCCAAACGGAATCTTGTTTTCAAGCATTTTATTCACCTTTTCAGAAACGTCAATTACGATTCCGATTGGCGCAAATAAAAGAAGCATCACAGAAAAAGTTCCGAGGTATCTTTTTAAAATGTATTTATCTATTATTGAAAGCATAGCTACGTTTAATCGTTTTATCCGTTTATCCGTTTAATCGTTTAACCGAATAAACGATTAAACGATTAAACATTTTTTATAGTCTTTGATCCATATTTTTGACCATCATTTCTTTCCATGGTCTAAAATCTCCGGCTAAGATATGTTTTCTAGCTTCACGAACCAACCACATATAAAAACCAAGATTATGAATGGTTGCAATTTGTTTCCCTAAATATTCATTGGCTGCGAATAAGTGACGCAAATAGGCTTTAGAATATTCTGTATCAACAAATGTATGGCCCATTTCGTCAATTGGAGAAAAATCTGCTTCCCACTTTTTATTTTTGATATTGATTGTTCCGTTTGCCGTAAACAACATACCGTTTCTTGCATTACGAGTTGGCATCACACAATCGAACATATCAATTCCTAACGCGATATTTTCTAAAATATTAATTGGAGTTCCAACACCCATCAAATAACGAGGTTTATCTTCTGGAAGAATTTCACAAACTACTTCGGTCATAGCATACATTTCTTCTGCTGGTTCACCTACAGAAAGTCCACCAATTGCATTACCTTGCTGACCCGCATTTGCAATATATTCAGCCGATTGGCGACGTAAATCTTTATACGTACTTCCTTGAACAATCGGGAAAAACGTTTGTTCGTAACCATATTTATAAGGTACTTTTCCCAAATGATTAATACAACGATCCAACCAACGGTGCGTCATATGCATAGAGCGCTGCGCGTAACGGTAATCGCAAGGATAAGGCGTACACTCGTCAAAAGCCATGATAATATCAGCACCAATTGTACGCTGAATTTCCATTACATTTTCTGGTGTAAAAAAGTGGTAAGAACCGTCAATATGCGATTTAAACTTTACTCCTTCTTCCTTAATTTTTCTGTTTGAAGAAAGAGAATACACTTGATATCCACCAGAATCAGTCAAAATATTACGATCCCAGTTCATGAATTTATGCAATCCGCCTGCTTTTTCAAGAATTTCAGTTTGCGGACGTAAATATAAATGATAGGTATTTCCAAGAATAATATCTGGATTAATCTCTTCTTTAAGTTCACGCTGGTGCACTCCTTTTACAGAAGCAACAGTACCAACTGGCATAAAAATAGGAGTTTCTATAACTCCGTGATCTGTTGTAATACTACCCGCTCTTGCCTTAGACTGCGGATCTTTTTGTAATAAATCAAACTTCATCTGTTTCTTTTTTCTCCCGACCATTCGGGAGCGCAAAGATAGTTTAATTTCAGGGAAATTTTATTAATTAGAAAATTTGTCAATTAGAAAAATAGCTAATGTTTTCTTAATTTGAAATTCTACGTTTTTGAATTTGGATTTTCACATTTGAAATTTGATTTATTTGGGCATCTTCCGCCGCGGCGGACCGGGCTATCCGCTATATTCCCGATTAACAAAAACTACGGCTAAAAAGCCTTGTTTTTCTAAATCGGGAGATGTCGCTGCTATCCCTAACGCACACGGGTTTTCATGAAAATTTATCGATATAGAGAAATGCAAAAAGTGCAACGATCAGATTATTAAAATGTAACAGTATCCACTATTCTTTTTTGTAATTTTAGTATTCAACTAAAAAACTTTAGAATCATGATAAACGCAGATGAAAAATTAGACCAAATCAAGGACGATCAAATCGAAAGAAACCTTGAAAACATGAATTATGATGCAAATGAAGATATCTACAATCAGGAAGAAAGATTAGAAGATATTGACCCTCAAGATATTTCTGGAGAAAGAATCCTTAATAATGACAATCACGAATGGAAACAAAACAGTGATAAAATCGGTAACGATCTGGATGTTCCTGGTTCGGAATTAGACGACGAACAAGAAGAAATCGGATCTGAAGATGAAGAAAATAATTTTTACAGCGAAGGAGATACTGAATAAAAAATTCAAAAAATCTAACTTTGCTCAAAACATAAAAAATCTTGCAAACGCAGGATTTTTTTGTTTTTTAAATTAAAATTGTAAAAAACACATTTATAAAAATTTAAAACGCAAAACTCTCGTTATATTTTTTTTCATAATGCAAAAAAACTTGCAAAATTTAACAATTGCTGTAAAACTAAAGCAAAAAATGATTTGTCTCCCCGCAAAATAACGTTTACTTTTGCTTCAGTTTAACCTTTACATATAAAATGAAGCCTAACACACAACAATTAAGCGATTTAACGATCCAAGTAAGAAGAGATATTCTTAGAATGGTACATGCTGTAAACTCTGGACACCCAGGTGGTTCTTTAGGTTGTACTGAATTTTTGGTAACACTATATCAAAACATAATGGACCGCAAAGAAGGTTTTGATATGAATGGAATTGGAGAAGATTTATTTTTCCTTTCAAATGGTCATATCTCACCAGTATTTTATAGCGTCTTAGCACGTAGCGGATATTTCCCTGTTTCAGAACTTGCAACTTTTAGATTATTAGATTCTCGTTTACAAGGACACCCAACTACTCACGAAGGTTTACCTGGAGTTCGTATTGCATCTGGTTCGTTAGGACAAGGTTTATCTGTAGCTCTTGGAGCAGCGCAAGCTAAAAAATTAAACGGTGACAATCACTTAATTTATACTTTACACGGAGACGGAGAATTGCAAGAAGGTCAGAACTGGGAAGCAATTATGTACGCATCTGCAAAAAAAGTAGACAACTTAATCGCAACAGTTGACGTAAACGGAAAACAAATTGACGGAACAACTGACGAAGTTTTGGCAATGGGAAGCCTTCGCGCAAAATTCGAAGCTTTTGACTGGGATGTTTTAGAAATTAAAGAAGGAAACAACATCGATGCCATCATCGCTGGACTAACTGATGCTAAATCTAGAACAGGAAAAGGAAAACCAGTTTGTATTTTATTATATACTGAAATGGGTAACGGCGTAGACTTCATGATGCACACGCACGCTTGGCACGGTAAAGCTCCAAACAACGATCAGTTGGCTGCCGCGTTAGCACAAAATTACTCTAAAGATCAAGTTGACTATTAAAAAAAGCTTTACGCCATAAGCAGTAAGCTTTAAGCCTATTGCCTACAGCAAATAGCATACAGCAAAAGAACAAAAATGAAAAAATATACAAATACAGGAAGTAAAGATACTCGTTCAGGTTTTGGAGCGGGAATGACTGAATTAGGTCAAAAAAACGAAAATGTTGTGGCACTATGTGCTGATTTAATTGGATCATTAAAATTTGATGAATTCAAGAAAAATCATCCAGAGCGTTTTTTCCAAATCGGAATTGCCGAAGCTAACATGATCGGAATCGCTGCAGGTTTAACAATCGGAGGAAAAATTCCTTTTACGGGAACTTTCGCCAATTTCTCTACAGGAAGAGTTTACGACCAAATTCGTCAATCTGTTGCTTACTCAGATAAAAATGTAAAAATATGTGCTTCTCACGCTGGTTTAACTTTAGGAGAAGACGGAGCTACACACCAAATCTTAGAAGATATTGGTTTAATGAAAATGCTGCCAGGAATGACCGTAATTAATACTTGCGATTACAACCAGACTAAAGCAGCAACTTTAGCATTAGCAGATCACCACGGTCCTGCTTATTTACGTTTCGGACGCCCGGTTGTGCCTAACTTCACTCCTGCTGATGAGCCGTTCGTAATTGGAAAAGCAATTCTTTTAAATGAAGGAACAGACGTTACTATCATAGCAACAGGACATTTAGTTTGGGAAGCGCTTATTGCTGCTGAAAAACTGGAAGAAAAAGGAATTTCTGCTGAAGTAATCAACATCCATACTATTAAACCTCTTGATAAAGATGCTATTTTAAAATCGGTTGCTAAAACTAAATGTGTAGTTACTGCAGAAGAACACAACTATCTTGGAGGTCTTGGAGAAAGCGTTTCTGGAGTATTAGCATTGCACCAGCCGACTCCGCAAGAGTTTGTAGCTGTAAATGATAGTTTCGGAGAATCTGGAACTCCAGAGCAATTAATGGAGAAATACAAATTAAACAATCAAGCAATTGTTGAAGCTGTAGAAAGAGTTATTAAAAGAAAATAGTTTTTAAATTTTCTTACTTATAAAAGCCTCGGAGTCTAGATTTCGAGGCTTTTTATTGCTCAATTTTTTCAGATTTATTATAAGATACAGCTCAACATTTCGAACTTTTTTTAAAATCCCAGACTCATTCCGTAGGAATGTATGGTTGGTAGAAATAAATTGAAATTCGATTCATAATACGTTCCAGAGGAACGTTTGAATTATTATGTTTCATACGCAAATTAAGTTTAAAACACATAAAGTTGGTGTTTGTTTTACAGCATAAAATGAAACTCCTGCAAAAAAGAAAAGCCTCGAAATAATTAATTTCGAGGCTTTCTTTTAAATATTTCAAATTTAGTTCTTTTGATAAGGATATGATTTATCAAGATGAATTCTCAATCGTCCTGGCGTTGTATAATCTTCAGGAACATATTTACGAGGATTCGTTATAGACTCAGGTTTAGAAGGATCTGTAAGTTCTCCCGTTGGTCTTCTTGGAATACCCCAAATCTCTGTTTCGTCCACGTTTGGCGTATCAGGATTATCTCCAATCGGATCAAATGGATAATACAACCCAACACCTGTAACTGGAGCCCCGGCTGGTTTTTCAATCTCTAATCTTGTTGTATAACCATCTCCATCATCATCAAAATCTAAGAAGTCAGGAATTCCATCTCCATCAGTATCGTCTATTAATTCTTTTGGTAAATTAGGATATCTTGCAGTATCTCCTTGATTATATAAATAACCATCACCATTAACATCTTCTAAATAAGATGGCACACCATCACCTACTGTTGCTTGTGCAGAAGCACTAAACTCAAGATCAGAACGTTTTAAAGAAAATAATTTGAAACTAAAAGTTATACACGTATATGATGGAATACCTTCTGGCGGATTTCCATAATACGCTAAACCTGAAGGCAAGAACATAACCCCAGCACCATAATCACTGTAGGTAATTGTTCCGTCGCTGTTAGGCGCATTTTTAATTCCTGTTCTAAATTGAGGCATTATTTCTCCCCAACCATCGATTACAGGTCTCGTCGAGTAAATATTCAAATCTAAATCAGTTGCTAGTCCGTATGAACTATCAAATTGCTTATTATTTAAAAATGTTCCAACGTAAGAAGCTTTAATCGCATCAAAATTACAAGGCTTATCTCCAGCACCTTCTCTTAAACTCAAATAATAAACTCTATAAGTTACGTCATGACTGTAAACATCTCTATGCTGCAAAGGATAATCTGTTTGATCCCAAATAGAAGTTTGAGTCCCGCCCGCAGGAATTTTTTCTATTTTAACATCAAAAGTCTGCGTATCTACTGTTATAAAATTAGTCTTTAAATATTGTTCAATCGAATCTTTATCTACTTTATACTGCTCTGCATAGTCCCTTAAAGGAACAACCACTACATCATCATCATCTTTTTTACTACAAGAAACAATAGCAATACCTGCAAGTAATAAAACAAAATAATATTTAAATTTATTCATTATTATCATTTTTTTAGGTGCGCAAGATACAATATTGATTTATTTTTGTAAAGAATTTAACTTGGATTTTAGAAAAATTATGAGAATAGATAAATACTTGTGGTGCGTTCGTTATTACAAGACTAGAAACATGGTTACGGAAGCTTGCAAAAAGAATCAGATCACTGTAAACGGGCAGGTTGCAAAACCTTCAAAAGAGGTATTTCCTACTGATAAGATTACCTTTAGAAAAGATCAAATTACGCAAATTATTACGGTTTTAGACATTCCGCAGAATCGTGTTGGAGCAAAATTGGTAGATATTTATCAAAAAAACGAAACTCCGCCAGAAGCTTTTGCACATTTAGAAATGTTAAAACTGTCTAAAGAGCATTCTAGAAGAACTGGTGCCGGACGTCCGACTAAAAAAGACAGAAGAGATATTGATGATTATGGAGATGATTTTCATGATGATGAAGAAGATCATGATTAAAATTAAATTCCAAATCTCAAATTCCAAATTTCATACACAGCAAAATTAAATTTCAGTTTCATTCTTATTTCAAAAAGTTGGGAATTTGGAATTTTTAAAATTGGAATTTAAATTATTTATCTTAGCAAAAAAAATACATCATGAGCAACAATATAATCTTGACCAATCAGGAAATCGATCATAAAATAAAACGTATCGCTTATCAAATTTACGAGACTTTTGTAGACGAAGAAGAAGTTGTTATTGCCGGAATTGCTTCTAACGGATTTGTTTTTGCCGAAAAAGTTGCTTCGGCGCTTAGCAGCATTTCTACTTTAAAGATTTCTATCTGCGAAGTTAAAGTCAACAAACAAAATCCGCAAGAAGCAATCCAAACTTCATTAAGTCCTGAAGAATACAAAAACAAAGGATTGGTTCTGGTTGATGATGTCTTGAACTCAGGAACCACATTAATCTATGCTGTCCGTCATTTCTTAGACGTTCCGCTTAAGAAATTCAAAACAGCAGTACTTGTTGACCGAAATCACAAAAAATATCCAGTAAAGGCAGATTTCAAAGGAATTTCGCTTTCAACTTCATTATTAGAGCATGTGCAAGTCGTTTTTAATTCAGAAAACGGCGACTATGCTTCTTTAAGCTAATATTTCTAAAATATCCTGAACCGTTTCTTCGACAGATTTATCATCAACCGAAACTTTATGTTTGGCCTGATTGTAATAAAAACTTCTGTCGAATAAATGTTTCGCGATAAACTCTTTCATTTCTTCCTCATTCATATTAGCAATCAAAGGACGTTTGCTTTTGTTATGAACCAATCTATTATATAAGGTATCAATTGACGCTTTTAAATATATCGAGACAACATCATCTCCTTTTAATAATTCATGATTATTGGCATAGCAAGGAGTGCCTCCCCCAAGTCCGATGATATTGTTTTCTGAAGATTCTAATAATTCTACAAACATTTCGTGTTCTAATTTTCGAAAGTACACTTCTCCATGCTTCTCAAAAATCTCATTTATGGATAAATTTGCTCTTTCTTCGATGCATTTATCTAAATCTAAGAACGGAATATTTGCAATTTTTGACAAATTTTGGGCAATTGTAGACTTTCCGCAGCCCATATAACCTAACAACACAATTTTTTTCATATTAATAAAACCTTATAAACTAAGCATTTGGAAACTTTTCCAAAAAAAAGACAAATTTATGATAAAATAGCTTGGAAACTTCAAAAAAAACTCCTTATATTTGCACCCGCATTCAAGAAATTAAATGACTCGATAGCTCAGTCGGTAGAGCACATCACTTTTAATGATGGGGTCCTGGGTTCGAGCCCCAGTCGGGTCACAAATTTTGTGATTAACAAATTAAATTTATTGAAAGCAATGACTCGATAGCTCAGTCGGTAGAGCACATCACTTTTAATGATGGGGTCCTGGGTTCGAGCCCCAGTCGGGTCACAAAGGTCGGGTAATTATTTTACTCGACCTTTTTTCTTTTAAGGCCATGTGGAGAAACGGTAGACTCGCCATCTTGAGGGGGTGGTGCTCGCAAGGGCGTGAGGGTTCAAATCCCTCCATGGTCACTAAAAAAATTGGGAAGCCTGAGAAATCTACAAACTCGGGCTTTTTTTATTATTTATTAATGTCCTATCCAGTTTTTTTGCCTTTCTAAGCATCTCTATAACTTTTCTTTCCCTGCCCAATTCTTGTGGCGTGAATGATTTAATCGCATATTTAACCAAACCTGTGGTTTTTATTTGTTCTTTTGATATTTGAGGAAGTAAATCATCATCTGTTTTTACTATGCCATCTTTACCTACACCAGCAAGGTAAAACTTATTAGAATCTACCTTTTCATAGAAGAACGGAACCCCATTTATTTGTCCGTCAGACTGTTTAATTCTATATGAACGATCATGAGTGTCAACAAGAAATTCGTTTATATCACTCAAGGAATTGGGATAAGTTCCAAAATTCAATTTAAAATTTTCTACAGCCCTATTCGCTATATTTATTGATTCATGCGCATTACTCAACCACGTAGAATCACATCCAGGTTTATTCCATTCAGCCTGTACTTTAGCTCCCCAATTTTTTGCTGGTATAATGATAGTAAGATTAAAGATATTTAATAAAATCGTTAGTGATAAAAAAATCATACATAAACTTACTTTCTCTTTCCCATTGAATATATTCCAAATAAAGAAAATTATTGGAAGGAAAGAAATCCACCAAAATGGAGTAACACTAAACAATGATAAAATTGAAAAAATAATTAAGAATATTTTAAAATTTAAGTATATAAATTCTTTAATTTTTGTCATAATTTGATTTGTAGCATTTTAAGTTTACACATAACTAATGTGTATTACAATATAAGATATATCAGCCACGCGTTAGGCAGATATGCTTGATGTCTTATAAAGGTCAGCGTTCATTTGTCATCAAATATATAATAATAAGCTTATAAATTGAAAAGACTTTATTTGTTAAATATTTTTCGTACTAATCTGAGTATGAATTCAAAGATCTTAATGCATTGACAAATAGGAATATTACACTAATCAAATATTTTAATTAAATTCAAAATCAAAAGATTATATATTATTCAAAATTTCCAAGTCTTTCATTAAAAGGTTCGAATTTTGTACCGCCAAGGTCACTTAAAAATAGCAAGTCTATTTTACTGTGAAATAATGACTTATAACTTTTATTGAAATTAATTTAAAATTCCTTTCAAAAAAGAGCTATTAAGCTAAATAAAGTACTTATATTTGCACCCTCATTGAAGAAATGAATGACTCGATAGCTCAGTCGGTAGAGCACATCACTTTTAATGATGGGGTCCTGGGTTCGAGCCCCAGTCGGGTCACAAAAGGTCAAGTAATTATTTTACTTGGCCTTTTTTGTTTTTACTTCATATTAAAACCCCTTAAGACAGACTTTAAAAACCTTTAATTATTCTGATCTCGTTTTCTTATTTTAATTACATATTTAAAAAAGAAATCTTCTTCCAAAACAAAAACTTTCTTACATTCGTTGGCAAATAATTAAATCACTAATCCCAAATTAGTATTATGAAAAACCTACTATTAGCATCATTTATCATGATGTCATGCTCTATCTGGGCACAATCTGCAACGGGCTATTTTGACAAAGCCATGAAAAAAGCTGAAGCCGGAAACACGAAAGGCGCAATCGCCGATTACACCAAAGCCATCAGCATGAATTCAAAATTTGTTGAAGCTTACCAGAACCGTGGTGTGGCAAAATTTAAGCTAAATGACTTAAAAGGTGCTCAAGCTGACTTTAGCAAAACAATCGAACTTGACGACATGAATGCAGATGCTTACACCGGCAGGGCCAATGTTAATTACAAATTGCTAAACTACCAAGGCACAATTGACGATTGCACAGCTTCTTTAAGCTTAAACCCGAAAGATTATGTGGCCTACAATCTAAGAGGTCTGGCTTATAACAAAATTGGCGACAAGAAAAATTGCTGCAAGGATTTCACAAAAGCAATCGAATTAGGAAGCCAGAGCGCTGCAAAAAACAGAGCAACTTTCTGCAAATAATTAAAACTTTTAAAAAAAACAAAAACAGTCTGTCAAGATTTTTAATCTTCAGACTGTTTTCTTTTTTATCAAAGTAATATATTTCTTAGAAAATAAATACCTGATTTTAGTTAAAAAATATATTATGAATACGTAAACCTCTAATTCTCTATCTTTTTAATTTAGTTTTAATGTCGAATCTAAGATTTTATTTTACATTTGTTCACTTAATCGCGAAAAATGATAAACAATATTAAAACTGTTTTCAGTATTAAAGATCTTGAGAACTTATCTGGAATAAAAGCGCATACCATACGCATCTGGGAAAAGAGATACAATATTCTTGAACCAATGCGAACGGATACTAATATTAGATTCTACAATCTTCAAAACCTACAGAAACTTTTAAATATTACGTTACTGCACGAATACGGATATAAGATTTCTAAAATTGCTACCTATCCTGAAGAAAAAATACCACAACTGGTACGCGAAATAATTTCGAAGAAAAACTCTCAAAACTACGCCATTACTTCTTTTAAGATGGCAATGATGAACTTTGATCAAGAATTATTCTTCAATACATTCGATTGGCTAATTACTGAAAAATCGTTTAAAGAAGTTTTTAAAGAACATTTTTTACCTCTTTTAAAAGAATTGGGATTATTATGGCAATCTGAAACGATTACTCCTGCAAATGAACATTTTATGAGTCATTTGATTAAGCAGAAAATATTGATTTACACAGAAAGTCTTCAAATTAGAAAACCAATTAAAACCGATCGAATTTTTGTTTTATCACTTCCGTTAAACGAAATTCATCAAATCGGATTATTGTACCTGCAATACGAAATTTTAGATAAAGGCTACAAAACCATTTATCTAGGAGAAAGTATGCCGATTGAAAACTTACAGGATTTAACCAAACATTTTGAAAACATTACGTTTATTTCGTTCATGACCGTTCAGCCGGATCGTAGCGTAATTAATCAATATGTAAAAACTATGGGACAGAAATTGTTACAAAAAAATAACGAAATCTGGCTTATGGGTAAAATGGTAGAATGCATTGATGAAAAAGTTCTAAACGACCGAATTCGAGTTTTTGATTCGATGGAAGAAACTATTAACATGCTTTAATTATTTTTTGTTTAAGTTTTTCTTATATTTGTTAAACAAATGAGAAAAACTATCCAAATAATAGGCTCAGGCTTCTCTTCTTTAGCAGCCGCATGTTACCTTGCCCAACAAGGAAATGAAGTTACCGTTTACGAAAAAAACAGTACAATTGGCGGGCGCGCCAGACAGTTTAAAGAAGAGGGTTTTACTTTTGACATGGGACCAAGCTGGTATTGGATGCCCGATGTTTTTGAACGCTTTTTTCAAGACTTCAATAAAAAACCTTCAGATTATTACGAACTGATAAAATTAAATCCAGCCTATCAGGTTTATTTTGGAATGGATGATTTTATCAGTATTTACGATAATCTGGAAGAAATAAAATATACTTTCGAGAGCATCGAAAAAGGAAGCGGTCAAAAACTGCAAAACTTTATTGATCAAGCCAAAAGCAATTATGACATTGCTATTAAGGATTTGGTTTATCGCCCTGGAATTTCTCCGCTTGAATTAATTACCAAAGAAACGGCCTTAAAGCTCAATCAGTTTTTTAAGAATGTAAGCTCAGATATTCGCAAAAATTTCAAGAATGAAAGATTAATTCAGATTCTAGAATTTCCCGTTTTATTTCTTGGAGCCAAACCGACGAAAACACCTTCTTTTTACAACTTTATGAATTACGCCGATTTCGGTTTAGGAACTTGGCATCCAAAAACTGGAATGTTTGATGTTATTCGGGGAATCGAAAAACTGGCGTTAGAACTTGGCGTTAAAATAAAAACCAATTCTCCGATTGATAAAATAATTGTCGAAAACAAAATCGCAAGAGGAATTGTTATTAACGGAGAAATCTTAAAATCTGATGTCGTTTTAAGCGGTGCCGATTATCACCATTCTGAAACTTTACTCGAAATTGAACACCGAATGTATTCTGAAAAATATTGGGAAAGCAGGGTTTTCGCGCCTTCTTCTCTCCTGTTTTTTGTTGGTTTCAATAAAAAAATAGAAAATATTTCGCATCACGCGTTATTTTTTGATGTTGATTTCAATCAGCATGCAACCGATATTTATGATAATCCGAAATGGCCGGAAGCTCCATTGTTCTATGCCAATTTTCCATCCAAAACAGATGCGACTGCGGCACCTGAGGGAATGGAGTCGGGATTTTTCTTAATTCCGCTTGCGCCTGGAATTGAAGATAACGAAACTTTACGAGAAGAATATTTCGAAAAGATAATCGCTCGTTTTGAGCAACTTACACAACAAAAAATAAAAAATAGCATTATCTTTAAGAGATCATTCTGCAAAAATGATTTTGTAGCCGATTATAACGCTTACAAAGGAAATGCTTACGGAATGGCCAATACCTTATTGCAAACGGCTTTTTTAAGACCAAAATTAAAAAGCAAAAAAGTCAAGAATCTATATTTTACAGGACAATTAACCGTTCCTGGCCCAGGTGTTCCGCCTGCTTTAATTTCAGGAAAACTCGCAGCTGAATTAATTCAAAAATCTTTTAGATCTTAAAAAAAAAATGAAATCACTATTCGACGCCGTTTCTTTCAAATGCAGCAAACTGGTAACCAAAAATTACAGTACTTCATTTTCTCTAGCCGTAAAAATGCTTTCGCCAAGCATTCGCGATGCCATTTACAGCATTTACGGATTTGTTCGTTTTGCTGACGAAATTGTAGATTCTTTTCACGATTACGAAAAAGAATATCTTATCGAAGATTTCGAAAAGGAATATTACAAAGCAATGCAATTGGGCATCAGCTTAAATCCGATTTTGAATTCGTTTCAGCACACGGTAAAAGAATATAATATCACCGACGATCTCGTTCAAGCTTTTCTAAAAAGCATGAAAATGGATCTTATAAAATCTAATTACCAAACACAAACTGAATACATTGATTACATCTACGGTTCTGCCGATGTTGTGGGATTAATGTGTTTGAAAGTTTTTGTTTCTGGAAAAGAACACAAATACGAACAATTGAAGGGCGAAGCTATGCGTTTGGGATCGGCTTTTCAGAAAGTAAATTTCCTGAGAGATTTAAAAGATGACAATACGATCTTGAATCGGACTTATTTTCCAGGCGTAAATCTGAATAATTTTAACGAAGATTCGAAAGCTCAAATCATTGCAGAAATCGAAGAAGATTTTAGAATTGCTTATCAAGGAATTGTAAAACTTCCTATTGAAGCCAAATTTGGAGTTTACACTGCTTATGTTTATTACAGAAAACTGCTCAAAAAGCTAAAAAACACCCCTTATTACGAAATTGGAAATTCTAGAATTCGGGTTTCTAATTATACCAAAGCGGGGCTTTTAGCGCAGTCTTTTGTGACTTATAAATTGAAGTTGGTTTAATTTTTAAACACATAGAATCATAGAATTCAGATTGAGAAAAAGGCGTTTCACTTGCATAAATACACATAGCTAAATGTATCCCGAGGCTTCGCTACTATGTGTTAGAAACTAGTTTCTTTCTTTATTCTTTTCTAGAAAAATAAAATCTATGTCTCTATGTGTTTAAAAACAAATCAACCCTTTGAGTCCGTCTTTTATAATTTAAAGCTAACTCAAAAAACAATAAAAACGATACTTTAATAATTCAACATTTATAAAATGATTTCTTTTTTAATCTTTTTAGGCGTTTTTCTTTTCATGGAATGTGTGACATGGCTCACGCATAAATACGTCATGCACGGATTTATGTGGTATTTTCACGCCGATCATCATCAGCCAAAATACGAAAACACGTTTGAGCGAAACGATATTTTCTTCGTCATTTTCGCGATTCCAAGTATTATTTTATTTTATTTTGGCGTGCAGGGCGGCTTTAACTATTTGTTTTTTATTGCGTGCGGAATTACACTTTACGGCGCTTGCTATTTTCTAGTTCATGATGTCTTGATTCATCAGCGTTTCAAATGGTTTAAAAACACCAAAAATAAATACCTCATCGGACTTCGTAAAGCGCATAAAATTCACCACAAACACCTCAATAAAGAAAAAGGAGAATGTTTCGGAATGTTGTTCGTGCCATTCAAATATTATAAAATGTAATATTATTTGGGCGTTTCCGCCGCGGGCTTTTCGTTTCCGCTTTTTTATGTCAGGTAAAAAAGCCGGCCACAAAAAGAGCGCCACTTCAACCCCTAACGCTCATGTATTTCAAGAAAGATTTGTGCTTATGAAATTATATAAGATAGTTACCGTACAACATATCAATGCCAGCGTAGAAGATTGCTGGGATTTTTTCTCTAGTCCGAAAAACTTGCAGACCATTACACTCGATAATATGAATTTCCAAATTCAGGATTACGACGGCAAACGCATGTATAACGGACAGATTATTACCTACACTTTAAAACCACTTTTCGGAATCAAAATGTCTTGGGTAACCGAGATTACGGCTTGCCAAGAAAACGAGTATTTTGTAGACATTCAGCAATTCGGACCTTATAAACTTTGGCATCATAAACATTTCTTCGAACCAACACCAGACGGAGGAACCAAAATGACCGACATCGTCCATTACGCTCTCCCCTTCGGAATCTTAGGTCGAATTATGAACCATTTAGTCGTTAAAAACAAACTAAAAAGCATTTTCGATTATAGATTTAATAAAATCGAAGAATTGTTTAATTCTAAAAAGTAAACCACAGATTTCAAAGATTAACACAGATAAAAATCCTTTATAAATTCCCTTAATCTTTGGCAAAAAAATAAAATTAAACACATAGAAACATAGAATTTGGATTGAGAAAAAAGGCGTTTCACTCACATAAATACACATAGTTAATACGTTTAGCTATGTGTTAGAAACTAGTTTCTTTCTAATCTCTTTAAAAGAAAAATAAAATCTATGTTTCTATGTGTTGAAAAATTAGATACAGAGAATAAAAAATCTTTTAAAATCCTTTTAATCTGTGGCAAAAAAATAAAATTAAACATATAGAAACATAGAATTTGGATTGAGAAAAAGGCATTTCACTCACATAAATACACATAGTTTATTTAATACGTTTAGCTATGTGTTAGAAACTAGTTTCTTTCTAATCTCTTTAAAAGAAAAATAAAATCTATGTTTCTATGTGTTTAAAGAAAAAATATAAACTTAAAAATTCATGCTATTAATTCGTGAATTCGTGGCAGAAACTAACAACAATGACAAAACAAAAAGTTACTTTATTCTGGTTTAGACGCGATTTGCGTTTAGAAGACAACACAGGATTATTCCATGCTTTACAATCCGATTTTCCTGTAGTGCCTCTTTTCATTTTTGACGATGATATTTTAGAACATCTTCCAAAAAATGACGCGAGAGTAACTTTTATTTACGATTCACTTGAACAAATAAATTCAGAATTAAATAAAATAGATTCTTCGATCTTAATCAAAAAAGGAAAAACAAAAGACATTTGGAAATCATTGGTTGAAGAATTTGATGTTCAAAACGTTTTCTTCAATAAAGATTACGAACCTTTTGCGATTAAACGAGATAGTTTGATTTCGTCAATTTTAAAAGAAAATAACATCGAATCTTTCTCTTTTAAAGACCATGTAATCTTCGAAGAAAAAGAAATCACAAAAGCGGATGGACTTCCTTATACCGTTTACACGCCCTATAAAAATAAATGGCTGGAAAAGTACCGTCTTTCAGGTTCAGCTCCAGAGTATGATTATACTCCATATCAATCTAATTTTGCAAAAAGTAAATTCAAATTTCCAGAATTAGCTGAAGTTGGTTTTGAAAGGAGTTCCATAAAAGTCCAGCCCCATAATTTAACTCAAATTGTTAATTATAAAGAAACAAGAGATTTTCCAGCTTTAGACAGCACTTCTTATCTTTCGCCGCACTTGCGTTTTGGAACGGTGAGTATTCGAAAATTGGTAAACTGGGCCAATAGAAAAAACCAAACTTTTTTGAGCGAATTGATTTGGAGAGAATTTTTCATTCAAATATTATTCAGTTTTCCTAATTGTGTTAATCATAATTTCAAATCCAATTACGACGAAATTCAATGGCGAAATAACGAAGAAGATTTCAAACGCTGGTGTTCTGGAACAACAGGATATCCGATGGTTGATGCCGGAATGCGACAATTAAACGAAACGGGTTACATGCACAATCGCGTACGAATGGTTGTAGCGAGTTTTTTGTGCAAACATTTACTCATCAACTGGCAATGGGGCGAGGCGTATTTCGCAGAAAAGCTTTTAGATTTTGAATTGGCTTCAAACGTAGGGAACTGGCAATGGGCTGCAGGAACAGGTTGCGATGCCGCGCCTTACTTTCGAGTTTTCAATCCCGAAATTCAACAAAAGAAATTTGACGAAAAAGGAGCATACATCCGCAAATGGATTCCCGAATTCGATTTGGGTTATAATGAACCAATGGTTGAGCATGCGTTTGCAAGAGATCGTGCAATTGAGACTTATAAGAAGGGAATTTTAAAATAAGTTCTTCTTGTTTCAGGTTTAAAGTTTCAAGTTACATACTTTGCGTCCTCACTTTGCGGTCCTTCTCCCGAAGCCTCGGGATCGCTCAGGAAGACAAAGATTGAGTTCAATCTAATTAACTTGAAACTTTAAACATGAAACAAAAGAAACTAAACTTTTAATATTTCAAATAATTATCAACGACAATCTTAGCTTTCAAATCAAACATTAAATTGTACAAACCAAAGAAAGTTCGGTTCATGTAAATAAAGTGCTTAGAACCGCGATTTCCGTTCATTTTTTTCAGGTTTGTATCTTCTGAAAAACGTTTTCCTAATTCGGCGATTGCGTTGAAGAATTTTTCATCGGCAAAATCGAAAGTTTCGTTTTGGAAAGGTTTTGTGAAAAGCCATAATAAATCATGAAACATTTCGGTGAAATATTCAATTTCTGCTGGCGTATCGTCTTGACGAAGAATTTCTAATTCGAATAATTTCTGATTGAAAAGCTTTTCATCTGTGATTACATTTTTATTGATCAATTCGAAATATGGCGTGTAGAAATCCTCTGGAATTTGTTTCATACAGCCAAAATCCAGAGCAATCAATTGTTTTTGATCGTCTACCAAGAAATTCCCAGGATGCGGGTCTGCGTGTACTTTTCTCAAAACATGAATTTGATACATATAAAAATCCCAAAGTGCTTGGCCTAATTTATCGCCAGCTTCTTGATCGGTATTTTGGGATGTAAATTCAGAAAGGTGAATTCCCGTCATCCAATCCATTGTGATGATTTTTTCGGATGAAAATTCTGGATAGTAGTTGGGAAAAGTGATGTTTTCAATTTTACTGCACGCGTCAACCACTTCCTGACTTTGTTTCAATTCTAACAAATAGTTCGTTTCTTCAATCAGTTTGTCTTCAACTTCTTTAAAATATTTATCAGAATCTTTGCCTTGCAGATTAAACATCCTGATCGCAATTGGTTTTACCAAAGCCAAATCTGACGAAATGCTATTGGCAACTCCGGGATATTGAATTTTAACGGCCAGTTTTTTATCGCCTTTCTTCGCCAAATGCACTTGACCAATACTCGCCGCATTTACCGAATTCGGATTGAATTCGTCGAAAATCTCGTAAGGCGTTTTACCAAAATTGCTTTTGAACGTTTTTAAAACCAAAGGAGCAGAAAGTGGCGGAACAGAAAATTGAGACAAAGAAAATTTCTCCACATAAGCCTGAGGCAGAAAGTTCTTGTCCATACTCAGCATTTGAGCGACTTTAAGAGCACTTCCTTTTAAGCTTTTAAGTCCGTCATAAATATCTTCGGCGTTGTTCTCGTTTAATTTATCTCGGGTTAAATCTGGGTTTACTATTTTTTCAGCGTAATGTTTTACGTAATTAACACCGATTTTAGCACCAGTCTGAACCAATTTTCCCGCTCTTTCAATTTTCGAAGTTGGGATATAATCTATTGTTTTCATTATTTGCTGTATACTTTTTCTTTGAACAAAAATTTTCCGAAATCAATCAGATGGTTTATCGGTGCCACATTCATTAATTCGAATGAAGCATTAACTGACTTTTCGATAAAAATATCAGTTTTCTCAAAAGCAGCAGACTCGTCTTCCATCCAGAATTTAATGGTCAGCATCAATTGCAGCCAAGAAGATTCTTGAATGGCTTTTTCTTGAAACTTCTGTAATTTTTCTTGTTCTAATCTGTAATCGTCCGTTAAAATTTCAGCAACATATTCTTTAAAACTATTTCTAAGCGTCGTTAACTGCACTAAATTTTTTAGCGGATTTCGGTCTATTTTAAGCGATTGTAAAACATAACTTCTATTAGCAGTCAGGATTTCGAAGAAAGTAAAATAAAAACTCAGCATTTTATTCTTCATATCATATCCTTGGTATTCTTCAGTTGTTTTAAGGAGATTCACGGCGTTTTCAAAAAACAGTCGGAATATTTCTTTTTCTAAACCTTCTAATGTTCCAAAAAATGCATAAAACTCCGCTTCTGTAAAATCATTTTCTTTAGCAAAATGATAAACCGATTTTGGTTTTTGTCCTTTTTCCAAAACTTCTTCCATATATTTTGAAACGATATCATCTTTGGTAATTACTTTTTTATTAGTCTCCATTTTATTAAAATTTAGAATTTGCCATAAAGGTAAACATTGTTTAAGTATCTTTACTAATCATTAAACATTACACACTGTTAAATATATTATAAACTATTATGGCTCAAAATGTTCTATTAACAGGCGGAACCGGCTTCATTGGAAAATACCTGACAGATGTACTGATCGAAGCAGGCTTTTCTGTGTCTATTTTAAGTCGTTCTGAAAGAGAAAACACGCCAAGAGTGACTTTTTATAAATGGGACATCAAGAAAAACTATATTGACAAAAATGCAGTTCTCAATGCTGATTACATTATTCATCTCGCTGGTGAAGGAATAGTCGAAAAAAGATGGACCAAGAGACGAAAAAAAGCGATTATAGAAAGTCGAGTACGACCGGTAGAAATGATTTATTCTGTTTTAGAAAAGAATAATAAAAAACTGGACGGATTTGTTTCTGCCTCAGGAATCGGAATTTATGGCGCTGTTACGAGTCATAAAATCTTTAATGAAAACGATCCTCCCGCAAATGACTTTTTAGGAATAACTTGCCAAAAATGGGAAAGTGCCGCAGATAAAATTGGTTCTTTAGGTATTCGAACAGTAAAAATTAGAACTGGTATTGTCTTAGGAAAAGAGGAAGGATTTTTAAAAAAATTAACCCCAACATTTAAATCTGGTTTTGGCGCAATATTGGGCTCAGGCAAACAATATCTGCCTTGGATTCATATTGAAGATTTATGTCAGATTTATCTAAAAAGCATTCAAGACACAAAATTAGAAGGCGCATACAATGCTTGTATAACAGACAATACAACGAATGCCAGATTTTCTAAAACCTTCGCTAAATTATTTGAGTACACGATATGGCTTCCTAAATTGCCCCCATTTTTTCTAAAAATGCTTTTAGGCGAAATGAGCATTACCATCTTAACCGGAACACGCGTTTCTTCGGAGAAAATTCAGAAAACTGGCTTTGAATTTCAATGCACAGATTTAGAGAAAGCCTTAATCAATTGCATGAAGTAACTTTTACTTCAATGTCAACATTGCTTCTTCGCTTCGCACAATGCCGGTTAATTCGGTATTAGCGGTTTTCGCAATTTTGCCTGAAATAGTATTTGGAATATTAATATTAAAATCGGACACCGCAATCGGAAAATCTGAAATTACTTGAATTCCTTCGGGAACTCTTTTAATTAAAGCATTCACGACAATGTCCTTCGATTTTCCCCGTAAATTAAGTTTGCCTTTTATTTGATATTGTTTTTCAACATCGTTTATATCTTTCAAATCAAATTTTTCAATCTTTCCTTTAAAGACAGCTTTCGGATAACGATTGCTTTCCATATAATTTTCATTGAAATGCTCTTGCATGAGATCCAATTTAAAACGAAAATCCTTGACCACAACAGTACAGATAAATGTACTTGTTTTTGGCTCTAGAAGTATAGCAACTTGCCTGTTTACAGCTTTGATTTCTTCAAACAAAGGAACAGATGCTTCAAAGTTGATTGTTCCAGTATTAGTAAAAAACTTATCTTGGGCAATAACCGAAAAGGCAGTAAAAAGTAAAAATAATAAAGTAGTTGTTTTCATAATCGTCTACAGTTAAACAATTATGTCATTCTATTTTTTTCCTTAAAAAGAAAGCAAAAAACAATCTTGAAATCAGATTAATTTATAAAAATGGAACGGCAGTATTCAGTGAAATTTTAATTGGTTAAACATATACTTAAAGTTACGTTTTTTTAACCAAATGGTTTTCAGAATTTTGCCAAATGTTTGTGAATTTTTCATGTTTAGTAAAAAATCAAAACCTAAATTTTTCTCTTTACGAAAGTATAAATTACATTGATGAAAAATAAAATTTGAGCTCCAAGTAATGCAAGAATCGTGATGAGAATTCCATATCCTATTTTTTCATTAAAACCTGTATTATACAAAATCAAACAAGCATCGTTAGGAAAGTCATCCTTCATTATTAATCCTAAAATAA
>Ga0209281_1000583_pt1 | contig 42649 bp, 42 predicted proteins | sample MedtruBG_FD_187514 | JGI IMG/M metagenome (GOLD analysis project Ga0209281, IMG submission 187514) | Root nodule microbial communities of legume samples collected from California, USA - Medicago truncatula BG (SPAdes) (version 2) | ecosystem: Host-associated > Plants > Roots > Nodule | place... | reverse complement strand
CGGCCCTGCGGGTGGGTGATCCCCCTCCGGTTTAGCGCTTGTCCCCCTCTCTTCCGCTGTTCCGCACGAGCTCGGGAGCAGGAGCGGGCTCCTGCCCTCCCTTCGATTTGGGAGGTCCAGTAGTTAGTAAGCGCGAATTTCTCCGCACCTTCTGTGATTGAGTGAGGTTTGGCATGAGGTGTCCACCTAAAAGAGGTGGACACCAAATGATGGAAGAAGGTCAAAAACTTGTCGTGCGGCTCGTTGGTCGGAATGGACGACGCCGGTTCGATCCGGCATCGAAAGACCGTCTTATTTCGGCCTGCCTTGAACCTGGCGCATCAGTATCGAAACTTGCGCTCGAACATGGGGTCAACGCGAACCTCGTTTGGAAATGGATAAAGAAGGCCAAGGAGGTCCGTGCTCTGCCGCCGTCTTCGACATCGGCTTTTCTTCCGGTTCAGATCACCGCGGCGAGCAGCCTGCCAATGCACAGCAGCGCGTTTGCGTTGGAGATGCCTGCCACGGATGGTGAAGAGCGACGATCGCAATCGGAGAGGATCGACCGGCTGTCCTCTCCAGCCAAGGTGAGCGCGTCACTGCCGAACGGCGTGAAGCTTTCGCTGGAATGCAGGGATGTGGATGCGTTGACGGCTGTCATTGGAGCATTGGGCCATGTTCAGACTGGGCGCTGATCTCAAGGTCTACCTGCACCGCGAACCGATCGACTTTCGGGCGGGCATCAACAGCCTTGCGGTTCTGGTCCAGGAGACGATGGCGCTCGATCCGTTTGCTCCAGCGGTTTTTGCCTTCTGCAATCGCCGTCGTGACCGGATGAAGCTCCTATTCTTCGACCGATCGGGCTTTGTGCTGGTCCTGAAGCGGTTGACAGAGGACAAGTTCCGATGGCCCCGCCGTGAGGTGGCGGTGGTCACGCTGACGACCGAGCAACTGCATTGGATCCTCGACGGCATCGATATCGATGCGATGGTCCGCCACCCGGTGCGGCAATACCAGGTCGCCGGCTGAGGGTGGCGAATTGAGCTGTTGACGTAGGGTAGCGGTTCAGATTCAAAACTACGATGAATCGAACCGGCGAACCGAGCGTTGCAGAGCTGATGGCGCAGTTGGCGGCCAATGCTGCCGAAATCGCCGCGCTGAAAGCCGAGAAGGAAACGCTCTCGCAGCGGGTCGTCAAGCTGGAGGAAGAGCTGGCGCTTGCACGGCTGCATCGCTTTGCGCCGCGCAGCGAAAAGCACGTTGATCGCATCTTCAACGAAGCCGAAGAGGCTGCGGACGAGGATGGAGCGGACAGCCACGAGAGCGAGGTCATCGACATTCCGGACACAGGTCTGCCGCCTGTCGAAAGCACGACGGGTCAGAAGCGCGGCCGCAGACCACTACCGCAGAACCTGCCGCGCGAGCGCGTCGAGTATGACCTTCCCGACGATCAGAAGGCTTGTCCTTGCTGCCGTGGGCAGATGCACCGCATGGGCGAGGCCGTTACCGAGCAACTTCATATCGAAGTGAAGGCGAAGGTCTTACAGAATGTGCGGTTCAAATATGCATGCCGCCATTGCGATCGCACCGGGATCAACACGCCTGTCGTGACCGCGCCGATGCCGGTGCAGCCCTTGCCGGGCAGCATCGCCACGGCCTCGACACTGGCCTTCGCACTCGTTCACAAGTACGTCGACGGCACACCGCTCTACCGTCTGGCGCAGACCTTCGAACGCGCCGGTGTTCCTGTCAGCCGTGGTGCTCTCGGTCACTGGGTGATCGGTTCGAGCGAGAAGCATCTGCATCGCATCTATGACGCGCTGAAACTGCGGCTCAGGTCGCAATCCCTCATCCATGGCGACGAGACGACCGTTCAGGTCCTAAAGGAAAAGGGCAAAGAGGCCACCAGCACATCGTATATGTGGGCCTATCGGAGCGGCGACGACAGTGACGAGCCGATCGTGCTTCTCGATTATCAGCCGGGCCGCGGCCAGATTCACCCCCAGACCTTCCTCGGCGATTATCGCGGCATATTGATGAGCGATGGCTACACCGCCTGGCGCACGCTGGATGGCGCGATCCATATCGGATGCATGGCCCATTCGAGGCGACGCTTCGTCGATGCCCTCAAAGCCAGAAAGAAAGGCGGCGGTCCGCCCGAGCAGGCGCTCCGGTTCTTCGAACAACTCTATCGGGTTGAAAGGCAAGCACGAGACAAGAAGCCTGATGCCGGCGAAACGAAGGCCGACAGCGTTCGCCGATTCCGACAGCAACACAGCATACCCGTCCTGACCGCTCTCAAGGTATGGCTCGACGAAATCGCGCCGAAGGTTATGCCGGACACCAAGCTGGGCGATGCTGTCTCCTACACCCTGAACCAGTGGGATTATCTGACACGCTACAAAGACGATGGCAGGATGCCGATCGACAACAACATCTTGGAGCGCGACATCAGAGTTTTTGCGACCGGCAGAAAGAGTTGGCTGTTCAGCGATAGCACCGACGGAGCCAAGGCCAGCGCCGTCATCTACAGCCTCATGCTGACCTGCCGTGCCTGCGGCGTCGAGCCGTTGACGTGGTTGCGCCACGTCCTTACCGAATTGCCTCAACGCGCGGGCGATGCTGATATCGACGACCTGTTGCCCTTCGACCTCACACAGACTGCCACCGCCTGACCAGATGGCCAACGCCAAGACGACCCGTCGAAATCGCCGGCGTCAATGTGCGGGGAAAATCGCGCTTACAAATGAAGAGATCACGTTGGTATCCAATCCGAGTTGCGCCCGGATATAAGCGCATGGAGTCCATCATCGAGCGGAACTGCCGCAAGGACGGGTTCGACATCTTCATGCCGTCATTCTACACGGAGTTGAGGCATCACCGGACGAAACAGATCTCCAGAAGCGGTTCCCGTTCCTGGTTGGTTATGCCTTCGTGAACCTGCCGAGACTGAATTTCGAAAAGTTGCGCGGGGTCGATGGAGTCGTGTGTTTCCTCCGCGGTGCCAACTATGGGCCGCTCGAATTCCCGGCGCCACGATCGAATCCCTATTTCGCCAAGCACGAGCGCCGTCAGTCCGTCTTCTACGAGCAGATACATCACCTCCGTGGTCAACTCCGGAAGATCATGCCGAAGGGCCGGAAAGCCCGCGTTTCCATAGTCGACCAGGCGGAAAGGGGTATAGATTCTCTAAGCGCGCAGATTAAGAGCGGGTACAAAAAATCATCAGTGAATTGAACAACCTTACTGCTGACCATCAGGTTGAAAATCTCCGCCATATCGGTTTCCTGAAGTGATCTGTGGCTGTTCAGTTGCGGACCTCGATTAAAGGGAGCACTCGCCGGGCCTTAGGGGAGAACTCACCGCTCCACGCCTGGGCTGCATTCTGCCAATTTTCCCGGTTGGATGATCAATGATCCTGACTGTTGAACTCGAAAAGGCCGAGCATCCCGGGGTTGCACTATGCTTTGACCGCGAGGGACTGGATCTCTTGATAGCCAAGCTCGAGACTCTGCGAAATAGGCCAGACCACATGCATCTGATGACGCCATCATGGGCAGGCGACGCTCTCAATGAAGAAAAGGAAGGTGGCGAGCGATACGAGATTGTGAAAAGCTTGCGACTTGTGCGAGTTCCGTAAAGGCTGTCGCACTCGGCGCCTAGGAGAAATGCGGCCCAAAATCTATTGGCCCAATTTACCTCTGCTGCGGTTAGCTCTTGGTTTTCGACGTGACCACGTAAATTGCATCTCCGACCGTGATAACGGCCTCGGCCACGTCGTCTGAAATTTCGATATTGAACTCGTCCTCAATCATCATGACGATTTGAGCGACTTCGAGAGAGTCGGCGCCGAGGTCATCCACTATGGACGCGTCGTCCACAGCATGGGCAGGGTCAACGCCCAACTGCTCGATGATTATTGCTCTTACACGACTAGCAGCGTTCGCGCTGGAGTTTTCCACCGATGTCCTCCCTTAGAGCATGATCACACTTATCCGCCGTCACGGCTCAGCCGGCCGTCACATAAGCATAGTCATCGCTTTTCTTTATTCCAATACTCTCGCACCATCGCAGGCAGGGCAACTGGTAAGCCGCGTGGTTCAAAACGACGAAAGACCAGGTTCAAATCTCCGGCCTGCAACCAACACACAATGCGGCCACCACGTCTCATCTTAGAGGCGTCTGAGGAACCACTTCCGGTACATCGGGCGGCACCTCATTCTCTGGAACGAACCACAGGATACTCACCACGATAGCGATGAGAACGCAGATGAGTACGAGGAAGGCAACGCCGGCTTTGTCCATGCATTATTAGCAGTTTCGAATGTGAGCAATTCGAGGCGATGCCAATCATCACTTTCGCGTCGAGCAGCCGGTAGCTCGCCAGCCTCGGTCGCAGGTCCCAATCCTGTCGCCGCAACCAATCTCACGGGAAGGGCACGGGTAGTGGACTGTTCTGACTTCTTCATCCAGGGCTCACCGGGCAGTTATTGCTCAGTATGCACCGTGAACTTCGGAGCGTCTTCGCCGGCCCCTTCTGCAAGGAACTCGAGCAGCACCGAAATTAAGAACTCCGCGGCCTCTTTGTTCACCAAAAGGTCTATGGTGCCCAGGTCGGTCTCAAGATTGAGGCGCCCAATCAATGGCTCTGACGAAATTGTCTGGAATTCACTGTCTAACAAGCGGTTTTCTTCCAGCTCTGACATTTTCCCCTCCTGCTTAGAACGACACGATGCGCAGGAGTTCTGTTGATTGGCAACCAATCTAGTTTTGCGATGACCGCAAGGACCCAACCTAGCTCGCTGTAAGCTCCCGGACGCGAAGGGGAGGCACCAACCGCAGATCGGCACAACCAGTTTCGAGGCGATGCCTCACGAGATTGGAAAGGCCCCGCAGCCGTATGGCGCTAAGCCGGGTCATTGGTTCACCGCATGGGGGCCGACTTTCCCGAGCAAGATCAGGTCGGCGGATAGTTATCCGAGAAGATCGGGGTTCGTGCCTGGTCGTCCTGTCCGGACCATAAGCAGCCCCGCCGCCGTGATGGTGAGCGGGGCTTGCCTCCATGTCCAAGCCCTACCGCGTCGTAAAGCTCAACACTGGGGAGCAAGACATGGACGCGGTCCTGAACGAGTGGGCGGCCAAGGGATATTGGCTCAATCACGTGGTCCGGAACTCGACCTACGACTTGAGGGCTGATCTTTTCTTCACTCAGCTGATCGCAAAGAGCAGCCACACCAGCGTGCACGCAGAAACGATGATCATCACGACCGCCATTGCTTCAAGTGCCTTGTGCATCACTCTTCCCAGAGCATTTCCATGATTTCTTCAGGCGGCTCCTTCACCTGGAGAGTGACGGAGGCGCCGTTTTTGATCGAGCAGGTGACGAGTGTAGTGCTCCGCTGCCCTTCGACCCGTTGGAAGTGCATGACCGTGTCCATGTTGACGAAGATTGGTCCATTGTTGTCGTGCAGTTCTAGCCACATGGTTAGCGTCCTCTCGACGATTCGACCGCTCGGGTAAGTATAGCAGAGGGGTGATCGAATGGGGCGCTACCGCGTCGTCGAATAGATGCGCGGTTAGTGCAATGTCAGCATCGCGAAAAGGATGATGGCCGCAAGAACGACGAGGAGAAGGATAGTACCTTCTTTCATGGCGTTGTTACTCCTGCCCCAGCTTAGAATATGGGGAATCTGCAGTTCGTCATCCATGCGACGCCTGATCAAATCTCGACTATGAGGCCTTGGTGCATCAGTTCTGTAACGTTTACAGAACTGGCATTGAGAGCCTCATCGGTATCAACATATTTATCTGAGGTAAGGCACAAGAATACGGCCACCGCCCTGCCGCCTTCAGCATTCACGTCTGGCCGATCAATCGTCACGCCTTGATACGTGCCTTGAGGTATGGCGTGTCCGCGGATCTCGCAATCTCCGAGAGCTTCAAGGTTAATCAGGTGTTTAGCCATGCAGGCGTTTCCTCTTTTGACGGGGCTTTGACGGAAGAATGGCCAAAGCGCAACTTTCTGATGAGGTGAAAACCTACATTGTGCAAGCCTTGGCATGTTGTGACAGTCCATCTGTCGTGGCGGCGGCAGTCAAGAAGGAGTACGGCGCCGACGTCAGCCGACAGCTTGTCGAGAGCCATGACCCGAACAAGAAGGCAGGATCGGGCTTAGCGCGAAAGTGGAAGACACTCTTCGAAGAGACCCGCAAGACCTTCCTAGAGGATAGCGCCATCATCGCCATCAGTCCCCAGGCGGTCCGGCTACGCGCTCTGCAGCGCATGGCAGAGAAGGCGGAAACGGCAATGCGTTTCCCTTTGTAGATCTGCGTGGATTGCCGTTTTCCGAGAGCGCCCTCTCGGTCGATGATGAGAGAGTTGGTGATTGCTGCGTCAGAGCGCTGGATGTGTTTGCCTTCTGGAAGAAATAAACTGCTGCGGCGGCCGCCGCTAAGACAAGCGACCAGAATAACCCAGGTCTTATGGTCCCCCTCAAATGTGACACCCACTAAAATGAAACACGAGCGAGAGTGGAAGTCGAGGACGGTCTGCGCTATCTATGATTTCCTCGTGCTGCCTTAATCGCTTCGAAGACGGGAACCATCGCAACCCGCCAAGGCAATCAGCCGACCAGCGTTCACGCCTTTTAAACGAGGGACTTCTGGAATGGGTATAATCTGGACCATCATCATCGGCTTTATCGCGGGTATCGTGGCCAAGCTCATCGTGCCCGGCGAAAACGAGCCAAAGGGCTTCATTCTAACGACGATCCTGGGAATCGTAGGGGCCTTTGTCGCCTCCTATCTGGGGCAGGCATTGGGGTGGTACAACGCCAACGAGGGTGCCGGCTTCATCGGAGCTATTGTAGGAGCTGTGATCGTCTTGCTCGTATGGGGCGCCGTCGCCCGGCGTGCCTAGGACTTCACTAAGCAGAAAGGAACCGACAATGGCTTCGTCTCGCAACACCATGCCGTCGCTAGCGGCTCTATTGGGTCTGCTCGCGGTCGCTGGTTACCAGAACCGCGATAAGCTCGGACAGATCTTTCAGGATGCAAAGGGGGGCGCCCAGAACAGCGGCGGAATTCTCGGCGAACTCGGCAAGATGTTTGGCGGCTCCGAGGAAGGCTCGCTCAGCAAGGGCGTGGGAGAACTTGTCGATGCATTCAAGAACGGCGGACACCGGGAGGCGGCAGACTCCTGGGTAAGCGCCGAAGAGCGATCTCAGGGCATTTCGCCCGAGCAGGTCGAATCTTCGATCGGCAAGGATACGCTCCAGGATCTGGCCGCAAAGACCGGCCTGGACTACAACGAACTGCTGAAGCGCCTTTCGACATCGATCCCGGACGCGGTGGACACGATGACCCCGAACGGCCAGTTGCCTGAGACCGATGAGGAAGTCCTTGGCCGATCCCGCGGCCCCACTCTGGGCTAGAGGTTGGTTGACGGACCGGTTGCGCTGTTCCGGAGGCCCTAGTTGTTCAGGCTCGATCCGCGATCCGTGCCGCAGTCAAGGCGACACCGTCGGCTATGCGGCTGCGGGCGATCGACGAGTAACCCATGCGGAAGAAGCGGCACGGACCGTCGTCCTTGGGGAAGAACGGCGATCCGGATTCTATAAGCACCCCTTCCAACCGCAATGCGTTCATCAGCAGATCCGCATCGAGGTCATCCGGCCCTTCGATCCAGAAGGAGGTGCCGCCGAAAGCCGCCGACCCGGCGATCCGCAAGCCGGCATCCCGAAGTGCTGCCGCCATGATGATGTGCCGGCGATGATATTCCTCGCGCATGCGGTGCAGCACGGCATCATAGTGGCCGAGTGCCAGGAAATAGGCGGCCGTTCTCTGGAGGTGCCCCGGCGGATGGCGTAGCATCAGCGCGCGAAGCGCCCGCGCCTCCCGGATCACGGCGGCCGGCGCCACCAGATAACCGAGCCGCAGACCGGGAAACAGCGACTTGGAAAAACTGCCGATATAGAAGACGCGTCCGCTGCGGTCGAAGGCCTTGAGAGCCGGGGATGGGGGCGCCAGAAAGCTCATCTCGAACTCATAATCGTCTTCGACGATTATGAAGTCCTTCGAGGCAGCGGCTTCGAGCAATGCAGCACGCCGGTCGAGCGGCATCGTCGCCCCGGTAGGAGAATGATGGCTGGGCGTAACGAATACCGCATCGACCTTATCGGGAAGAGCGGTGGGCGGCAGGCCTTCCTTGTCGACATCGATGACGGTGACTTCGGCGCCGCTCAAGCGGAGCGAGGCGCTCATGTCGGGATGACATGGATTCTCGCAGACCGCGTGTGAGCCCTGGCGCAACAGCAGTTGGATGACGATCCACAGGGCGTTTTGCGCGCCGACCGTCACGAGGATCTCGTCGGGGCTCGCACGAATGCCGCGCCCCGGCAATGTACGCGAGCAGATATAGTTGACAAGTTGGACGTCATCCGATGCCGCGAAATCGCCCGCCATCAGTTCGAAATCCTCTCGCCCGAGCGCCCGGCGCGCGCAGTCGCGCCATGCGGTGAGGTCGAACAGCGATGGATCCATCTGGCCGTAGAGGAACGGGTAGGGGTAGGCGCGCCAGTCGAGGGGTTTGCGCATCTGCTTGGCCACTATGAAGGTCGAGCACAACTTGGCCGACCAGTCGATCGTATCGGCTTCAGTGTGCGCGGCCCCTATTGCAATGCCTGTCGTCGGTGGCTTGCCGGCGACACGGTAGCCGCTGCGCTTCTCCGCCTCGATATAGCCTTGCGAGGCGAGCTCCTGATAGGCGAGCGTCACGGTGATCCGCGAAATGTTCAGATAGGCCGCAAGCTTGCGGCTGGAAGGGAGCCGGGCACCCGCTGCCAGGCGGCCGGACAATACCGCGGACACGATGGTTTCCCGGATCTGCGCCTGCAAGCCCGCATGGCCCGTTCGGTCCAGAAAGAAGATCGTTTCGGATACCGTCGAGCCCACCATTCACATCACCCATGGCCTCCTCCAAACTGGACTCATCTAACTTCTTATCTGGATATAAGGCAATCCGAGAGGCAGGCATATTTCTATTCCTCAAGCAAAGACCGTCATCACAGTGCGGCCCGACCCCGCAATAAGCGGGGCGACAGAACCAAGAGGGAAACGAAATGATTCACTACAGAAAATTCAAGCTTATATCCGGCGCCCTTGCGATAGCGACCGGGCTGTTAGCCGGCTTTGCGGCCCGGGCGGAAACCAGTGTCGTCGTCGGCTACCAGCAGATCGTCGGCCCGTTCATTTCGGCAATCGCGGATGGCCGCTTCGATGCCGCAGCCAAGGAGGCCGGCTACTCGATCGATTGGCGCCAGTTCAGCTCGGGAGGCGACATTTCGACGGCGCTTGCATCGGGTAATGTGCCGATCGGCGTTATCGGTTCGACCGGTACGACAGCCGCCGCGACCCGCGGCGTCGAGCTCGAACTTTTCTGGATCCTCGACAATATCGGCAAATCGGAAGCGCTTGTCGCACGCGAGGGATCCGGCATCGCAAAGCCGGAAGATCTGATAGGAAAGAATGTCGGCGTTCCCTTCGTGTCGACCTCTCACTTCCATCTGCTGGTCGGCCTGGGAGAGGTCTGGAAAATCGATCCGCGGGAAGTGAACATCCTCAACATGAAGCCGCCGCAGATCGTCGCCGCCTGGCAGCGCGGCGATATCGACGCCGCCTATGTCTGGCCGCCGGCCCTTTCGGAGCTCCTGAAAACGGGTAAGGTGATCTCGGATTCCGAGGCGATCGGCGCGGCGAGCGTGCCCACCTTCGACGGCCTCGTGGTCGATAAGAAATGGGCCGAGGAAAATCCGGATTTCATGGCGGCCTTCACCAGGGTGCTCGCCGAGTCCTATGCCGATTACAAGGCCAATGGAAGCGGCTGGACGGCGGACTCGCCGGAGGTGCAGGGCATGGTCAAGTTGATCGGCGGCGACGCCGAGGGTATCGTCCAGGCCCTCAACCTTCTATCCTTCCCGACCGCCGAGGAACAGGTCTCCGACAGGTGGCTTGGCGGCGGTGCCGTCCGGGCACTGGAGGCGAGCGCCAGGTTTCTGGTCGAGCAGAAGCAGATCGACAATGCGCTCGACGATTACGCGCCCTTCGTCAACAGCGCCTACGCGAAAGAAGTCTCCAAGTAGCGGAAGCGCGCTCCCGGCTGCTGCGCGCTGTGCGTGTCCGGGAGCATCGCTGCTGCCCTCGATACAGCACTTTCCAGGAAGGCCCGCGACATGGAAACGCTCAACGTCAGCAATGTCAATCTGACTTATCCTGGTCTTTATTCGGACCAGGCGGTCATCGCGCTCAAGGGCGTGAATCTCGAGATCAAGAGCGGCGACTTCGTCGTCGCGCTCGGTGCATCGGGCTGCGGCAAGACCACGCTCCTCAACCTGATGGCAGGTTTCATGGCGCCGAGCGCCGGGGAGATCACGCTCGGTGAGCGCCGCATCACCGGTCCCGGCGCCGACCGAGGCGTTGTTTTTCAGAAGCACGCGCTGCTCCCCTGGCTCAATGTCATCGACAATACCGAGTTCGGGCTCAAGCTCAGGGGTGTCGACAAGGCAACAAGGCGGGAGGTGGCGACGCGAAACCTCGCGCTCGTCGGGCTGCAGGATTTCCACCGGCACATGATCTACCACCTTTCCGGCGGCATGCAGCAGCGCGTCGGCATCGCCCGCGCGCTCACCTGCGATCCGGCGATGCTGCTCATGGACGAGCCCATGGCCGCCCTCGATGCCTTGACGCGGGAGACCATCCAGGAACTGCTGCTGAAGGTCTGGCAGCTCACCAACAAGATGTTCTTCTTCATTACCCACAGCGTCGAGGAGGCGCTGTTCCTCGGCTCCAGGCTGATCGTGATGTCGCCCCGACCGGGTCGCATCACCCATACCTACGAGCTCGATTTCAACAAACGCTTCCTGGAGAACGGCCATGCACGCGCAATCAAATCCAGCCGCGACTTCATCGACATGCGTGAACAAATCCTCGGCATCATCTACGGGGACGAGCGCCAGTCCGGTAACCCGGAGCTCCTCCATGCTTGAGGGCGTCGTCAAGAGCAAACCCGTTCGGCCGGGACGAATCTACGGCGCACCGGGCGACGGGATGAGCGGCCATATCAGCCTGTTGACTGCGCTGGTGCTGATCGCGTTTTGGCTGCTCGTGACGGAGATGGGCTGGATCAAACCGCTGTTCCTGCCGTCGCCGCTCGCAGTCTGGGACAAGTTCGTCATAGCACTGACGGAAGGGGTCTCCAACTCCACCTTGGCGCAGCACACGCTGGCGAGCCTCGGCCGGGTGTTCGGAGCCTTTCTGCTTGCGCTCGTCACGGCAGTCCCGGTGGGCATTCTCATGGGCGTCAATCGGGTGGTGCGGGGGCTTTTCGACCCCATCATCGAATTCTACCGCCCGCTGCCGCCGCTCGCTTATCTGCCGCTGATCATCATCTGGCTCGGCATCGGCGAATTCCCGAAAGTTTTCCTGATCTATCTGGCGATCTTTGCGCCGATGGCGATCGCCGCCAGAGCCGGTGTGCGCTCGGTCTCGACGGAACAGATTCATGCCGCCTATGCCATGGGCGCGACTCGGGCACAGGTGATCGGGCATGTGATCATGAAGGCTGCGTTGCCGGAGATATTCACCGGTATGCGCATCGGGATCGGCGTCGGCTGGACCACGCTGGTCGCGGCCGAAATGGTGGCCGCCCATCGTGGACTCGGCTTCATGGTGCTGAATGCAGCCGAATATCTCGCCAGCGATACGGTCATCATGGGGATCGTCGTCATCGGCGTGTTCGCCTTCGCCTTCGACCTCATGATCCGCTACCTCGAAAAGACGCTCATTCCCTGGAAGGGCAAAGTGTGATGGCCGCCGATCGGCAGTAGTCGGCGCCGCCCCGGATAGCCTCGATTCAAGCATTTTAACGGGCCTATGGCCGCCCGACCGGCGAAGCCATGCCCCGACATGAACAAAGGAATTTCGACATGACCGCCGAGGACCTCGCAGAGCTTTTCGACGCCTTCAACAGACACGACATCGATAGTGTCATGGCATTTTTCGCCGCCGACTGTGTCTTCAACGCCGTTGCCGGGCCGGAGGCCTGCGGCAAGCGCATCGTCGGCGCCGAGGCGATTGCCGATGCCTTTTCCGGTGTATGGGCGGCAATGCCGGACGCTCATTGGGATCATCACAGCCATTTCGTCCATGGAGACCGCGGGGTCTCCGAATGGACCTTCTCGGGGACCAATGCGGACGGCACGCGCATCGTCGCGGAAGGCTGCGATCTCTTCACGCTTCGCGACGGCAAGATCGTCCGCAAGCAGGCATTCCGAAAAAACCGGCCGCTCATCGAGCCGCAGCCGAGATACTGAGCGCCTTGAGGGCAGGATCACGACATGGAACACCAGCTGGCCAGACCGATCGCATCGCGCAAGCCCTTCGACCCGACCTATGATCCGATCCGCGCGCCCAATCCGGGCGAGGGCAAGGACTATGCGCCGACCTATTGGATTGGCACGGCCGGCAAACCGCCTTCCGACGACGGCCCCGTCACATGCGATATGGACGTCGACGTCGCTATCGTCGGCTCCGGATATACGGGGCTCTCCTGCGCGATCCATCTCGCCCGCGAGCACGGCATAAAGGCGACGGTTCTCGAGGCAAACGGCGTTGCCTGGGGCTGCAGCACCCGCAATGGTGGCCAGGCGCAGATCTCCGCAGGGCGCCTCAAGCGCTCGCAATGGATCGAGCGATGGGGCGTCGATATCGCCAAAAAACTGCACGTCGAGATCAGCGAAGCCTTCGATCTCTTCCGAGACCTGATCCGTTCACCCGAAATCGACTGCGATGCTCAGGACGGCGGCCACCTCTATATCGCACATCGCGACAAGGTGATGCCGGCGCTCGAAAGCGAGTCGCGGCTCCTCAACGAGGTCTTCGGCTACCGTTCGCGCATCGTCGGGCGAGAGGAGGTCCACCGGGACTTCGTCCGCGACGAGGAGGCCAAGGGGGCTATGTACGAACCGGACGGGATGGGGATCCACGCAGCCAAGCTCGCCTTCGGATACCTCAATCTGGCGCGCAAGCTCGGTGCGCGGGTCCATACGGCGAGCCCCGTTCTCACCTGCGACTGGAAAAACGGCGCCTATCACCTGTCTACGCCGGGCGGCACCGTTCGTGCACGCGCCGTCTGCATTGCGACGGCGGGCTATACCTCGCCGGATCTCCATAGTTTGACGCGGCACCGGCTCATGCCGATCCTCTCCAACTCGATCGTCACCCGTCCGCTGAACGAGGAAGAGCGCTCCGAACTGAACTTCAAGACGCGGATACCGCTCACAGATACACGCACGCTGCGGCACTATTACAGGATAATGCCGGACGGCCGCGTGCAGATCGGCAGCCGCAGCGCCATAACCGGCCGCGATGCGGTGAATCCCAAACATCTCGGTCGGCTTCTCGAAGGGCTCTACCGAAAGTTCCCGGTCCTGAAGGGAATCACGATCGACTACTCCTGGTGGGGCTGGGTCGATGTCAGCCACGACATGATGCCACGCATCTTCCGGCCCGATCCGAAGCAGCCGCTGTTCTACGCGATGGGCTATGGCGGCAACGGCGTCATGTATTCCGCCCAGGCGGGACGTCGAATGGCACAGATGGTTGCGGGCCAGGGCGGCGCCCTCGATCTGCCGATCTTCACGTCGCCGCTGCCGAGCCATGGACTGCTCACGCCGTTCAGACGCCTCGGCCAGTGGGGCATGTATCGCTGGTACTATCTCAAAGACGAGATCCTGTAACCGTGCGCGGGTCAGAACGTTTGCGCGAGCTTGCGTGCCGCCGACTGAAGCACGGGCACGTAGCGCTTGGAGTCGTCGAGCGTCATGCGGGCTTTCGGGGCGTGGCAGGCAAGCGACGCAACCACCCTTCCGTTTCTGTCGAATACGGGAACCGCGATGGCTATCAGGCCGATCATGAACTCTTCCCGGTCGGTGCTGTAGCCATCGCGCAAAATCTCTGCGAACTCGCTCTCCAGCGCGTCGGCAGACATGATCGTTGCAGGCGTGAATCTTTCAAAGGTCAGCGAGGCCAGCAGCTTCTGCCTTTGCTGCACATCCATATGCGCAAGCAACAATTTGCCGCTGGCGGTGCAGTGAAGCGGCACGCGCGAACCGGGCTCGAGATGTACTCGGAGCGGCCAGTCGGATTCAACGCGCGCCAGATATATCGCGTCGCAGCCGGAGCGCGTCACGAAATTGCATGTCTCACGCGTCACATCGACGACCTGCTTCAATATGGCGTGCCGCTGGGTCCCCACGCCCGAACCGACGATGGTCAGGCCCATCTTGAACAGGCGCGGGCCGACCGAATAGTGGCGTCTGTCAGGTTCGCGAAAGAGGAATCCTTCCTCGACCAGGCGCTGGCACAGCCTGTGCAGCGTGGCCCTGGGCATGTCGATCCTCTCCGCAAGATCGTTCAGCGTGACCGGCTTTTCGGAAAGTCCGACGACTTCGATCAGGCTGAGGCTGCGCGTAACGGCCGAATTCGGCGTCTCGATTTTATCGTCCATCCTCATTCCTTTGTCTCACTTATTGAGATTCAATTTGGGTACAATCGCTATCATATAGCTAATCTTACCTCAATATCTCATTCAGTAGGATATTTCATCTCAGAAAAATTGACACATCGCGCTCCTTATCTCTTTTGTGGGATGAGGGAGGAGCCGAACGTGAACGAAGCGCAATTTGATTACATCGTGGTCGGTGCCGGCTCTTCGGGCTGCACCGTTGCCGCACGTCTCTCGGAAGACGGCAGGTTCCGTGTTGCTCTCGTCGAAGCGGGGCCGAAAGACACCAGCCCCTGGATTCACTTGCCGCTCGGTTACGGCAAGACGATGTGGGATGAGCGCATCAACTGGAAGCTTTACACCGAGCCCGATCCCAACATGAACGGCCGACGCATCTATTGGCCGCGCGGCAAGGTTCTGGGGGGCTGCTCGGCGATCAACGGTCTGATTGCCATCCGGGGACAGGCCGAGGACTATGACGACTGGGCGCGCTACGGCGGGGATCAGTGGAACTATCGCAACGTCCTGCCCCATTTCCGTAAGTCCGAATCCTTCGCGGGCGCCGCAAACCCCGAGTTCCACGGCAAGCACGGGCCGATCTGCGTCGCTCCGATCCGCCACCGTCATCCGCTGATCGACGCATTCATCGGCTCGGCCAATCAGCTTGGCATCCCCTGCAACGATGATTTCAACGGTCCGTCGCAGGAAGGCGTGGGCTACTACAGCCTGACGACCAGAAACGGAATGCGCAGCAGCGCGGCGGTGGGTTATCTCCGCCCGGCAAAACGGCGGAGCAACCTTACGATCGTCACGGAAGCGCTGGTCACGAAAGTCCGCTTTGAGGGGCGCCGGGCGCAGGGCATCGACTACACTACAAATGGTCGCAAGATGAGCATGAATGCGCGGCGTGGCGTCATCCTTAGCGCGGGCGCCGTGCATACACCGCACCTGATGATGCTGTCCGGCATCGGACCGGCCGCGCATCTCAAGGCTCACGGCATCGACGTCGTGGCGGACATGCCTGGCGTTGGTGCTAATCTGCGAGATCACCTGCAGCTCCGGCTTATCTATCGCTGCAACAGACCCATCACCACGAATGACGAACTGAACAGTCTGACCGGCAAGGTGAAAATCGGACTGCAATGGTTGCTGACGCGAACTGGACCCCTTGCCGTCGGCATCAACCAGGGTGGGCTCTTCGCCAGGGTCATGCCCGATGCGACGCGACCCGACGTTCAATTTCATGTCGCCACACTTTCCGCGGACATGGCCGGAGGAAAAGTCCATCCCTTCTCCGGCTTTACCATGTCGGTCTGTCAGCTCCGGCCCGAGAGCCACGGCACCATTCGGCTGGCCTGCGCGGACCCCACGACACCGCCGCTGATACACGCCAATTATCTCGACGCCGAACTCGACCGTCAGATTGCGATCGGCGGCATCAGACTGGCCCGCCGCATCGCGCGCACAGGTCCGCTGAGCCAGCTCGTAACCCGCGAAGAACTGCCGGGCGAGTCCGTCGACAGCAAGGAAGGAATTCTCGATTTCGCGCGCCAGAACGGCGCAACGATCTTCCATCCAACGAGCACATGCCGAATGGGCCAGGACGACGATGCGGATGCAGTGGTCCGCCCCGACCTGAAAGTGAGAGGCTTCGACGGCCTTTGGATCGCGGATTGTTCGGTGATGCCCACCATCGTGTCGGGAAACACCAACCTGCCGGCAATCATGATCGGAGAGAAACTGTCGAGCTCAATTCTGAACTGAAATCCGACATTGGGAGGAGACCATGTTGAATACCGCTGGGAGCACCAGGGAAAGTGAAGTGAGGCGTGTCGTTTTCGCGTCTCTGATAGGCGCAACGATCGAATGGTATGACTTCTTCTTGTACGGCGTGATTGCCGGCATCGTTTTCAATCAGCTGTATTTCCCGTCGCACGACCCGCTTGTTTCGATGGTGCTGGCCTATGCGACCTTTGCCGTAGGTTTCGTCGCCCGTCCGCTCGGCGGCATCGTATTCGGACATTTCGGCGACAAACTCGGCCGCAAGCAGATGCTCGTACTCACCATTCTGATCATGGGGGTGGCGACCGTGCTGATCGGCGTTCTGCCCACCTACGAGCAGATTGGTGTGGCAGCCCCCATACTGCTGCTCATCCTGCGTATCGCACAAGGCATCGGCATTGGCGGCGAATGGGGCGGCGCAGTCCTCATGGCCTACGAATTCGCACCTGAAGACAAGCGCGGCTACTATGCATCGATCCCGCAGATCGGCCTTGCGATCGGATTGTGCCTGTCGTCCGGCGTGGTGGCGCTCCTCAGTCTTCTCCCCGAAGCAGCCTTCATGTCCTGGGGCTGGCGCACTGCTTTCATCGGCTCGGTCGTCCTTATCGTCGTCGGCCTTTACATCCGGCTGAAGGTTGCCGAAACACCGGATTTCGCCAGCGTCAAGGAAGAGCGACAGGAGCTCAAGATCCCGTTCGTGGAGCTCATCCGCACCTATCCTCGCAATATACTGCTCGGCATGGGTGCCCGCTATATCGATGGAGTTTTCTTCAACGTATTCGCCGTCTTCTCGATCGTCTATCTTTCCAAGCATGTGCAGGTGGACCGCACGACGGCATTGTGGCTCGTATGCCTCTCTGCACTCGTCATGGTCGTGACAATTCCGCTGTTCGGCAAGTTGTCCGATCGATGGGGGCGTCCGAAAACCTACGCCATAGGCAGTCTTCTGCTGGCGCTGGTCACCTTCCCGGCCTTCATGCTCATGGGAAGCGGGAGCCTGCCGTTGATCGCACTCGCTCTGATCGTGCCGTTCGGCATCATCTACGCAATGTGCTACGGCCCCGAAGCGGCACTGTTCTCCGACCTTTTCGACGTTAAGGTCCGCTATACCGGCATTTCCTTCGTCTATCAGTTCTCCGGCATCTTCGCCAGCGGCATCACGCCAATCATCGCGACCTTCCTTATCAGCTATGGCGACGGCTCGCCCTGGCTGCTGGCCGCCTACGTGGTGTTTGCGGCTCTTGTTTCGATGGTTTCGGCGATGCTCATACGTCCGGTTTCGCAAATGCGTACCACCCTGCCGCATAAGCCGTTGCGCCCATCACCCGTTCACACAAGCTAAGGAAACAGCCATGAAAATGACCACCGAAGAAGCCTTCGTCAAAGTCCTCCAGATGCACGGCATCGAGCATGCTTTCGGCATCATCGGCTCGGCGATGATGCCCGTATCGGATCTCTTTCCGAAGGCGGGCATCAAATTCTGGGACTGCGCCCATGAGACCAATGCCGGCATGATGGCGGATGGCTTCAGCCGGGCCACCGGGACCATGTCGATGGCGATCGGCCAGAACGGTCCCGGCGTCACCGGCTTCATCACCGCCATGAAGACGGCCTACTGGAATCACACGCCGCTGCTGATGGTTACGCCGCAGGCGGCCAACAAGACGATCGGGCAGGGCGGCTTCCAGGAAGTCGACCAGATGGCCATGTTCGAGGAGATGGTCTGCTATCAGGAAGAGGTGCGGGACCCGAGCCGCATTCCTGAAGTCCTGAACCGAGTCATCGAGAAGGCCTGGCGGGGTTGTGCGCCGGCGCAGATCAACATCCCCAGGGATTTCTGGACGCATGTGATCGACGTGGATCTGCCGCGTATCGTCCGCTTCGAGCGGCCGGCCGGCGGACCGGCGGCGATCGCGCAGGCGGCCCGGCTGCTTTCGGAGGCGAAATTCCCGGTCATTCTCAATGGCGCCGGTGTCGTCATCGGCAATGCAATTCAGGAATCGATGGCGCTCGCCGAACGGCTGAATGCACCGGTGTGCTGCGGATATCAGCATAACGACGCCTTTCCGGGCAGCCATCGCCTGTCGGTCGGGCCGCTTGGCTATAACGGCTCGAAGGCGGCGATGGAACTGATCAGCAAGGCCGATGTCGTGCTGGCATTGGGCACGCGGCTCAACCCTTTCTCGACGCTGCCGGGCTATGGCATCGACTACTGGCCGAAGAATGCGTCCATCATACAGGTCGACATCAATCCCGACCGGATCGGCTTGACGAAGAAGGTGACGGTCGGGATTTGCGGCGACGCGAAACAGGTGGCGCAGCAGATCCTTCAGCAGCTTGCCCCCGTCGCCGGCGAAGCAAGCCGCGAGGAACGCAAGGCGCTGGTCCACCAGACGCGCTCGGCGTGGCTGCAGCAGCTCTCTTCGATGGACCACGAGGATGACGATCCGGGTACGGAGTGGAACGTTGGGGCGCGCCAACGGGAGCCCGATCGCATGTCGCCGCGCCAGGTCTGGCGCGCGATCCAGGCCGTGCTTCCGAAAGAGGCGATCATCTCCACCGACATCGGCAACAACTGCGCCATCGGCAACGCCTATCCGAGTTTCGAGCAGGGCAGAAAGTATCTGGCTCCCGGCATGTTCGGCCCCTGCGGCTATGGCTTCCCGTCGATCGTGGGCGCCAAGATCGGCTGCCCGGATGTGCCGGTCGTCGGCTTTGCCGGCGACGGCGCCTTCGGCATCTCGATGAACGAGATGACGTCGATCGGCCGCGAGGGATGGCCGGCCATCACCATGGTAATCTTCCGGAACTACCAGTGGGGTGCCGAGAAACGCAATACGACGCTCTGGTACGACAACAACTTCGTAGGCACCGAGCTCAATCCGAACCTGAGCTACGCCAAGGTTGCGGACGGCTGCGGGCTCAAAGGGATCACCGTCGACACGCCGGCCGCACTCAAGGAGGCGCTTTCGAAGGCGATCGAGGACCAGGCCAGGGGTATCACCACCTTCGTCGAGGTCATTCTCAATCAGGAACTCGGCGAGCCCTTCCGGCGCGACGCGATGAAGAAACCGGTGGCGGTGGCGGGCATCGATCGGGCCGATATGCAGCCCCAGAGCCGCAGGTAGTCCTGCATGCGCGATACCCGGCGGCCTCTGCCGCCGGGCACACTCAACGGGAAGAATAGATGGACGCGATCTCCAGAACCGAGCGACCGAAGCAATCCCCCAAAGCCGTCCTGTCGACCTATGGCCCCGGCCTCCTGGTGACGGCGGCCGTCGCCATGGCTGCTCAGTTCCTCTCCGAGCACTATGGGGCGCCGGCCATGCTGATGGCGCTGCTGCTCGGGATCGCGTTCCACTTCCTGGCGGAAGAGGGACGATGCGTCGCCGGCATCGAACTCTCGGCAAAACTGGTGCTCAGGATCGGCGTCGCGCTGCTCGGTATGCGCATCAGCGTCGATCTGCTGATCGGCCTCGGCGCGGGCACCATCCTCCTCCTTGTATCGGCGATTGCTGCGACCATCCTGTTCGGCCTCGTGGCCGCCCGGCTGCTTGGCCGGGGCTGGCGCCTTGCTCTCCTCACAAGCGGCGCGGTTGCCATCTGCGGAGCCTCGGCGGCCATGGCCATCGCGTCGGTGCTGCCTCGCAACGAGTTTTCCGAACGCAACCTGATCTTTACCGTCCTGTCGGTGACCGTGCTCAGTACGCTCGCCATGATCGGATACCCGATCGTCGCCGAATATCTCGGGCTTGATGGCCAGGCGACCGGGATATTCCTTGGCGGCACGATCCATGATGTCGCCCAGGTCGTGGGCGCCGGCTTTTCGGTGTCACCGGAGGCGGGCGAGACGGCGACGCTCGTCAAGCTCATCCGCGTGACGATGCTTGCACCAGTCGTCCTCATCTTCTCGGTCGCGCTGCGCGGCGTTCCGCAGGAGGGCACCTCGATAGGAAGGCGCGCCCCGCTCGTCCCCGGCTTCGTGCTGGCGTTTCTCATACTCGCGGGTTTCAACTCCGCCGGTCTGGTGCCCGTCCTGGTGAGCGAAATCGGAATGGAAATCTCGCGGTGGGCGCTGCTGGCGGGGATCGTGGCCGTCGGCATGAAGACATCTCTGCGTCGCGTCCTTGAGGTTGGCGGGGATGCCGTCGCACTCGTCGTCGCCGAAACGCTGTTCATCGCCGTCTTCATTCTTGTCGGCATGAATTATCTGGGACACAGCTGATGAAACCTCTCGACCGGATTATCGAAACGGCAAGGAAAGCCCCGCGACACATTGTTCTCTCCGAAGGGGAGGACCCGCGGATCGTCGCCGGCGCCGTACGTGCGAGGCGGGAATGTCTGGCGGAGATCACGCTCGTCGGAAACCGCGAGGTGGTCATGCACAGGCTCGCAGCTCTGGATGCAAACCCGCGAGAATTCCGGGTGGAGGACCCGTCCTCCTCGTCGCTCACCGACGGTTTCGCGGCTTCCTTTCTCGACCTCAGAAGGAGCAAAGGCGTCGACGAGGCCGCGGCTCGGGTGGCGGTGCTCACGCCACTGAACTTCGCCGCGATGATGGTGAGGGAAGGGCTGGCCGACGGAACCGTCGGCGGTGCGGTCGCGACCACCGCCGATACCGTGCGCGCCGCCCTGCAGGTGATCGGTAGGGCGCCCGGCGTCGGGCTCGTCTCCAGCTTCTTTCTGATGATGCTCTGCGAACCGCATCACGCCCGCAAGGGTGCCTTCGTCTTCGCCGATTGCGGACTGGTGGTGGATCCCGATGCAGGCGGCCTTGCCGACATCGCGCTTATGTCCGCGAAATCCTATGAGCAGCTTGCCGGCGAGCGGGCTAAAGTCGCCATGCTCTCTTTCTCGACCGGCGGCAGCGCCGCTCATGAGCGCGTTTCGAAGGTCGTCGAGGCCACCCGCATGGCGCGATGCGCTGAGCCCGATCTCGTTATAGACGGGGAATTGCAGTTCGACAGCGCCTTCGTCGAAGCCGTCTCCCTGACCAAGGCGCCGCAATCCGCGTTGCGCGGGGAGGCCAATGTTTTCGTGTTCCCGAATCTCGACGCGGCAAATATCGGTTACAAGATCGCCCAGCGGATCGGCGGAGCGACGGCGATCGGGCCAATTCTGCAGGGACTGGCACGGCCGGCCAACGATCTTTCGCGGGGCTGCAGTGCCGACGACGTCTTCCACATGATTGCGGTTACAGTCGTCCAGGGGCGTGAGGACAACTCCACCGTTTCCGAAAGGCGTCAAAACGTCACATAATGCAAAAAGTGTATTATGCAGCCTTTGCAATATTTGCGACATCCCTTGCGGCCTGTCGCGAATATTGCAACATTGTCGGCATGTCCAGATCAGCGAACTCCCGGGCGCTCGCGCCGCGCCGTCATGAGGAAATTCTAAGGCGCCTCGCTGCCGAAGGCTCGGTGAGCATCGCGGAGCTTTCCGCCCATTTCGACGTCTCGCGTGAGACGATCCGCCGCGATATGAAGTTGCTGGCTGACCGCGGCCAGCTCGACGTGGTGCATGGCGGGGCCACATTGTTCGAGCCGATCGAGCCGGCGTTGGTTCACCGAAGCGAGGAAAACGCCACCGCCAAGGCAGCTATTGGCCTCAAAGCCGCCGAACTGGTGAAGGACGGCATGGTCGTGTTCCTCGATTCAGGCACGACCACGCTTGCCGTTGCCCATGCGCTAGACGGGCTTCGCGACCTGACCGTCTGCACCACGGGCCTTGCCATCGCACTGCATATGTGCCGGCAACCGCGCGCCCGGGTCCATATGCTGGGCGGCGAGATCGATCCTGCGGAGGAGGCGGCAGTCGGCCTGGACGCGCTGGAGGCGATCGGCCGCTTTCGGGTCGATATCGCCTTTCTCGGTGGGGGCGGGCTTTCCCCGGACGGCGAGGTGACCGATTTCACGCGCAATGGCGCCGAGCAGCGCTCGCGCATGATCGCCATGGCCGGCAAAGCCTATTTCGTCCTGGACAGCTCGAAGTTCGGAAGGCTGACGCCACTTCGCATACCCGGGTTTCATCAGGCGGCCGGTGTCATCGTAGATGCGCCGCCAGCGCCGACGATCTCGGAAGCGCTCGAGCGGAAAGGGCCACGGGTGATCGTCGCCACCAGATGAATGTTGCATAATGTTGCAATTCATGTTGCGTTTTGCGGATGGCCAACTATCCTGAAGCCAGTCAATCGGGAGGATGGTTCATGCCGCAGGAATTTCCAACGCAGGCGCGCGTCGTTATTATCGGCGGCGGTATCATAGGCTGTTCGGTTGCCTATCATCTCACACAGCTTGGCTGGACCGACGTTGTCCTCCTTGAACAGGGTCAACTCAGCGGTGGAACCACCTGGCATGCTGCGGGTCTCGTCGGACAGTTGCGCAGCCATGCCAACATGACCGGCCTCATCCGGTATTCGACGCAGCTCTACAGCGAGCTCGAGGCAGAGACAGGTCTTGCGACCGGATGGAAGAATTGTGGCTCGCTTGCCGTCGCCCGCACGGCCGACCGCATGACCGTGCTGAAGCGGACCGCCGCCTCGGCCCGGGCCCAAGGGGTCGCCGTCGAGGTGATTTCGCCCCGCGAAGCAGCCGATCTCTGGCCGGTGATGGCGGTAGAGGATCTCGTCGGCGCCGTCTGGCTCCCGGGAGACGGCAAGGCCAATCCGACGGACCTCACGCAGTCCCTGGCCAAGGGCGCGCGCAATCGCGGTGCCCGTATTATCGAGCGGGTGCGCGTGACCGGGATAACGGCCAAGGACGGGACGGTCCGCGGAGTCGAGACGGATCGGGGCAGCATCGCCGCTGAAATCGTCGTCAATTGCGCCGGCCAATGGGCGCGCAAGGTCGGGCTGATGTGCGGCGTGACCGTACCGCTGCACTCCGCCGAACACATGTATATCGTCACGGGCAAGATCGAGGGCGTGCATCCGGACCTGCCTGTACTGCGCGATCCCGATGGCTACATCTATTTCAAGGAGGAGGTCGGCGGTCTCGTCATGGGCGGCTTCGAGCCGGAGGCCAAGCCCTGGGGCATGAACGGCATTCCGGACGATTTCGAATTCGCATTGCTGGAAGATGACTGGGACCAGTTCGAAGTCCTCATGCAGAATGCACTTATACGGGTACCGCAACTCGAAACGGCGGAGGTTAGAAAGTTCTACAACGGTCCGGAAAGCTTCACCCCGGACAACAATTTCATCCTCGGTGAGGCACCGGAACTGCGCAACTTCTATGTCGGTGCCGGCTTCAACTCCATGGGGATCGCCAGTGCCGGAGGCGCCGGGCGGGCGCTTGCGGAGTGGATCGTCAATGGTGCTCCGACGATCGATCTCTGGCCGGTGGACATTCGCCGTTTCGCGCGCTTCAACAACAATCCACGCTGGCTGCATGATCGGGTGAAGGAAACGCTTGGCCTGCATTATGCCATGCCATGGCCGAACCGCGAGTTGCACACGGCACGGCCCTTCCGGCGCTCGCCGCTTTACGACCGGCTTGCCTCAAGGGGTGCGTGTTTTGGGTCGAAGATGGGTTGGGAGCGCGCCAACTGGTTCGCCGAAGCGGGCCAGGAAGCGGAAACGGACTACGCCTTCGGTCGCCAGAATTGGCACGAAGCGGTAAAGCGTGAGATGAGGGCGACGCGCCAGGCCGCTGGAATCTTTGATCAAACCTCTTTCGCCAAATTGCTCGTGCAGGGGCGGGATGCAGCAAAGGCTCTCAACCGCATCTGCGCCGCCGATATTGATGTCGAGATCGGCCGTTCAATATACACCGGCATGCTCAACGCGCGCGGCGGCTATGAAAGCGACCTGACGGTGATGCGGCTTGCACCCGATCGGTTCCTCATCGTGACCGGATCGGCACAAGCCGTGCACGATGCAGACTGGATACGCAGAAATATCCCGGTGGATGCGCATGTCACCCTGACCGATGTGACGTCGTCCTATGCCGTGCTGGCGCTGATGGGGCCGAACGCGCGCGACATCCTCGGACGGATCACCTCTGCCGATCTTTCGAACGCGGGTTTTCCCTTCTCGACCATATGTGAGATCGACATCGGCTATGCGACGGCCTTCGCCAACCGCATGACCTATGTCGGCGAACTCGGCTGGGAGCTGATCGTACCCAGCGAATTCGCGGTGGGCGTGTATGAGGCGCTACACGAGGCTGGTCGTGACCTCGGGCTCATCGATTGCGGCTATTACGCTCTCGAGGCACTGCGTATCGAGAAAGGCTTCCGTGCCTGGAGCCGCGAGTTGACGCCCGACATCAATCCCTATGAAGCGGGGCTCGCCTTTGCCGTATCGCTCGACAAGCCGGGTGGCTTCATCGGCCGCGAGGCATTGGTCCGCGCCAGGCAGGCCGGCCCCCCTGTCAAGCGGATCGTGCAGTTCACCTTGGATGATGCAGAGCCGATGCTTTGGGGCGGCGAACTCATCCTGCGCGACGGCAAGCCCGTCGGCGAGGTCAGGTCGGCTGCCTATGGCCACACGCTTGGTCGCTCGGTGGCACTCGGACTCATCGAACATGATGAAGGCGTCGGCCGGGAGTTCATCGGAAACGGGCATTTCGAGATCGATCTTGCAGGTGACCGCCAGTCCGCCACCGCTCACCTGAAGTGCCCCTACGACCCGAAGTCCGAGCGCGTAAGGGTAGATGCTGATGAACCGCGGGCGGCAGCCTGAGGTTCACTTCTCCGCCAGGGAGCGGGCGATCTCGAAGAAGGCGCGCACGAGCTTTCCGCCGCTGCGCTCCTTCAGGCAGATCAGAGCCTCGTCCATCAGCATCTCAGCTCCTATAATTTCGATCGGGGCGAGACGTCCGTCCCGACCGAATTCGGCAGCGGAGACAAAGCCGACACCGGCCCCGGCCGCGACGATCTCCCTCACGGCCTCACGACCTTCCGCTTCGATGGCCGGCTTCAGCGCGACACCGGCGGCGGCGGCAAAGTCCTCGAGCTTCTGCCGCGTCTTCGAACCCCGCTCGCGCATGACCAGCGGCTGGCCCGCGAGTTCCTCGAGACTGACATTGCTGCGGCAGGCGATCGGATGTTCCGTCGACGCGAATGCGATGATCGGCGTGGAGTTCAGTTTGACGATGTCGAATTCCCGGCTTTCGGGAATCTCGCCGAGAACGCCGATGTCCGCCTCGTAGGAATAGAGACTTGTGATGACCGTTTCCGTGTTGCCGGCCCTCAGCGAGATCTGCACCGTCGGATATTTCTTGCGAAAGGCGGCAAGGATGTGCAGCAGATGATGGGCGGCGTCGGCGACGATGCGAAGTGTTCCCGCGCGCAGCGCGCGCGATTCCGAAAGCAGATCGAGCGCCTGCTGTTCGGTGTCGAACATGCGCCGGGTGATCTCCAGCAACTGGTGGCCAGCCTGGGTCAGCGTCACCTGCTTCTTGTTCCGGTTGAAGAGGAGGACGTCATATTCCTCCTCCAGCTTTCGGACCTGGTCCGATACGGCTGGCTGGGTGAGGAACAAAGCCTCTGCCGCCCGGGAAAAGCCTCCACAGACCGCAACATTATGGAACGCGCGAAGCTGGACATAGCGCATGGGATGGGGTCCAATCATAAGCTCATCTAATGAAACGATAGAAACGAACGATTTGATTTATGTAAAGAGAAAAGTGACGGTCAGCCGGAATGATTTCCGGAGCGATTGAAAATGACTGTCATTACTCTCTCGCTGCATCTCGCCGGCGCGACCGTGCTGCTGCTTTACGCCGTGCATCTCGTCCGTAGCGGCGTCGAGAACGCCTATGGGCCTTCTCTGAAGCGTGTGCTGGCGAAAGGAGGGGAGCGCCGCGTTTACGCCGCCGCGAGCGGCACGGCCCTTGCCGTCCTGTTGCAAAGCTCCACCGCAGTGGCGATGCTTGCCTCCGGCCTTGCCGCAAGCGGCTATCTCACGCTGAACACCAGCCTAGCCGTTCTGCTTGGAGCGGATTTCGGCTCGGCGCTGGTGGTCCGTGTCCTATCGTTCGATCTCGGCTGGATGTCGCCGCTGCTGCTTGCGGCCGGTGGGCTTTGTTACCTGAAGGGAAGAACCGACAAATTTCACGAAATCGGGCGCATGCTGCTCGGTATCGCCTTCGTCCTCATGTCGCTGAAGCTGATCGGCGAGGCGACAGTGCCGTTGAAGAGGAGCGAAGTGCTGCCTGCTATCGTCGGGTATCTCGCCGAAGACCAGGTGATGTCCTTCGTCGCCGCGGCGCTCTTCACCTGGATCGTTCATTCGAGCGTCGCAGTTCTGATCCTCATCCTCGGTTTCGCCGCACAGGGACTTCTGCCGATCGAGGCGGGCCTGCCGTTGATCCTCGGAGCGAATCTCGGCAGTGGAATGATCGCCATTTGGCTGACACGCGGCTTTCCAGCCGAGGCGCGACGCGTGGCGGCGGGCAACTTCCTCTTCCGGGCGCTTGGCGCCGCGATCACCTTACCGGTCTGCGGTGTTTTGGCGGGCCGCATTCAGGCTCTGGGCACCACCCCTGCGGAGCAGCTCGTCCATTTTCATCTGGTCTTCAATGCCTGCCTGGTGCTCATTTGCCTTCCGCTTTCGCAGCTTGCTGCCGGCGCCGTCTCGTCACTCGTGAAGTCGGACCCTGGACGCTTCGACGATAACGACCCGCTCGCCGGTCGCATCAGCGCTCTGGACGAGGGGTTGCTCGACAGCCCCGATGCCGCTCTCGCCGCGGCAACGCGCGAGGTGCTGTTCATGGGTGAAATGGTCGAGCGGATGCTTTGTCCGGTAATGGAGCTTCTGGAGCATCCAAATCGAAGAAAGCTTGAAGAGATCCGCCGTCTCGACGAGCACGTCAATCGCGCCCACCGCGGTATCAAGCTCTATCTCGCAGCGATCAACCGCGGCGTGCTTGATGAGCCCCAGTCTCGGAAGGGAGTTGAGTTGATCGATATCGCGATCAACCTCGAGCATGCCGGGGACATCGTCTCCAAGACCCTTGTGGAAATCGTCCGCGACAAGCTGGAGAACGGCAACAGCTTTTCCAATGAAGGCTGGACCGAGCTCAAAATGCTTCATGCCAGCGTGCGCGACAATATGCGTCTCGCATTCAATCTGCTGGTTTCGGGCGACCCGGCCATGGCGCGCAGGCTCGTGCGCGAGAAGGAGCGAGTGCGTGGGCTCGTGCGCGAAAGTCGCGAAAGGCACCTGGCGAGGCTGCGGGCAGGGCGCCCCGAAAGCGTCGAGTCCAGCAATATGCACCTCGAAATCGCGCGCGCGCTCAAGGAGGTGAATTCTCTTCTCGCAACGCTTGCCTATCCCATTCTGAAGCAGAGAGGCGATCTGCTCGAAAGCCGGCTCAGGCTGGCGAAGGTATCATAAGCAGAAACTATGCGTGAATATAAAATATCGATTTTACAGATACATTCCGGCCCGCCATCCTCGCCCCCATCCCGGCAGTTCTCAGAGGAGAGAAACCAGATGCCAGCAGATGCAAAGACGAATAATGCTCTCGAAGCGCCGAGATTGGGAGAGCCATACCTGCTGACGCCGGGACCGCTCACGACAGCTTTTTCCGTCAAGGAGGCAATGCTGCGCGACTGGGGTTCCTGGGACGGCGACTTCCGGGCGATGACGGCCGAGCTGAGACGCGAACTGCTTGCGATCGCCGAAGATGAGACCGGCGAGTTCGATTGCGTCCCGATGCAGGGCAGCGGATCCTTTTCGGTCGAGGCGATGCTCGGCAGCTTCGTTCCCCGCGATGGCAAGGTCCTGGTGCTGATGAACGGCGCCTACGGCCAGCGCATCGCCCAGACGCTCAAATATCTAGGCCGTGCTTACGTCGCGGTCGACAAGGGCGACTATATGCCTCCGCGCGGCAGCGAGGTCGCAGCTGCCCTCGACGCCGATCCCGCAATTACCCATGTGGTCGTCGTCCATTGCGAGACGAGTTCCGGAATTCTCAACCCTCTCAAGGAAATTTCCGAGGCGGTCTACAGCCGCGGCCGCAAGCTGCTGGTCGACAGCATGAGCGCCTTTGGAGCGGTGCCTGCCGGTGTCCTTGACTTCCGTTACGAGGCAATCGTTTCCTCGGCGAACAAATGCATCGAAGGCGTGCCGGGCTTCGGCTTTGTCCTCGCGCGCAAATCGGAACTGGAGGCAGCGAAGGACCGCAGCCACTCCTTGAGTCTCGACGTTCATGCGCAATGGGCATACTTGAACAAAACGGGCCAATGGCGCTTCACTCCGCCGACCCACGTCGTCGCGGCCTTCCTTGAAGCGCTGCGGCTGCATCGCAAGGAGGGCGGTGTTGCCGGGCGCGGGTCCCGTTATGCGCAGAACCGCGACATAATGGTTTCCGGCATGCGCCAACTTGGCTTCGAGACGTTGCTTGGCGACCAGTGGCTCTCGCCGATCATCGTGACCTTCTTCAGCCCCGCCCATCCGAATTTCAAGTTCGAGCGCTTCTACGAGCTGATGAAGGCGAGGGGGTTCATCATCTATCCCGGCAAGCTTACCGTCGTCGACAGCTTCCGCATTGGCTGCATCGGCCAGATGGACGGCCATGTGATGCGCAAGGTGGTCGCTGGTGCCGCCGAAAGCCTTGCTGAGATGGGGGTCGATTCCGCCGCGCCGCCGGCGCTGGCCCTTGCCGAGCGCGCCCGCCTCGCCGCCTGACGAACATCCTCCTAGGAGCACAACAGATGAACCAGATGTCCAAAATTTCGGTAACGGTTAATGGCCGCCGCTATCCATGGCCCCGCGTTCCGGCAATTGCGATCTGCCTCGACGGGTGCGAGCCCGCCTATCTCGATGCGGCGATGGAGGCGGGATTGATGCCCGCCCTCAAGCGCATCAAGGAACGCGGTGCCGTGCGGCTGGCGCACAGCGTCATTCCGAGCTTCACAAATCCCAACAATCTTTCGATCGCAACGGGAACTCCGCCGGCCGTCCACGGGATCTGCGGCAACTACCTTTACGAGCCTGCGACGGGCGAAGAGGTGATGATGAACGACCCGAAGTTCCTTCGCGCGCCGACCATTTTCCAGGCCTTCTACGACGCCGGCGCGCGGGTCGCGGTCGTCACGGCGAAGGATAAGCTTCGCGCGCTTCTCGGAAAGGGGCTTCGTTTCGACGAAGAACGCGCGATCTGCTTCTCGTCTGAAAAATCGGACAAGGCGACGCCCGAGGAACATGGCATCGACAATGCCTCGGGCTGGCTCGGCCGGCCGGTTCCGGAAGTCTATTCGGCAGCGCTTTCGGAATTCGTCTTCGCTGCGGGCGTGAAACTGCTCAAGGAGTTCCACCCCGACATCATGTATCTGACCACGACGGACTATGTTCAGCACAAATACGCTCCCGGCGTAGCGGAGGCCAACGCCTTTTACGCGATGTTCGATCGCTACCTGTCAGAGCTGGACGGACTAGGAGCGGCCATCGTCGTCACCGCTGATCACGGCATGAAGCCGAAGCACAAGGCGGACGGCTCGCCCGACGTCATCTATGTCCAGGACCTGCTCGATGAGTGGTTGGGCGAGGAAGCGGCCCGTGTCATCCTGCCGATCACCGATCCATATGTCGTGCACCACGGCGCGCTCGGATCCTTCGCCACCGCCTATCTCCCCGGGCAATGCGACCGCGGAGAGATCATCGATCGGCTAAAGGCGCTCGATGGCATCGACGTCGTGCTGGACCGCGAAGAGGCATGCCGAAGGTTTGAGCTCCCGGAGGATCGCATCGGCGACATTGTCCTCGTTTCGTCCGAAAACAAGACACTCGGCACCAGCGAGCACCGCCACGACCTGGCGGCACTGGACGAGCCGTTGCGCTCCCATGGCGGCCTCACAGAGCAGGAGGTTCCCTTCATCGTCAACCGGGTGCTGCCCGATCTCCCGGGCGCTCCTTGTCTTCGCAACTTCGATGCGTTCTTCTACGCTGTTGCGGCAGCGGCGTTGATCAGTGCGGAGGACGCGATATGACGAAGCCGGAGGTCTCAATCGCCGTGCGCCACGAACCGATGCGTATCGCCGGGCAGCTGATAGATACGGACGACCGCATAGAAGTGCGTTATCCCTGGAACAACACCGTCGTCGGGACCGTGCCCGCCGGCCGGGCCGAGCACGCCCGCGAAGCCTTTGCTATCGCGGCCGCCTATCAGCCGAAGCTTACGCGCTATGAGCGCCAGAAAATCCTGCTGACTGCGGCGGAAACGCTTGCGTCCCGCAAGGAGGAGATTTCCGACGTCATCACGCTCGAGCTCGGCATTTCGAAGACGGACTCACTTTATGAAGTGGGGCGCGCTTTCGATGTCTTCACGCTGGCCGGCCAGATGTGCATTCATGATGACGGCGAGATATTTTCCTGCGACCTCACACCCCACGGAAAGGCTCGCAAGATTTTCACGACGCGCGAACCCCTGACCGCGATCTCGGCCATTACACCGTTCAATCACCCGCTGAACATGGTGGCCCACAAAGTCGCCCCAGCCATTGCAACGAACAACTGTGTCGTGGTGAAGCCGACGGAACTCACGCCGATAACGGCACTGTTGCTCGCCGATATTCTTTACGAGGCCGGTTTGCCGCCGGAGATGCTATCCGTCGTGACCGGCTGGCCGGCGGACATCGGCATGGAAATGATCACAAACCCGTATATCGATCTTGTAACCTTTACCGGCAGCGTTCCGGTCGGGAAACTGATCGCCGCCAACGCGCATTACAAGCGTCAGGTGCTCGAACTTGGCGGCAACGATCCGCTGATCATCCTCAACGACCTTTCCGACGACGATCTTGCCAGGGCGGCCGACCTTGCCGTCGCCGGGGCAACGAAGAATTCCGGTCAGCGCTGCACGGCCGTTAAACGTATTCTCTGCCAGGAGAGCGTCGCCGACCGTTTCGTACCTATGGTTCTCGAGCGCGCAAAACGCCTGCGCTTCGGCGATCCGATGGATCGTTCAACCGATCTCGGAACCGTCATCCATGAAAAGGCGGCAGCGCTTTTCGAAGAGCGGGTCCTGAGTGCGGCCGGGGAGGGCGCCGACATCCTTTACCACCCGGGTCGAAGCGGTGCGCTCCTGCCGCCGATCGTCGTGGATCGGGTCCCTCACCATTCTGATCTCGTGCTGGAGGAGACCTTCGGTCCGATCATCCCGATCGTGCGGGTTCCCGACGATGATGAGGCAACCATTGCCCTGTCGAACTCCACGGCCTTCGGTCTCTCCTCCGGCGTCTGCACCAATGATTATCGCAGAATGCAGAAATACATTGCCGGGCTGAAGGTCGGAACGGTCAACGTCTGGGAGGTTCCCGGCTATCGCATCGAAATGTCGCCCTTCGGCGGTATCAAGGACTCCGGGAACGGCTACAAGGAAGGGGTGATCGAGGCGATGAAAAGCTTCACCAACGTTAAGACGTTTTCGCTGCCTTGGCCGTGAGGAAATCCGCTTCGCGCGTTATATAGGAGCGGCCTGTTGCCGCTCCTTTTTATTTTTGGGCGAAGCAAGCTCGGTATAGCTACAGCTGATAGTTATATAAAATAAATAGATTTTACTTATCGATCCATCCCCCGCAAATTTGCCAGGCAGGCCGGATTTCCAGGCGCGAAAGTCGCCACCACCGCCGCAAAAGAGCTTGCCAATTCGAATGCCAACAAAAGGGGAATTAGCATGCCGTTCTCAAAGGCCTTTCTGGGCGCCGCGACCGCCTTCCTTCTCGCATCCACCGCCGCCTATGCCGAAGCCGAACTTACGGTCTACACGTCTGTCGAGGCGGTTGACCTCGACCGTTACAAGGAGACTTTCGAGAAGGCTCACCCCGACATCAAGATCAACTGGGTCCGCGACTCGACAGGCGTGATGACCGCCAAGCTACTGGCGGAGAAGGATAATCCGCAGGCGGACGTTGTGTGGGGCGTGGCTGCGACATCGCTGCTGCTCCTGAAGTCCGAGGGCATGCTCGAACCCTATGCCCCGAAGAATGTCGAGGCCCTGGATCCGAGATTCGTCGATGGCGACAAGCCGCCGAGCTGGGTAGGGATGGACGCATATGTGGCGGCTCTCTGCTACAACACGGTGGAGGCCGAGAAGCTCGGCCTGACGCCGCCAACCAGCTGGAAGGATCTGACCAAGCCCGAATACAAGGGTCACGTCGTGATGCCCAACCCCAATTCCTCCGGAACAGGCTTCCTCGACGTCTCCGCCTGGCTTCAGACGTTCGGCGAAGAGGAAGCCTGGTCCTTCATGGACGCCCTGCACGAGAACATTGCCGCCTATACCCATTCGGGTTCCAAGCCTTGCAAGATGGCAGCGTCCGGCGAAACCGTCATCGGCGTCTCCTTTGAGTTTCCGGGCGCCAAGGCGAAAACGTCGGGCGCGCCGATCGACATCATTTTTCCCGCTGAAGGATCGGGCTGGGAAGCAGAGGCCACGGCGATCATTGCAGGAACGGCCAATCTCGAGGCGGCGAAAACGCTGGTCGACTGGTCGATCAGCAAGGAAGCCAACGAGATGTACAATGTCGGTTATGCAGTCGTGGCTTATCCGGGAGTCGCCAAGCCGATCGAGAATCTTCCCGACGACGTTGCCGAGAAGATGATCGAGAACGACTTCGAGTGGGCCGCGAACAACCGTGCCCGTATTCTGAAGGAATGGCAGAAGCGTTACGACGCAAAGTCCGAGCCCAAGTCCTGAGCTGGTGATCCGTCGGGAACGCTCGGTTCGAGAGCGTCCCCGTCAAGCCTCATCGAATGCCGTGCGGAATTGTGGAGGCCCTCAGAGCATTTTCGTGTTCGGAGAAAAACGGGAATGCTCAGGAGCCAGGAGCTTGCGGATGAAACATGCAACAGCCCCAGCGGAACCGGCCATGCCCGTGTCCGCCAACCGTCAGAGCGAAAGACGACCATTCCTCGAAATCAGCGGGCTGTGGAAAGCCTATGGCGATTTCGTCGCGCTACGAGACATAGACCTCCAGGTGAAGGAGGGTGAATTCGTCTGTTTCCTCGGGCCCTCGGGCTGCGGGAAAACTACGCTTCTGCGCGCCATCGCCGGGTTGGACATACAGTCTCGAGGCGCCATCCGCCAAGCCGGACAGGATATCTCGCGCCTGCCGCCGGCACAGCGCGACTATGGCATCGTCTTCCAGTCCTACGCGCTCTTTCCGAATCTCACGATCGAAAAGAACATCGCATTCGGACTCGAAAATATCGGCCGGCCTCGCCGCGAAATAGCCTCGCGCGTCTCCGACCTTCTGGACCTCGTCGGCTTGAGCAGCCAAGGACGGAAATACCCGGCTCAACTATCCGGCGGTCAGCAGCAGCGCGTAGCGCTTGCCCGCGCCATGGCGATTTCTCCCGGGCTCCTGCTTCTCGACGAGCCTCTGTCGGCGCTCGACGCGAAGGTGCGCGTCCACCTGAGGCATGAGATCAAGGAGCTGCAGCGCAAGCTTGGTGTCACCACGATCATGGTTACGCACGACCAGGAAGAAGCGCTGTCCATGGCCGACCGCATCGTCGTGATGAACCAGGGTGGTATCGAACAGGTTGGAACGCCGACTGAGATCTATCGCCATCCGAGAACGCTTTTCGTCGCCGACTTCATCGGGGAGACCAACCAGTTTCCCGCAACGGTCGGTAAGGGCGCGCAGGTCGAAATAGGGCACACTCGGTTTGCCTGTGCGGAACACCTGTTGCCCGCCGGTGCGGCGGTCGTTGCCGCGGTCCGGCCGGCGGATATCATTCCGCACGGCGCCGACGCCCACCGGGCAACCGGGCTCGAGGCCGTGGGCAACGCCGACAATCTAATCGACGCACATGTGGAGGATATGGAATTTCTCGGCATGTTCTGGCGCACACGGCTCTCAGCCCCGCGTCTGAAGGAGACGCCTCTCGTGGCGGATTTCTCTACGAACGCGGTTCGCCGGCTTTGCATCGAGATCGGCAGCGCCATCCAGGTTGAAATTCCGCAGGAGCGTCTGCTCCTATTTGCAAAGGCCTGATCCGAATGACGCTTGCTGTCGATTTCCTTCCGCCCGGCCGAGCCCTTCGCCAGCAGATTTCCGACGATGACAGGCTCAAGCGCGCAGTCATGTTCGTCGTCGGCATCTATCTGGTTATCGCGCTTGCAATACCGCTTTTCGTGATGCTGTCGAAATCGCTTTCCACGTACACGTTCGATCTTCATCAATTTGAGTTCCAGGTGAGTGACGAGAGCGGAGGAGGGTGGAGCGACCCTGTTACGGCTGCGGCGCTCAACACAGCCATCGCCGCCTTTCCCGAAAGCGATCTCGAGGCCGGTGCCGACGGAAGGCTGCAGGCGGCCAAACTCTTTGCAGATTTCAGTTTCCGCAGCCCGGTCAGATACCGCATCCGCGGCACGAGCGAAGAGGCGCACTTCCTTGCCGGCTCGCAACTGGTGCGCGGGACCGAGTGGAAGGAATATGACAGCAACCATTTCCGGCGCGTGATGCTGCGGCCATCGCGCTCGGTCGGGCTCTCCAACTTCACGGAATATTTTTCGACGCCGTCACTCGTCCGCTCAATCAAGAATTCGGTGATGATTGCGTTAATCAGCACGGCAGTCACCCTCACCGTCGCCTTCGGCCTCGCCTATGCCCTGAACAGAAGCCGGATGCGGGGGAAGGGGGCGTTCAAGCTCATTGTCACGATCCCGATCCTCGTGCCGTCTCTCTTGCCCGGTATCGCGCTGGTGTATCTGTTCGGCAATCAGGGCGTCTTCAAGGATTTGCTGCTCGGGCATTCGATCTATGGTCCGCTCGGCATCGTCGTGGGCTCGGTGTTCTTCACTTTGCCGCATGCCTTTCTGATCATTTCGACGGCGCTGTCGGTCGCCGATGCCCGTCACTACGAGGCGGCAACGTCACTTCGTGCAAGCAGGTGGCGGACCTTCTGGACCGTTACCGTGCCCGGCGCCCGCTACGGCCTGATCTCCGCCGCCTTCGTCGTTTTCACGCTGGTCATCACCGATTTCGGGCTGCCCAAGGTCATCGGCGGGCAATATGGCATGCTCGCAGTCGACATCTACAAGCAGGTCATCGGCCAGCAGAATTTCGAAATGGGCGCCGTCGTCTCGGTCATCCTGCTGATCCCTGCATTCCTCGCATTCGCCGTCGATCGCATGACGCAGCGCCGGCAAGTGGCGCTGCTCTCCGCACGCGCAGTACCCTTCGAGCCGAAACCACGACGCGGTTTCGATGCGGCTTGTTTCGCCTTCTGCTCACTGGTCGCAATCTTCGTGCTCGGCATGATCGGTATGTGCCAGGTCGCGGCGCTCGTGAAATTCTGGCCTTACGATCTCAGCCTGTCGCTGCGCAACTATGCCTTCGACCTCATGGATGGCGGCGGCTGGGATGCCTATTACAATTCGATCCGGCTCGCTCTCATGACTGCTGTCATTGGATCGCTGATCGTGTTCACCGGTGCCTATATGGTCGAAAAAACCAAGGGTTTCGGCTTGGGCCGAGGTGCATTCCACATGCTTGCCATGTTGCCCATGGCCGTACCGGGCATGGTTCTGGGTCTTGCCTGCATCTTCTTCTTCAACAACCCGGGAAACCCGTTGCACGGTATCTACGGCACGATGGCCATCCTGGTATTATGCACCGTCACGCATTTCTATACCGTCGCCCATCTGACCGCCCTCACGGCGCTCAAGCAGTTGGATCCGGAATTCGAGGCCGTGGCCGACTCATTGAAGATACCGTTCTACAAGCTCTTCTTCCGGGTCACCTTGCCGGTGTGCCTGCCGGCCCTGCTCGAGATCGCGATCTATCTCTTCGTCAACGCGATGACGACTGTCTCGGCGGTCGTGTTCCTCTATGCCACGGATACGAAGCTTGCTTCGGTAGCGATCCTCAACATGGACGATGCAGGCGACATAGCCCCGGCGGCCGCGATGGGCATGATGATCTTTTATACCAACGTGGCGGCAAAACTGCTCCACGCAGTCGTAGCGCGGCTGCTTCTTGCCCGCACACAGGGCTGGCGGCAGGTGGCGCAGACCGCGGTGCCAGCGTGAGTGTGGACACCCTATTCCCGCTGCTTTCACCAGCTTCGACACGGTGAAGTTGACGCCGCATCGCGCTCGCGCGCCTGTTTCGAACAGTCTTTCACCGCGATCTGCTGCTTGCCATGCGACTGTCCCATCGCCGCACCGACGTGGTTCGCATAATTGTCTCTGCTGTGCGGGTCGATGGCGGCGACCGGAGCGGCAAGGATCAAGCCGGCCGCGCTGCCGGCCGCAGCGGCTGCTCCCGTCGTTCCCGCAATGAGATGGTCCCCGAGGCCCATCCGGCTGTCGGTCAACGGCTGACCTTCGGAGATGCGTGCACCGATGAGCCGGACGACTTCCGGGGATTCTGCGAACTTGCCGTGATGCATGCCGTCGCCGGCCTTCACCTTGGTCAGATCGATAACGGTGATCTCGTTGTCCGCCAGTTCCTGCTTGTAGGGATCGGCCTCCGGGTCGATCGAACCAAGCCGGGGAATGTCGCCCCAGACCCTGCGAGAGAAGGCTAGCGCCCGGTCGTCGCGGGATACAAACAGGGTAAACCGCGGATGCTGCCTGCCCATGTCCTCGATTTGCGAACGGAAGACGTCGACATCGACATCCGGAGCCGCAAGCATCACGTTCTTGAATTTTTCCGGCAGGCCGTCATTGCGGATGGCCATCTGGCGAAGCGCCTCGAGCGTGAGCCAGTTCCCCATGGAATGCGCGAGGATCGATACCTCCTTCACCTCTTTATCCGCGGCCAGATACTGGAAAAGCGATTCGAGTGCGTTGCGGGTGTAGTTGGTGCTTTCGCGGTCGTAGCCATAGGCAAGCAGGCTGCCCCGCGACGGCCATGTCACCAGGACAGGGGCGCTGTGGACGCCGGAATCATGGACGATCTGAGCGAAGCGGTAGACGGAGTCCTCGAAGCGGTTGTTGAAGCCGTGGATGAACACGAGCACACTGCGGTCGGGGCTTTTCCGGACTGTGGTGTTGAGCCAGTCCTTGGCTCCATCCCTGGTCAGGTCGTCCGCCTTCAAAGTCGCGAAATCGGTGGCTGGATTGGACGGCAATTTCTTCGGCCAGGCAACCTCTCCGGCCTTGCGGACAGGCGGGATCGAGACGGTGATGTTCGCGAAGGCCGGTGCGCGGGCTCGTTCTCCCGTAAACATCTCTCCGGCCACCTCCGAACGGCCGCGGGTGGTGGTGATCAGCATGTCGACCCGGCTCGCTGTGGGCGCGCTGTCGGCGACAGGCGTCAGCACGCCTTTGGGATGCCCGCCGCAGCCGGAAAGAGCGGCAATTGCCAGGCAAAGGATCATCCGCTGAAGGCGAACCACAGGAACTGATGAGGCGACAAGAAAATCGCGGCTGCGTCGATTGGCCAACACGTACTCCGATCTGCGGAAAATGCGAATTTATCAATGATAGACTCCGAAAGTGCAGCGCCCGCGGTCTGCCGAGCCGCGTTCGCGGCGGCGACAGGCGTGAGCGACCGGCCACCCCGGCATCGGCGAAACTCTATGTGCGGACGGAGCGAAACGCTCGTAACATCGGGTATGCTCTGTTGCACAAGCCGTTGAAGATCCTTCGTGCGGCGAGGCTTTCAAAGGGTTCAGCGACGGTCGGTCACAGCGGATTTCAGAAGCTCGGCTTCGATGCCGGCCGCATCCGGCACGGGCACTCCAGCCTTGCGAAGCGAGGCGATCATGCGAATGCTGTCTTTCGGCTGAATGTTGCGCTTCCGGTTCTCGTTGATGATGTCGCGGATGTATTCCGGTCGTATCTTCGTGAAGATCGTTCCCTCGCGCCGGGCATCGTCGATCAGTCCAGCCTCGGCATAGATTGCGGCCGCTACGATATGGAACAGAGGAAACTTCTGCAGGTCGGCTTTTCGGATCAGGCTCACCGCCTTTGCATGATCGTCAAGCATGTAGGCGGCAAGCGCGCGTGTCCCGTGATAATAGGCCGCACCGCCAGGATTCAGCGCAAGCGCCCTGTCGAGCAAATCCGCGCCCCGCTTCCATTGCCCGCACAGTGCAAGCCGAGTTCCGAACTCTGCCAGCAGTTCCGTATCGTTCGGATTGGTCGCCAGTGCCTCTTCGCCGGCCTCCAGCGCCTCCGCAAGTTGCTGATTGAAGAACAACGCGGTCATTAGGGATTGAAGCGCGCGCGTATTGTCCGGTTCAAGCTCGATTGCACGGCGGGCAGCGTGGAGCGCCCGTTCCATTGGCTCTCGCTGAGCCGGGTTCAGGTTGTATCGGAAGCGGTCTTCATCGAGATAGGCGATGGACAACATGGCCCATGCCGTCGCATAGGCCGGGTAGCGGGCGACGGCGCTTTCCAGGCAGGCGCGTGCACTCAGATGGGCTTCCGGACTGAGTTCGGCGCGATAGGCATAAAATCGAAGGGTGCAGTCGTAAACGCCAAGGTCGTCCGGCGGAGGCTTGGCCGTCACAGCCTGCGCAATGATGCCGTAGGGCTGGGCAACGGCCGTGGCGACCTTGCTTGCAACGTCGGACTGGATGGCGAAAAGGTCTCGCGTGGTCAGATCGTCATCGTAATTCTGCGACCAGAGTATCGCGCCGTCAGACGTGTCGACAAGCCGTGCCGTCACCCGAACCCGCGGGCCTGACACCCTGACGCCGCCAGCGAGCAGGTAGCGAGCACCGAGCCCGCCACGCACCTCGGACGCCTGCACTTCCGGCGCAAGCGATTTCGACGTTTCCCGCCCGAACACCCTGATTTCTTTGAACCGGGGCAGCGCAGTCAGCAGTTCCTCCGTCAATCCGACGGTATAGAGCTCGGCCTGTGGGTCATCACCCAGATTGGCGAAGGGCGCTATTACCAGGGTCGGCTCGTCAGGCACCGCGCTGAAGCCGGACTGTCTCGTACCGGCTATGAAACGGTCGGTTGCCCAATACGTCGGCACCGCAGTAATTACGACACCGACGAGGCCGGCAAGGATCGATAATGGGGTCCGCAGCCTACCTTGCGCCGGCCGCTCGTCGGAGTTTTCTGCCGCGGCTTCCTTGCGACCCGTGACCGCCGCATCGTTCCATGCGAAAGACGGAGCATAGCCGCCTTTCGGAATATCTATCCTGATGGGATCGCCCTGTCCGGCGACCAGATAATAGCGCTCGAGCGTGCGTCTCAGGCGCCCCGCTTCGATGCGGACAACTGGATCGTCCTGGGTGAAGGTGTCGCTGCGCTTGAATACCTCGATCGCGACGGTATAGCCCTTCAGGCGATGTGCACGGCCAGATAGCGCTTCTTCTACGACGAAGGTGAGAAACGCGGCGCCACGCCCGGCTTTCGGAAATTCAGGACTGGAAATGACCCGTGCAAGCTGCGCACGAATCTCGTCCGGCCCCGGCAACGGATAGGGCAAGGGCTCCGCGCCCCCGGATCCGTGTGTCACAGCGGTGACCATTACTTGCTCCCCTCACGCCCGGAGGCGCAGCAATCGCAGATTTTATTGGCGTGCCCGCGTGTAACCTACGCCACGAAAACCGCACCGTCCAGAAAGATAGCAAGCCTTCATGAACGTTATTGTTGAGTTGGATCGATTCACTACTGTATTAACTGGCACGTATCGAGGCGTGTAGATTACTGTTACATACTTGTTTTCTGGTGCTGCAGGTTCAACATCCCGACTTCCAGAACCCACCGGGCGCGATGATAGGAACAGAGACATTCTCTATCTGTGCGTGCTCAACCACTCATCGCAAGCCGGAAGGAAGTCCGAGATGCTCACGAAACGCGATCTGCTTCACGCTGCTGCGATAGCCGCCGCGGTGGCCGCCACGGCGGCGAGGTCCACCCCAGCAATTGCCCAGGACAAAGCCGGATGGCCCAGCGTGCTGGAGGCCAAGGATATTGCCGAGGAAGGGCTCATCTATGGCTTGCCGCTGGTGATGAATTACGCGGTCATGCAGGAGTTCGCAGTCGACAGAAACTCGGGGCAGTTCAAGGCACCTTTCAACGAAATCAACAACATGCACCATGTCGCGACCCCCGCGGACACTGCAATCATAACGCCGAACAGCGATACCCCTTACTCGTTTGTGTGGCTGGATTTGCGCGCCGAGCCGATGGTTCTCTCGGTTCCGGCGATCGATAAGGACCGATACTATTCGATCCAGCTCATCGACGGCAACACCTACAACTTCGGCTATATCGGCACGCGCGCCACGGGCACCGAGCCGGGCGACTATCTGGTGGTCGGCCCCGACTGGAAGGGTGAAACGCCCGCCGGTATCAAGAAGGTCTTCAGATCGACGACGCCGTTCACGTTTACCGCTATCCGCACGCAGCTCTTCAACCGCGACGACATGCCGAGGGTCGAGAAAATTCAGGCTGGCTACACCGCGCAGCCTCTCTCCGCTTTCCTGAAACAACCGGCTCCGCCCGCATCGCCGAAAATCGACTTCCTTCCAGCCACCACTGCAGGGATCAAGGACAACTTCTTCCGATATCTCGATGCGTCCCTGCAATTCGTTCCTGAGACGTCAAGGGACAAGGCCATCCGCGCGAGACTCGCTAAGATTGGCATTGGTCCGGGAAAGACCTTCGAGTTCGAGGATCTGTCGCTCGAACACAAGGACGCATTCGCGTGGCCATGAAGCAGGGCAATGACAAAGTCGACAAATGGCTGACCAACGGAAACAAAAATATCAACGGCTGGAACATCGGCTCGTTCTTCGGTGACGAAGCCTTCTTCAACGGTGATTGGATGATGCGGGCCGGGGCTGCCAAGGGCGGTCTCTATGGAAATGATGCCGTTGAAGCCATGTACCCCTACACCCGAACGGACACGACCGGCGAGCCGCTCGACGGCAGCAAGCACAAGTACACAATCACCTTCGCACCCGGCCAGTTGCCTCCGGTAAATGCGTTCTGGTCCGTCACGATGTACGACGGCAAGAGCCAGTTCCTGGTCAAGAACCCGATCGATCGCTACCTCATCAACTCTCCGATGTTGCCGGGGATGAAAAGGGCGCCGGATGGTTCGCTGACGCTGTACATTCAAAAGGACAGCCCCGGTGCGGACAAGGAGGCAAATTGGCTTCCAGCCCCGGATGGCACGATTTATCTCGTGATGCGCCTGTACTGGCCGAAGCCTACGCCACCCTCGATTTTGCCGGCGGGCGAGGGGACATGGCAGCCGCCCGGCGTGAAACGGGTCTCGTAGAGGCGCACATGAATTCCTGAGATGCCCAGGAGCGCCGAAGCACCGTCGGACAGCCATAAGTCCCGCATATTCTGTGCGGCAGGTTAGGCCGGCGCGCCTCGCGACGGAAAGGTGTAGCGGCCCTAGTCGCGCTGCCTCCCAAAACCGGAGCGTTCGGGCATGGTGCGCTACCGACGGAAAACCGCCGGGCCACCGTGGCCCGGCAAGCGTGGGAGCCATATCATGGGATACGACGTTGCTTTCACGAAACGATGCTTTCCGGCCCGTGTCGGACTGATCGACGAACTCGCCGCCCGTAACGAAAGCTTTCGCGATCTCTGTTATGACTTCGCCACCGCGGAGGAAGTGAGACTGGCATGGGAGACAGCGTCCGGACCCGAGAAGGACGAGCGTCACGCTGAGTCTGTGGAACTTGTAGACTGCCTTCGGACCGAGATCGAGGCGGCGCTCGATGACGCCGCCGTCGTGCCGTTTCAGCGCCGGCGGACTTAACGAGCCGACAAGGGCAGGGCCCTGCATCATCGAACGCATTCCCGAGATTCCTCTTCAAAGCCGGCGACCAGAGGTTTGTAACTTTTTGACTTTCCGTGCGTTTTGTCGAGCGTAGTGCACAATGTTGGACCGTGATTTGACCGACACCGGGTGGAGGAAGATCAATGACGATGAATGACTGGCGCGCCGACCTGCGCCTCGGGCTCGAAAACCTGGTCGATGCCGCGGTCGTTGCCGGTGCGCACCAACGGGATGTTTACGCAGCCATCCTTGACGAAGTCGAACGCCTTCGGCTCGCCTACGAGCGAGATCCCGATCCGGCCGACGATCTCAGTGAACAGATCGTCGAAGAACCGTCCAACAACTGGCCTGCGGCCGAGCAGGACTGAGTCGGAACTCGGGATGGCCGTGGGTCTGTTCCTGTTCCTGCCGGCATTCGGTCAGCGTCAAACAAGTTCCATAACATACGTTATGCGATGAATCCATGTAGCCGCAAAGTTAAAGTGTCCTGTTTCTGCAATGTAAGAATGTCACTCTCCCCGGGTTTAGATGACCTGGGAGATTGCGGATGGGATTGATTGCGATGAGCGAGCGTGATCTGCAGCGGATTGAGGTTTTGTCGAAGGTCATCGATGGTCGGATGACGCTGGTAAAGGCCGCTCATGTTCTGGGGTTAAGCACG
>Ga0209281_1000581_pt1 | contig 43027 bp, 36 predicted proteins | sample MedtruBG_FD_187514 | JGI IMG/M metagenome (GOLD analysis project Ga0209281, IMG submission 187514) | Root nodule microbial communities of legume samples collected from California, USA - Medicago truncatula BG (SPAdes) (version 2) | ecosystem: Host-associated > Plants > Roots > Nodule | place... | reverse complement strand
GATAAGGGATTGACGGGAGCGCACCCCAGCAGTAAGATGCGCTCCGCATTCGGCGAGTAGCGCAGCTTGGTAGCGCAACTGGTTTGGGACCAGTGGGTCGGAGGTTCGAATCCTCTCTCGCCGACCAAATTACAGTACGGTGTGGTTCAGTCCAGACCAGAAAAGGTAAGTCAGGCCGCAATCTCTAAGGGATTGCGGCTTTTTTTCGTTCTGTTCAGACCAGACCGATACATTTACAGCCAGATATTTCAGTTATACGTTCCTTTGTTATACACCCCCGATATAACAAAGGAACGTATAACATGGCGCGAGTCACTACCCCTCTCCGCAACAGAAGTTCGTGCCGCGCGCCCGGCTGAAAAGGAATACACACCTTACAGGACGGTAGCAGCCTGTGAGCGGGGCAAGGTGCTGGTGGCGTATTATGAACAGGTGGCAGTTAACCCCGACAGCGGCACGGTGTATCAGTATCAGGAAGGCATCTGGCAGCATCAGCCGGATACGCTCCTGAAACGCACGCTGGCAGCAATATTTGAAGCCCACGAGACTCCGTACAACCCGAAAGGTATCGAGGCCGCCATTGAGTCCATGCGGATAATGGATCCGGTCCTGCCCACCAGCGGGAGGGCGCAGGTGGCCTTTGTGAATGGGGTTTATGACCTGAATGCCGGGCAGTTTCAGCCACACAGCCCGGACAATGGCCTGCTGCACCACAATGGCATCATCTGGACGGAGGCCACGCCTGGCGAAAGTCTGAAAGACCATGCCCCGCATTTTACCGCTGGCTGATGCACGGTGCAGGCGGTGATGCTAACCGGGCGAAGCGTATTCTGGCGGCGCTGTTTATGGTGCTGGCAAACCGCCATGACTGGCAGCTATTTATTGAGGTCACGGGCGAAGGCGGCAGCGGGAAAAGCGTATTCACCGGCATTGCATCATTGCTGACGGGCGTGCACAACACCGCCAGCGGCAACATGAAAGCACTGGATGAGGCCAGAGGTCGGGCGCAGTTTGTGGGCAAGAGTCTGATCATCCTCCCTGACCAGCCGAGATATACGGGAGAAGGCATCGGAATTAAGGCCATCACGGGCGGCGACCCGGTGGAAATCGACGGCAAGTATGAGTAGCAGTATACCACTGTGTTACGCACTGTCATTCTGGCAACCAATAACGAGCCGATGATATTCACGGAGCGCAACGGGGGCATTGCCCGCCGCCGGGTGATATTTCCGTTTGATAACCCGGTGAGAGAAGCAGACAAAGACCCGATGCTTACGGAGAAAATCGCCACAGAACTGCCCGTTATCATTCGCCGCCTGCTGTCCACCTTTGCAGAGCCGGAGAACGCCCGCCAGCTTTTATGCGAACAGCGGGATTCATTGGAAGCGCTCACTATCAAGCGCGGCACGGACCCGGTGATTGACCTGTGCGCGGCGCTGTACTTCATGACTGAGCCAAAAGGCATGATGATGGGCGGTGGAACATGGGCAGGCCAGCCGGAGCCGAAACGCTACCTCTATCACTGCTATCTGGCGTTTATGGAATACCACAACCTCGGGAAGCCGTTGTCTGTGGAAAAGTTCTCCCGCACGGTCAGACAGGCGGCAAAGGAATACCGGGCGGTATATCTGACCCGAAAGATTCACAGGGGGTATGACAATCCCTGTGTCTCTTGTCCGGCATGACAGCCCGCATCGTCAAATTTTTGTACCCGCGAAATTAAAAAAAATTCCCGCGGATGCATTCACTTCATATATGAGCCGCATAAAAATCATAATCCATTGTAATTACTGTTAATTTCATTACAGTAAAGCCGTTGTATATTCTTTCTGCAAGGCTAAAGTATTGCCTGTTAATGCTTTCTGAAAGGAATACAGAATGAGCCATTCGTACATATGTAACTGCTTTCCCCTTTCCCGAAATATCTCCCGGCAATACATCCTGCTGCAACTTGCATGGAGGGGATTATGGTAATCAGCCCGCCGTTTGTCCGCCCCCGGAATGCCGGAGAAAGTGATCCGTCATGGGTCAGCAGAATGATGCCCGTGGATATAAACCGGGATTTCCCGCTCAACAGACATGCATCATGGCACGGTGGTGTGCATGTTCTCCACACTGACCGCTATGAGGAAGGGTACGACCGTATTGAAGTTGTTCGTGCCATTGCGGATGGAGAAGTTGTTTCTTTCCGTAAACCGTCCAACACAGATAAGCGTGATGCATTCCCGCTGAATTATATTGGTAAAACCGATGACGGCTATGTTCTGCTGAAACACGAAACCGCCATCGGTTCCGGTGACAGTGGCACCGTCGTGTTCTACTCCCTGTACATGCACCTGCGGGACAGGTTAGATCCGGCGATTAAGGCCGGGGCCAGAATCTGGCGAAAGGATCCCATCGGGCACAATGGCATAGTGGATAACGTAAATGCCTTTCACTTTCAGGTGTTCTGTGATGACGAGAACATGCTGAAACTGACCGGGCGATCAACACCAGGCCTGAACATTGCCACAGACGGCAGAACGGACACGGTTTAAGGCGATATTCATTTTTATCTGCCTTCGGGAACGCCGTTTTATGAGCAGGTAGCCGATACAGGTTCACCTGATACGGGCAATCTGAATAAGGTTCACACCAGTACAGCGCCGCTGTTCATCAGCATGACTTTTGAAAACGGTAGCTGCACGATAGTCACGCGAAGGAAAAATGCGACCAGTGATTTTGTCTATGACACGGTGGGCGATCCCTTGGTGGATGCAGACAGCGAAAAAAATAAGGACGGTAAACCTGTTAGCTATGAGTACAGTCTGTACCGTACTGCATGCCGTCTATATCCACAAAATCCGTCAGCCGGGTTCGAACTCCTCCGCTTCGGGCGGGTCATCAACACCGAACATGAAACCCTGACACCTGCCAACGCTCCGCTGTGGCGTACCGTCAGTTTTCCTGGAGGTAAGGGAATGGTTAACCTGGCCTCTCCTGACATAAAAAAATTCAGCGATGCCGACTTTCCCCACTGGACGGGGTGGTGGATGGTGGACGATGACACGGACAATAACAGCCAATGTAATTCCCCGCTCATTGCGGATTTACAGAAAAGCGGGCATCTCAGCGAACTGAGCAGCAAACTTGTCTGCCATTTTCCGCTGGAATGGAATGCAGCCACCTTTGACCAGCGCTATACCTGGCTGAAAAAAGGCAGCGAAGATGTACCCGTCATGTCGGATACGGAGTACAGCAAAATCAAGGAGCATGCCTCCGCTCTGTGCTTTGATACAGGAGCACTTGGCACAGGCCGACTTTGGCATTTCCACCCTGCCGCATTTATCAGCCATTTCCGCAAATGTGGCTGGCTCAGCAAGCCAGAACTAAAACAGCTAATTCCATTGCATGCTATCAGTAATACACATTGGGATTCAGTTAAATATAATGATCAAGAAAATAGTGTTGCTAATAAAATTCATAGCAGCCTTAACATCACAATGCAGAAATACTTGATCAATACACCTTTCCGAGTGGCCTGTTTCCTTGGTAATGCAATACAAGAAACAGCTTGGCTGAGTACCACTCATGAAGCATATAGGTATACCGACAGGGATCCACATACAAGAGCCGTTATAGGACATCATAATGCTTGGTACTACCCGTGGCATGGTAGAGGTATTTTGCAGCTAACAAGCCCTGACAATTATTTCAAATACTTCAGCTTTAGGGGGAGAAATTATCCTGATAACGTCAAAAATAGGCTTTCTGCTGAATACAAGAGACTCTATAACAACAGTGTATTGAGAGATACAGACAACCATCTTGGTGATTCGAACAATGCCGATCTGCCAAGTAACGTTATTGAGTGGAGAGATAACCTTGAAAATAGCAGCTATGAGTCAACTGATAGTGCTGGATTCTACTGGAGTTTAAACGTAATGGCTAAATATGCCGACGCTGAACACTCACTAGAAAGACACTCAGTAAGAACAAACAAAGAAACAAAAGTTTGTTATCGCAGCCAAGCATTTTGGAAAGCTAGCTCGTCAGTCAACCTACCAGGACGTATTGGAGACACTCACTATAGAGGGTTAAATGGATTTGATGCTCGTTGCTGTGTGTACGGCAGTGCTATATCAACTCTTACTGAAATGCGTTTTCCAAATGAGCATGGTGAAATGAAAAACGAGAAACCAGAGTCAAACCAGCTTCGGAGAGAAGTATGAGATGTTTAATTACATTGGCAATAATGGCTGTATTTTCATTATCAACAAATGTTAGTGCACACGAATTAATTTTCAAATGCTCGACGGAAAACAACAAGTCAATTTCAGTCTACAAGGATGGAGAAAATTTAACATATACATTCGGAAAGAAAAACACCCAGCCAGAAATGGAATTAACAAGAAAGAAGGAACAACTAAGTATCACGCAAGAAATCCCTGTTGGTACAGGACTAAACAGCTCTATAGAGTTTAAAAATGGTATCTATAGCTACACGATAACCGAAAGTCTAAACAGAGTTAGCGATGAGCACGAAGCATCTGCGTGGTTAGATGTATCAAAAAACAAGGACGTTATCAGTTCAATGGACTGTTATATCGACTATGGTTCGCTTTCTGATATCGACTAGCCTAACCAATAGGTCTACCGCACAGATTTACCATAACATCTGTATTATCGGCACCGTCAGAACGGCACTGGCGGTGTTTCCGGTGTGAGTTGAGCATTAAAACCCCGAAACACACCTGATAAATTTTACCTAAATAGCTGCGCGGAACCTCCGAAGGAGGTTTGACTCGCGCGAAGCGAGAGAACGTTGCTTCAGCAACGGCCCGAAGGGCGAGCCGCGTAGCGGCAAGTCATCCTCTCTCGCCGACCACATTTAGAAAAGGGCTAACCGCAAGGTTGGCCCTTTTTGCATTCTGCGAATGAAAAAGCATTACCCAAATGTGAAACTCACCCTCAAGCGAGGTTTTGCGTTAGGGACTTACCTAAGGCAACCTATCAAAACAGACCTTACCTCTCGTTTACCCCTGCCTGTTAACGATTTTGTGACATAATCCATTGTATTTTTTTATATATAGATTGATCTTTTTTCGCGTTGCTTATGGATAACCTCAGCATTTTCCGCTGTGCGTTTTAACGTTCATGGTATTAAGTGCTCAGATAATCACCATTCTGTAAGAAAATTTACGCGATATGAATAAATGTTAATCACTGATTGTTGCGAAATATGAAGAGGTTTGTGCTGCAAGATGGCGAGTAGCATAAATTTCCCTGCTGAAAATAGATGCCTGGAGTTTTTTTAATCTTTGTTTGCCGTTTCTCACCCTCAACGTAAATCCCCGCCACCTGTATTGACGTTTTCACATTCTGTTGACAGATTGTAGGGCACGAGGGGCATTTCAGGGACGATCTGCGCTGCAACTCTGTCGCTCTTCTGAAAGGATTCTCCATCCCTTATAACGCCTTCGGGCATCACCGACCGGACCGGGTAAATAATAAATAAAGGTCAGGCGGCGTAACACAACAAAGCAAAACATCACATTGGAGCAGAATAATGAGTATTTCCTTGAAGAAGTCAGGGATGCTGAAGCTTGGTCTGAGCCTGGTTGCTCTGACCGTCGCGGCAAGCGTAAATGCGAAAACCCTGGTTTACTGTTCTGAAGGCTCGCCGGAAGGCTTTAACCCACAGCTCTTCACCTCGGGTACCACGTACGACGCAAGCTCTGTGCCTATCTATAACCGTCTGGTTGAATTCAAAATCGGTACTACGGAAGTTATTCCGGGTCTGGCGGAGAAATGGGAAGTCAGCGAAGACGGCAAAACCTATACCTTCCACCTGCGTCAGGGCGTGAAGTGGCAGGATAGCAAAGAGTTTAAACCCACTCGCGATCTGAATGCCGACGACGTTGTGTTCTCCTTTGATCGTCAGAAAAATGCCCAGAACCCGTACCATAAAGTGTCTGGCGGCAGCTACGAATACTTCGAAGGTATGGGTCTGCCAGACCTGATTACCGAAGTGAAAAAAGTTGACGATAAAACCGTTCAGTTTGTTCTGAGCCGTCCGGAAGCACCATTCCTGGCTGACCTGGCAATGGACTTCGCGTCTATTCTGTCGAAAGAATATGCGGATAACATGCTGAAAGCGGGCACGCCAGAAAAAGTGGATCTGAACCCAATCGGTACCGGTCCGTTCCAGCTGCTGCAATACCAGAAAGACTCGCGCATTCTGTACAAAGCGTTCGAAGGTTACTGGGGTACTAAGCCGCAGATCGACCGTCTGGTCTTCTCCATCACGCCTGACGCCTCTGTGCGTTACGCAAAACTGCAGAAAAACGAATGCCAGGTTATGCCATACCCGAACCCGGCTGATATCGCGCGTATGAAGCAGGACAAAAACATCAACCTGCTAGAGCAGGCAGGCCTGAACGTAGGTTACCTGTCCTTCAACACCGAGAAGAAACCGTTTGATGACGTCAAAGTGCGTCAGGCGCTGACCTACGCGGTAAACAAAGAAGCCATCATCAAGGCGGTTTATCAGGGTGCTGGCGTTGCCGCGAAAAACCTGATTCCACCAACCATGTGGGGTTATAACGACGACGTTAAGGATTACACTTACGACGTTGAGAAAGCGAAAGCACTGCTGAAAGAAGCGGGTCAGGATAAAGGCTTTACCGTTGAGCTGTGGGCGATGCCTGTTCAGCGTCCATACAACCCGAACGCTCGCCGTATGGCTGAGATGGTTCAGGCTGACTGGGCTAAAATCGGCGTTCAGGCCAAGATCGTGACCTACGAGTGGGGCGAGTATCTGAAGCGTGCTAAAGCCGGTGAACACCAGGCGGTGATGATGGGTTGGACCGGGGACAATGGGGATCCGGATAACTTCTTCGCGACCCTGTTCAGCTGTGATGCAGCGAAACAAGGCTCCAACTACTCTCGCTGGTGCTACAAGCCGTTTGAAGATCTGATTCAGCCGGCGCGTGCGACCGACGACCACAACAAGCGTATCGAACTGTACAAGCAGGCTCAGGTCGTGATGCATGACCAGGCTCCGGCGCTGATCGTGGCTCACTCCACCGTGTACGAGCCAGTGCGTAAAGAAGTGAAAGGCTACGTGGTAGATCCACTGGGCAAACACCACTTCGAAAACGTATCGGTTGAATAATAAGTAGGGTGTCCCCCTCTCCTGATGGGAGAGGGTCGGGGTGAGAGGGATTTAACCGTTCCTCTCACCCTTATCGTCTCCCCAGAGGAGAGGATATTTACATTTGTGAGCAATAAAGACGTCACGCTTTTGATGGTGCGTCATTACAGAGAATCCGGGTTATGTTGCAGTTCATCCTCCGACGTCTGGGACTTGTCATCCCCACGTTTATCGGTATCACCCTTCTCACTTTTGCCTTCGTCCATATGATCCCCGGCGACCCGGTAATGATTATGGCGGGTGAGCGTGGTATCTCCCCTGAACGCCATGCGCAGCTGTTGGCCGAACTCGGCCTGAACAAGCCGCTGTGGCAGCAGTACCTCAATTACATTTGGGGCGTGCTGCACGGTGATTTAGGGATTTCGCTGAAAAGCCGTCTTCCGGTGTGGGACGAGTTTGTGCCGCGTTTTAAAGCGACGCTTGAACTCGGTGTCTGCGCCATGATGTTTGCCGTCGCTGTCGGTATTCCAGTCGGCGTACTGGCTGCCGTGAAGCGTGGCTCTATTTTCGATCACACCGCCGTTGGCCTCGCGCTGACCGGTTATTCCATGCCTATCTTCTGGTGGGGCATGATGATGATCATGTTGGTCTCAGTGCAATGGAACCTGACGCCGGTTTCCGGGCGCGTCAGCGATATGGTCTTCCTGGATGATTCGAATCCGCTTACCGGTTTTATGCTTATCGACACCGCCATCTGGGGTGAAGAGGGCAACTTCATTGATGCCGTCGCGCATATGATTTTGCCTGCGATAGTGCTGGGGACCATTCCACTGGCGGTCATCGTGCGTATGACGCGTTCATCAATGCTGGAAGTGCTGGGCGAGGATTATATCCGCACCGCTCGCGCCAAAGGGTTGACCCGTATGCGCGTCATTATCGTTCACGCCTTACGTAACGCGATGCTGCCCGTGGTGACCGTTATCGGTCTGCAGGTGGGGACGTTGCTCGCAGGGGCGATTTTGACCGAAACCATTTTCTCCTGGCCTGGCCTGGGGCGCTGGCTGATCGATGCGCTGCAACGCCGTGACTATCCGGTAGTGCAGGGCGGCGTGTTGCTGGTGGCGACGATGATTATCCTCGTCAACCTGCTGGTCGATCTGCTTTACGGCGTGGTGAACCCGCGTATTCGTCATAAGAAGTAAGGGGCCATCATGTCACAAGTTACTCAAAATAAAGTTGTTGCTGCCCCGGTGCCTATGACGCCGCTGCAGGAGTTCTGGCACTACTTCAAGCGTAACAAAGGTGCGGTGGTCGGTTTGGTGTATGTCATCATCATGCTGATCATTGCGGTTTTCGCGAATTTCCTGGCACCGTATAATCCGGCGGACCAGTTCCGGGACGTGCTGCTTTCTCCGCCAGCCTGGCAGGACGGCGGGACGTTTGCGCATCTTCTGGGAACGGATGATGTGGGCCGCGATGTCTTATCACGCCTGATGTACGGTGCGCGTTTGTCGCTGCTGGTTGGCTGTCTGGTGGTGGTACTGTCGCTGATTCTGGGCGTTATCCTCGGGCTCATTGCCGGTTACTTCGGTGGTCTGATCGACAACATCATCATGCGTGTCGTTGATATCATGCTGGCGCTGCCAAGCCTGTTGCTAGCCCTGGTGCTGGTGGCGGTGTTCGGGCCCTCGATAGGCAACGCGGCGCTGGCGCTGACGTTCGTCGCGTTACCGCACTATGTGCGATTAACCCGAGCGGCGGTGCTGGTCGAAGTGAACCGCGATTACGTAACCGCGTCTCGCGTTGCGGGCGCGGGCGCGCTGCGTCAGATGTTCATCAATATTCTCCCAAACTGCCTTGCACCGCTGATCGTTCAGGCGTCGCTTGGTTTCTCTAACGCCATTCTCGATATGGCTGCTCTTGGCTTCCTGGGCATGGGTGCGCAACCGCCAACACCGGAGTGGGGCACCATGCTCGCCGATGTGTTGCAGTTCGCGCAAAGCGCCTGGTGGGTCGTCACCTTCCCGGGTCTGGCGATTCTGCTCACGGTGCTGGCATTTAACCTGATGGGTGATGGTCTGCGTGATGCACTTGATCCCAAACTGAAGCAGTAAGAGGCACGAGATGGCGTTATTAAATGTAGATAAATTATCGGTGCACTTCGGTGACGTTGGCTCCGAGTTTCGTGCCGTAGACCGTATCAGCTACAGCGTGAATCAAGGTGAAGTGGTCGGTATTGTGGGGGAGTCCGGTTCCGGTAAATCGGTCAGCTCGCTGGCGATCATGGGACTGATTGACTATCCAGGCCGCGTGATGGCGGAAAGCCTTGAGTTTAACGGTCAGGACTTGAAGCGTATCTCCGAGAAGCAGCGCCGCCAGTTGGTGGGTGCCGAAGTGGCGATGATCTTCCAGGACCCAATGACCAGCCTGAACCCTTGTTACACCGTCGGTTTCCAGATTATGGAAGCGATTAAAGTGCATCAAGGCGGCAATAAGAAAACCCGTCTTCAGCGCGCGATTGACCTGCTCACGCAGGTGGGGATCCCCGATCCGGCCTCACGTCTGGATGTCTATCCGCATCAGCTTTCGGGCGGTATGAGTCAGCGCGTAATGATCGCCATGGCGATTGCGTGTCGACCAAAACTGCTGATTGCCGATGAACCTACGACGGCACTGGATGTGACCATTCAGGCGCAAATCATTGAACTTCTGCTGGAGTTACAGCAGAAAGAGAATATGGCGCTGGTTCTGATTACGCATGATTTGGCACTGGTCGCGGAAGCCGCGCACAAGATCATCGTGATGTACGCCGGGCAGGTGGTGGAAACCGGAAGCGCGAACGCGATTTTCCGCGCACCGCGTCACCCGTATACGCAGGCGCTATTGCGTGCGCTGCCGGAGTTTGCTCAGGATAAAGCGCGTCTGGCATCACTGCCGGGCGTCGTTCCGGGCAAATATGACCGCCCGACGGGTTGCCTGCTGAATCCGCGCTGTCCGTATGCGACGGATAAATGCCGTGCCGAAGAGCCAGAACTCTTTACCCTGAACGATGGTCGTCAGTCTAAATGTCATTACCCACTCGATGATGCCGGGAGGCCTACACTATGAGTACGCAAGAGGCCGCCAAACAACAACTTTTGTTGCAGGCCATCGACCTGAAAAAGTATTACCCGGTGAAGAAGGGGCTTTTTGCCCCTGAACGCCTGGTCAAAGCATTGGACGGGGTGTCGTTTACCCTTGAACGCGGTAAAACGCTGGCCGTGGTGGGTGAGTCCGGCTGTGGTAAATCTACGCTGGGCCGTCTGCTGACGATGATTGAGATACCTACCGGCGGCGAACTCTATTATCAGGGCCAGGATCTGCTCAAGCATGACCCGCTAGCGCAGAAACTGCGTCGGCAAAAAATCCAGATCGTGTTCCAGAACCCGTACGGTTCTTTGAACCCACGTAAAAAAGTGGGACAGATTCTGGAAGAGCCGCTGCAAATTAACAGCACGCTCAATAAAGAGCAGCGCCGCGAAAAAGCGTTGGCGATGATGGCGAAAGTGGGACTCAAAACGGAGCATTACGATCGTTATCCGCATATGTTCTCAGGTGGACAGCGCCAGCGTATCGCGATTGCACGTGGTTTGATGTTAGATCCAGATGTGGTGATTGCGGACGAACCCGTTTCTGCACTCGACGTGTCCGTACGTGCGCAGGTGCTGAACCTGATGATGGATTTGCAGCAGGATCTGGGGTTGTCATATGTGTTCATCTCCCATGACCTGTCTGTGGTTGAGCATATCGCCGATGAAGTGATGGTGATGTATCTTGGCCGTTGCGTGGAGAAGGGGACGAAAGATCAGATCTTCAATAATCCTCGACATCCGTATACGCAGGCGCTTCTCTCGGCAACGCCGCGTCTGAATCCGGATGACCGTCGCGAGCGTATCAAGCTGACCGGCGAGCTGCCAAGCCCGTTGAATCCGCCGCCGGGCTGCGCTTTCAACGCCCGTTGCCGTCGTCGCTTTGGGCCGTGCACGCAGTTGCAGCCACAGTTGAAAGAGTATGGTGGTCAGCTGGTTGCCTGCTTTGCGGTCGACCAGGATGAAAACGGTGAGAAACCGCACCCATAATGCGTAAACAAAAAAACCGGCGATAATCGCCGGTTTTTTTATGTCTGCACGTTTGCTATTTCCGCAACCGCACCTGGTCAACGGCGTGATTCTCACTCTTGGTCAGAATCAGGCTGGCTCGCTCACGTGTCGGCAGGATGTTCTCTTTCAGGTTCACGTAGTTGATCTCATTCCAGAGCGCGGTGGCGACATTAACGGCCTCGTCTTCGGAAAGCTGGGCGTAATTATGGAAGTAAGAATCAGGATCGGTGAATGCCCCTTCGCGGAACTTCAGGAAGCGGTTGATATACCAGTTTTGCAGCAGATTTTCGGGAGCGTCAACATAGATAGAGAAGTCGACGAAATCGGAGACAAAGACATGGTGTGGGTCATGGGGATAATCCATGCCGCTTTGCAAAACATTTAACCCTTCCAGAATCAGAATATCTGGCTGGGCCACGGTTTTATCGCCATCGGGGATACGATCGTAAATAAGATGAGAGTAAACCGGTGCCGTGACGTTTGGCGCGCCAGACTTCAAATCGGAAACGAATTTCACCAGACGGTGCATATCATAGGAAAGCGGAAAACCTTTCTTCTTCATTAGACCGCGTTCTTTTAACACCTCATTCGGGTGCAGAAAGCCGTCAGTCGTTATTAACTCTACGCTGCGATGTTCTGGCCAGCGGCTCAGCAATGCCTGTAAGACGCGTGCGGTGGTGCTTTTACCTACCGCCACGCTGCCCGCAATACTGATGATATAAGGAATGCGTTGCCCGTTGGTACCGAGGAACTGTTCCAGTACGGCCTGGCGGCGCAGGTTGGAGCTTATATAGAAGTTAAGCAAGCGGGACAGTGGCAGATAAATCTCGGCAACTTCTTCCAGCGACAGATCTTCGTTTATCCCTTTTAAACGCGCGATTTCACCTTCCGTGAGCGTCATGGGAATCGAATCACGCAGGGCGGCCCACTGGCTGCGGTTAAATTGAAGATAAGGTGTCATTAACGATTGCTCTTTTTTGCTCATAAGCAGGCTTCAGTGAACCATTTATCTGCACATTTACGAACTGTCACAGGTAATAGCCCATCACTTAGTAGTTAATTTTGGACAATGGGCAGGAGGTTAACACCAGATGACGCGAATAATAAGAAAAAATATGGGCGAGTGATGCTTAACGCGGAGGGCATCACGGTACGCTTTCACAGTGTATTTGGGCTCGTTATGCTGAATATTTAGCCTGCTTTGCATGAAATAACAGCGTTTTTCCCTGTTTGCGCACAAAATGTGAGCGAATGAACAATTTATGCAATTTTTTAGTTGCATGACTGCCCATGTCTCCATAAAATGCGCGCTACTTGATGCCGACTTAGCTCAGTAGGTAGAGCAACTGACTTGTAATCAGTAGGTCACCAGTTCGATTCCGGTAGTCGGCACCATCAAGTCCGGTGGGGTTCCCGAGCGGCCAAAGGGAGCAGACTGTAAATCTGCCGTCACAGACTTCGAAGGTTCGAATCCTTCCCCCACCACCACTTTCTGGCAGCGTAATCGCCGCCTGAGCTGGCTAAAACATTAATCAGCTCAAACATAAAAAGAGAGAAATCTCTTTTTTGTTACAGAAAGAACTGGGTAGCCGAGTTTCAGGATGCGGGCATCGTATAATGGCTATTACCTCAGCCTTCCAAGCTGATGATGCGGGTTCGATTCCCGCTGCCCGCTCCAAGACGTGCTGATATGGCTCAGTTGGTAGAGCGCACCCTTGGTAAGGGTGAGGTCCCCAGTTCGACTCTGGGTATCAGCACCACTTCACTTCTCCCTCCCGTTTCTCTCTGTTAACTTTTAAAAAACATTCAACAGTTCAGGCATTTTGCCTGGTTGATGTGGTGATATCACCGATTTATCCGTGTCTTAGAGGGACAATCGATGTCTAAAGAAAAGTTTGAACGTACAAAACCGCACGTTAACGTCGGTACTATCGGCCACGTTGACCATGGTAAAACAACGCTGACTGCTGCAATCACTACCGTTCTGGCAAAAACCTACGGTGGTTCTGCGCGTGCATTCGACCAGATCGATAACGCACCAGAAGAAAAAGCTCGTGGTATCACCATCAACACTTCCCACGTTGAATATGACACCCCGACTCGCCACTACGCACACGTAGACTGCCCGGGCCACGCCGACTATGTTAAAAACATGATCACCGGTGCTGCTCAGATGGATGGCGCGATCCTGGTTGTTGCTGCGACTGATGGCCCTATGCCACAGACGCGTGAGCACATCCTGCTGGGTCGTCAGGTAGGCGTTCCTTACATCATCGTGTTCCTGAACAAATGCGACATGGTTGATGACGAAGAGCTGCTGGAACTGGTAGAAATGGAAGTTCGTGAACTTCTGTCTCAGTACGATTTCCCAGGTGATGACACGCCAATCATCCGTGGTTCTGCTCTGAAAGCGCTGGAAGGCGAAGCAGAGTGGGAAGCTAAAATCGTTGAGCTGGCTGGCTACCTGGATTCTTACATCCCGGAACCAGAACGTGCTATCGACAAGCCATTCCTGCTGCCAATCGAAGACGTATTCTCCATCTCCGGCCGTGGTACTGTTGTTACCGGTCGTGTAGAGCGCGGTATCGTTAAAGTTGGCGAAGAAGTTGAAATCGTTGGTATCAAAGAGACTGCTAAGTCTACCTGTACTGGCGTTGAAATGTTCCGCAAACTGCTGGACGAAGGCCGTGCTGGTGAGAACGTTGGTGTTCTGCTGCGTGGTATCAAACGTGAAGAAATCGAACGTGGTCAGGTACTGGCTAAGCCAGGCTCAATCAAGCCGCACACCAAATTCGAATCTGAAGTTTATATTCTGTCCAAAGATGAAGGCGGCCGTCATACTCCGTTCTTCAAAGGCTACCGTCCACAGTTCTACTTCCGTACAACTGACGTGACCGGCACCATCGAACTGCCAGAAGGCGTAGAGATGGTAATGCCAGGCGACAACATTCAGATGGTTGTTACCCTGATCCACCCAATCGCGATGGATGACGGTCTGCGTTTCGCAATCCGTGAAGGCGGCCGTACTGTAGGCGCTGGCGTTGTAGCTAAAGTTATCAGCTAATCGCTGATAACATTTGACGTAATGCGCATTAAAAGGGCATCATTTGATGCCCTTTTTGCACGCTTTCGAACCAGAACCTGGCTCATCAGTGATTTTTTTTGTCATAATCATTGCTGAGACAGGCTCTGTAGAGGGCGTTTAGTCCGAAAAGCTGCAGTGCATTTCGGCTTGGCTCGCCTCGCAATCGCGGGGTGAAAATGTTTGTAGAATTCTTCTGACAGGTTGGTTTATGAGTGCGAATACCGAAGCTCAAGGGAGCGGTCGCGGCCTGGAAGCGATGAAGTGGGTAGTTGTAGCCGTGCTGCTGATCGTAGCTATCGTTGGCAACTTCCTTTATCGTGACATGATGCTGCCGCTGCGTGCGCTGGCCGTAGTAATTCTTATTGCTGCAGCGGGTGGTGTCGCGCTGTTGACGACAAAAGGTAAAGCGACAGTCGCTTTTGCCCGCGAAGCGCGAACCGAAGTTCGCAAGGTCATTTGGCCTACTCGCCAGGAAACATTGCACACCACGCTGATCGTGGCAGCGGTGACTGCTGTAATGTCACTGATCCTGTGGGGACTAGATGGTATTCTGGTTCGCCTGGTATCCTTTATCACTGGCCTGAGGTTCTAAGATGTCTGAAGCCCCTAAAAAGCGCTGGTACGTCGTTCAGGCGTTCTCCGGTTTTGAAGGCCGCGTAGCCACTTCGCTGCGTGAGCATATCAAATTACACAATATGGAAGAGTTGTTTGGCGAAGTCATGGTCCCGACTGAAGAAGTCGTCGAGATCCGTGGTGGCCAGCGTCGCAAAAGCGAGCGCAAATTCTTCCCAGGTTACGTGCTGGTCCAGATGGTGATGGACGATGCAAGCTGGCACCTCGTGCGCAGCGTACCACGCGTAATGGGCTTTATCGGCGGCACTTCCGACCGTCCAGCGCCAATCAGCGACAAAGAAGTCGATGCGATTATGAACCGCCTGCAGCAGGTTGGTGATAAGCCGCGTCCTAAAACGCTGTTTGAGCCGGGTGAAATGGTTCGTGTTAGTGATGGTCCGTTTGCTGACTTTAACGGCGTGGTTGAAGATGTGGACTATGAAAAGTCCCGTCTGACAGTTTCCGTTTCTATCTTTGGTCGTGCGACCCCGGTAGAACTGGACTTTGCCCAGGTCGAAAAAGCCTAGTAGCCGAGTAAAAAAGCGACGATTTAATCGTTGCACAGGGCGCGAGATTGGAATACAATTTCGCGCCTTTTGTTTTTATGGGTTACGCCCGTAAAACGAATTTTATCACGGGGAGCCTCATCGAGGCGCTATAACCCAATTAGAGGATTTTAGAATGGCTAAGAAAGTACAAGCCTACGTTAAGCTGCAGGTTGCAGCTGGTATGGCAAACCCGAGTCCACCGGTTGGTCCAGCACTGGGTCAACAGGGCGTTAACATCATGGAATTCTGTAAAGCGTTCAACGCCAAAACTGAATCCCTGGAAAAAGGCCTGCCAACTCCGGTTGTCATCACCGTTTACGCTGACCGTTCTTTCACCTTCATTACCAAGACCCCGCCGGCAGCAGTTCTGCTGAAAAAAGCGGCTGGTATCAAGTCTGGTTCCGGTAAGCCGAACAAAGACAAAGTTGGTAAAATTTCCCGCACTCAGCTGCAGGAAATCGCGCAGACCAAAGCTGCCGACATGACTGGTTCTGACATTGAAGCGATGACTCGCTCCATTGAAGGTACTGCACGTTCCATGGGCCTGGTAGTGGAGGATTAAGAAATGGCTAAACTGACCAAGCGCATGTCCGTAATTCGTGACAAAGTTGATGCGACCAAACAGTACGACATCACCGAAGCTATCGCACTGCTGAAAGAACTGGCTACTGCTAAGTTCGTAGAAAGCGTTGACGTTGCTGTTAACCTCGGCATTGATGCGCGTAAATCTGATCAGAACGTTCGTGGTGCAACTGTACTGCCAAACGGTACTGGCCGTTCCGTTCGCGTAGCTGTATTTGCTCAGGGTGCAAACGCTGAAGCTGCTAAAGCTGCAGGCGCTGAACTGGTAGGTATGGAAGATCTGGCTGATCAGATCAAGAAAGGCGAAATGAACTTTGACGTTGTTATTGCTTCTCCGGATGCAATGCGCGTTGTTGGCCAGCTGGGCCAGGTTCTGGGTCCACGTGGCCTGATGCCAAACCCTAAAGTTGGTACTGTAACGCCTAACGTTGCTGAAGCGGTTAAGAACGCTAAAGCAGGTCAGGTTCGTTATCGTAACGACAAAAACGGTATCATCCACACTACCATCGGTAAAGTGGACTTCGAAACCGAAAAATTGAAAGAAAACCTGGAATCTCTGCTGGTTGCGCTGAAAAAAGCGAAACCTACACAGGCTAAAGGCGTGTACATCAAGAAAATTAGCCTGTCCACCACCATGGGCGCAGGCGTTGCAGTAGATCAGGCTGGCTTGACTGCTGTAGCAAACTAATACCTTTACGTGGGCGGTGGATTTGTCTACAATCTTACCCCCATGTTTGCTAACAAAAGTTAGCAGGTAAAAGAATTGTTCGTTGGAGCCTGGCCTGATCCAGGCCTCCGTCGAAGACCGCAGGTGTCTCGTAAGAGGCTTAATCCCCTGCGTAGACGGTGACAGAACGCTAAGATTATTTCTGATACTCTGGCTTGTTTCTGCTCACCGTATTAAGACGCTCTTTTCTTTGAGAAGAGTGAAGTGAGTTCCAGGGCATGAGCCCTGGCAAACATCCAGGAGCAAAGCTAATGGCTTTAAATCTTCAAGACAAACAAGCGATTGTTGCTGAAGTCAGCGAAGTAGCCAAAGGCGCGCTGTCTGCAGTAGTTGCGGATTCCCGTGGCGTTACTGTAGACAAAATGACTGAACTGCGTAAAGCAGGTCGCGAAGCCGGCGTATACATGCGTGTTGTTCGTAACACCTTGCTGCGCCGTGTTGTTGAAGGTACTCAGTTTGAGTGCCTGAAAGACGCGTTCGTTGGTCCGACCCTGATTGCATATTCTATGGAACACCCGGGCGCAGCTGCTCGTCTGTTCAAAGATTTCGCGAAAGCGAATGCAAAATTTGAGGTCAAAGCCGCAGCCTTTGAAGGTGAGTTGATCCCGGCATCGCAAATCGATCGCCTGGCTACACTGCCGACCTACGAAGAAGCAATTGCACGCCTGATGGCAACCATGAAAGAAGCTTCGGCTGGCAAACTGGTTCGCACTCTGGCTGCTGTTCGCGATGCGAAAGAAGCGGCTTAATAGCCGTTATCTTTATAAAGCATTCGCTTACGTATAAACTTATTCTGATTTTCAGGAACAATTTAAATGTCTATCACTAAAGATCAAATCATTGAAGCAGTTGCAGCTATGTCCGTAATGGACGTTGTAGAACTGATCTCTGCAATGGAAGAAAAATTCGGCGTTTCTGCTGCTGCTGCTGTAGCTGTAGCTGCGGGCCCAGCTGAAGCTGCTGAAGAGAAAACTGAATTCGACGTTATTCTGAAAGGTATTGGCGCGAACAAAGTTGCAGTTATCAAAGCTGTACGTGGCGCAACTGGCCTGGGTCTGAAAGAAGCTAAAGACCTGGTAGAATCTGCTCCAGCCGCTCTGAAAGAAGGCGTGAGCAAAGATGACGCAGAAGCACTGAAAAAATCTCTGGAAGAAGCTGGCGCTGAAGTTGAAGTTAAATAAGCCAACCCTTCCGGTTGCAGCCTGAGAAATTAGGCTGATGGCTGGTGACTTTTTAGTCACCAGCCTTTTTGCGCTGTAAGGCGCCAGTAGCATTTCACACTGTTTGACTGCTGGCTGTCCTGACAATGCTTGTTTCTATCGACGTCTTAATATACTGCGACAGCCTCACGGGCTGTGTAAATTGCAACGAAATGGTTTAAGCGTGATAGCAACAGGTATTGCGGAAAGTATTCAATTTTCCGATCAACAAAATGGTGTTGCACAAACTGTCCCTCCGTCGGGCAGATGGGTCGACTTGTCAGCGAGCTGAGGAACCCTAATGGTTTACTCCTATACCGAGAAAAAACGTATTCGTAAGGATTTTGGTAAACGTCCACAAGTTTTGGATATACCTTATCTCCTTTCTATCCAGCTTGACTCGTTCCAGAAGTTTATCGAGCAAGATCCTGAAGGGCAGTATGGTCTGGAAGCAGCTTTCCGTTCCGTATTCCCAATCAAAAGCTATAGCGGTAATTCTGAGCTGCAATATGTCAGCTACCGTCTTGGCGAACCGGTATTTGACGTTCAGGAATGTCAGATCCGTGGTGTGACCTATTCTGCACCGCTGCGCGTGAAACTGCGCCTGGTTGTCTATGAGCGTGAAGCGCCGGAAGGCACCGTTAAAGACATCAAAGAACAAGAAGTCTACATGGGTGAAATTCCACTCATGACTGACAACGGTACTTTCGTTATCAACGGTACTGAGCGTGTTATCGTTTCCCAGCTGCATCGTAGCCCGGGCGTCTTCTTCGACAGCGATAAAGGTAAAACACACTCATCCGGTAAAGTACTGTATAACGCACGTATCATCCCTTACCGTGGTTCATGGCTGGACTTCGAATTCGATCCGAAAGACAACCTGTTTGTCCGTATCGACCGTCGTCGTAAACTGCCAGCAACCATCATTTTGCGTGCGCTGCAATACACCACTGAGCAGATTCTTGATCTGTTCTTTGAGAAAGTTATCTTCGAAATTCGCGACAACAAGCTGCAAATGGAGCTGTTGCCGGAGCGTCTGCGTGGTGAAACCGCCTCGTTTGATATCGAATTCGACGGCAAAGTGTATGTGGAAAAAGGTCGCCGTATTACTGCGCGCCACATTCGTCAGCTCGAAAAAGATGACATCAAGCAGATCGAAGTTCCGGTTGAATATATTGCCGGAAAAGTTGCCGCTAAAGATTACGTTGACGCTTCAACTGGCGAACTGATCTGCCCAGCCAACATGGAGCTGAGCCTGGATCTGTTGGCTAAGCTGAGCCAGTCTGGCCACAAGCGCATTGAAACGCTGTTCACCAACGACCTGGATCACGGTGCGTATATCTCTGAGACTATACGTGTCGACCCAACCAGCGATCGTTTGAGCGCACTGGTAGAAATCTACCGCATGATGCGTCCTGGTGAGCCGCCAACTCGCGAAGCAGCTGAAAACCTGTTTGAGAACCTGTTCTTCTCTGAAGACCGCTACGATCTGTCTGCGGTTGGTCGTATGAAGTTCAACCGTTCTCTGCTGCGTGATGCGATTGAAGGTTCTGGTATCCTGAGCAAAGAAGACATCATCGAAGTGATGAAGAAGCTCATTGATATCCGTAACGGCAAAGGCGAAGTGGATGATATCGACCACCTCGGCAACCGTCGTATCCGTTCCGTTGGCGAAATGGCGGAAAACCAATTCCGCGTTGGCCTGGTACGTGTAGAGCGTGCGGTTAAAGAGCGTCTGTCTCTGGGCGATCTGGATACCCTGATGCCTCAGGATATGATCAACGCCAAGCCAATCTCTGCAGCAGTGAAAGAGTTCTTCGGTTCCAGCCAGCTGTCACAGTTTATGGACCAGAACAACCCGCTGTCTGAGATTACGCACAAACGTCGTATCTCTGCACTTGGCCCGGGCGGTTTGACCCGTGAACGCGCAGGCTTTGAAGTTCGAGACGTACACCCGACTCACTACGGTCGCGTGTGTCCAATCGAAACGCCTGAAGGTCCAAACATCGGTCTGATCAACTCCTTGTCCGTGTACGCACAGACAAACGAATACGGCTTCCTCGAAACGCCGTACCGTAAAGTGACTGACGGTGTTGTGACCGACGAAATCCATTACCTGTCTGCTATCGAAGAAGGTAACTACGTCATCGCTCAGGCGAACACCAACCTGGACGAAGAAGGTCGTTTCGTTGACGATCTCGTTACCTGCCGTAGCAAAGGCGAATCCAGCTTGTTCAGCAATGATCAGGTGGATTATATGGACGTTTCGACCCAGCAGATCGTTTCTGTTGGTGCGTCACTGATTCCATTCCTGGAACACGATGACGCCAACCGTGCATTGATGGGTGCAAACATGCAACGTCAGGCGGTTCCGACTCTGCGCGCTGATAAGCCGCTGGTTGGTACCGGTATGGAACGTGCTGTTGCAGTTGACTCCGGTGTAACTGCGGTTGCGAAACGTGGCGGTACCGTTCAGTACGTTGATGCTTCCCGTATCGTTATCAAAGTTAACGAAGACGAGATGTACCCAGGCGAAGCGGGTATCGACATCTACAACCTGACCAAATACACCCGTTCTAACCAGAACACCTGTATCAACCAGATGCCATGTGTGTCTCTGGGTGAGCCAGTTGAGCGCGGCGACGTGCTGGCTGATGGTCCGTCTACCGATCTCGGTGAACTGGCACTCGGTCAGAACATGCGCGTAGCGTTCATGCCGTGGAATGGTTACAACTTCGAAGACTCCATCCTCGTCTCCGAGCGTGTGGTTCAGGAAGATCGTTTCACCACGATTCACATTCAGGAACTGGCATGTGTGTCCCGTGACACCAAGCTGGGGCCTGAAGAGATCACTGCTGATATCCCGAACGTGGGTGAAGCTGCGCTCTCTAAACTGGATGAATCCGGTATCGTTTACATCGGTGCAGAAGTGACCGGCGGCGACATTCTGGTTGGTAAGGTAACGCCGAAAGGTGAAACCCAGCTGACGCCAGAAGAGAAACTGCTGCGTGCAATCTTCGGCGAGAAAGCGTCTGACGTTAAAGACTCTTCTCTGCGTGTACCAAACGGTGTTTCCGGTACGATCATCGACGTTCAGGTCTTTACTCGCGATGGCGTAGAAAAAGACAAACGTGCGCTGGAAATCGAAGAGATGCAGCTGAAGCAGGCGAAGAAAGACCTGTCTGAAGAACTGCAGATCCTCGAAGCTGGCCTGTTTAGTCGTATCTACGCGGTGCTGGTCTCTGGTGGTGTTGAAGCTGAGAAGCTTGACAAACTGCCACGCGATCGCTGGCTGGAACTGGGCCTGACCGACGAAGAGAAACAAAATCAGCTGGAACAACTGGCTGAGCAGTATGACGAACTGAAACACGAGTTCGAGAAAAAACTCGAAGCGAAACGCCGTAAAATCACTCAGGGCGACGATCTGGCACCAGGCGTGCTGAAGATTGTTAAGGTCTATCTGGCAGTTAAACGTCAGATTCAGCCTGGTGATAAAATGGCAGGTCGTCACGGTAACAAGGGTGTAATTTCTAAGATCAACCCGATCGAAGATATGCCGCACGATGCTAACGGTACGCCGGTAGATATCGTACTGAACCCGCTGGGCGTACCGTCTCGTATGAACATTGGTCAGATCCTCGAAACCCACCTGGGTATGGCTGCTAAAGGTATCGGCGAGAAAATCAACGCCATGCTGAAGCAGCAGGAAGAAGTCGCGAAACTGCGCGAGTTCATCCAGCGTGCGTACGATCTGGGCACTGATGTTCGTCAAAAAGTTGACCTGAACACCTTCAGTGATGATGAAGTTCTGCGTCTGGCTGAGAACCTGAAAAAAGGTATGCCAATCGCAACGCCAGTCTTTGACGGTGCGAAAGAGTCTGAAATCAAAGAGCTGTTACAGCTGGGTGGCCTGCCGACTTCTGGTCAGATCACGCTGTTCGACGGTCGTACTGGTGAGCAATTCGAGCGCCAGGTTACCGTTGGCTATATGTACATGCTGAAACTGAACCACTTGGTTGATGACAAGATGCATGCGCGTTCTACCGGTTCTTACAGCCTCGTTACTCAGCAGCCGCTGGGTGGTAAGGCTCAGTTCGGTGGTCAGCGCTTCGGTGAGATGGAAGTGTGGGCGCTTGAAGCATATGGCGCGGCATACACCCTGCAGGAAATGCTTACCGTTAAGTCTGATGACGTGAATGGTCGTACTAAGATGTATAAAAACATCGTGGACGGCAACCATCAGATGGAACCGGGCATGCCGGAATCCTTCAACGTACTGTTGAAAGAGATCCGTTCCCTGGGTATCAACATCGAGCTGGAAGACGAGTAACTCTCGCTCAAACAGGTCACTGGTGCCGGCGTAATACCCGGCACCAGATTGTGCTAACTCCGACGGGAGCAAATCCGTGAAAGATTTATTAAAGTTTCTGAAAGCGCAGACTAAAACCGAAGAGTTTGATGCGATCAAAATTGCTCTGGCCTCGCCAGACATGATCCGTTCATGGTCTTTCGGTGAAGTTAAGAAGCCGGAAACCATCAACTACCGTACGTTCAAACCTGAGCGTGACGGCCTTTTCTGTGCGCGTATTTTCGGGCCAGTAAAAGACTACGAGTGCCTGTGCGGTAAGTACAAGCGCCTGAAACACCGTGGTGTGATCTGTGAGAAGTGCGGCGTTGAAGTGACCCAGACTAAAGTGCGTCGTGAACGCATGGGTCACATCGAGCTGGCGTCTCCGACTGCTCACATCTGGTTCCTGAAATCTCTGCCGTCCCGTATCGGCCTGCTGCTGGATATGCCGCTGCGCGATATCGAACGTGTTCTGTACTTCGAATCTTATGTGGTTATCGAAGGCGGTATGACGAATCTGGAACGTAATCAGATTCTGACCGAAGAACAGTATCTGGACGCGCTGGAAGAGTTCGGTGACGAATTCGACGCGAAGATGGGTGCGGAAGCGATCCAGGCCTTGTTGAAAAACATGGATCTGGAACAAGAGTGCGAGCAGCTTCGTCAGGAGCTGAACGAAACTAACTCCGAAACCAAGCGTAAAAAACTGACCAAGCGTATCAAACTGTTGGAAGCGTTTGTCCTGTCTGGTAACAAGCCAGAGTGGATGATCCTGACGGTTCTGCCGGTTCTGCCGCCAGATCTGCGTCCATTGGTTCCGCTGGATGGTGGTCGTTTTGCGACGTCTGACCTGAACGATCTGTATCGTCGCGTCATTAACCGTAACAACCGTCTGAAACGCCTGCTCGACCTGGCTGCGCCTGACATCATCGTACGTAACGAAAAACGTATGCTGCAGGAAGCCGTTGATGCCCTGCTGGATAACGGTCGTCGTGGTCGTGCGATTACAGGTTCTAACAAACGTCCTCTGAAATCTTTGGCCGATATGATCAAAGGTAAACAGGGTCGTTTCCGTCAGAACTTGCTCGGTAAGCGTGTTGACTACTCTGGTCGTTCTGTTATCACCGTAGGTCCATACCTGCGTCTGCATCAGTGCGGTCTGCCGAAGAAAATGGCACTGGAGCTGTTCAAACCGTTCATCTACGGCAAGCTGGAACTGCGTGGTCTTGCTACCACCATTAAAGCTGCGAAGAAGATGGTTGAGCGTGAAGAAGCTGTCGTTTGGGATATCCTGGACGAAGTTATCCGCGAACACCCGGTACTGCTGAACCGTGCACCAACTCTGCACCGTTTGGGTATCCAGGCATTTGAGCCAGTACTGATCGAAGGTAAGGCTATCCAGCTGCACCCGCTGGTTTGTGCGGCTTATAACGCCGACTTCGATGGTGACCAGATGGCAGTACACGTCCCACTGACGCTTGAAGCTCAGTTGGAAGCGCGTGCGCTGATGATGTCTACCAACAACATCCTGTCACCTGCGAACGGCGAGCCAATCATCGTTCCGTCTCAGGACGTTGTATTGGGTCTGTACTACATGACCCGTGACTGTGTTAACGCTAAAGGCGAAGGCATGGTGCTGTCTGGCCCTAAAGAAGCTGAGCGTATTTATCGCGCAGGTCTGGCCTCACTGCATGCGCGCGTCAAAGTGCGTATCACTGAATACGAAAAAGATGCTAACGACGAGTTCGTTGCTAAAACCAGCATTATCGACACTACCGTAGGTCGTGCGATTTTGTGGATGATCGTACCGAAAGGTCTGCCTTACTCTATCGTCAACCAGGCGCTGGGCAAGAAGGCAATCTCCAAAATGCTGAACACCTGTTACCGTATTCTGGGTCTGAAGCCTACGGTAATCTTTGCTGACCAAACGATGTACACCGGCTTTGCTTATGCAGCGCGTTCAGGTGTCTCCGTTGGTATCGATGACATGGTCATCCCAGCCAAGAAAACTGAGATCATCTCTGAAGCGGAAGCGGAAGTTGCTGAGATTCAGGAGCAGTTCCAGTCTGGTCTGGTAACCGCAGGTGAGCGTTACAACAAAGTTATCGATATCTGGGCAGCGGCGAACGATCGTGTATCCAAAGCGATGATGGATAACCTGCAAACTGAAACCGTCACTAACCGTGACGGCGTAGAAGAGCAGCAGGTTTCCTTCAACAGCATCTACATGATGGCCGACTCCGGTGCGCGTGGTTCAGCAGCACAGATTCGTCAGCTGGCAGGTATGCGTGGTCTGATGGCTAAGCCAGATGGCTCAATCATCGAAACGCCAATCACCGCGAACTTCCGTGAAGGTCTGAACGTACTCCAGTACTTCATCTCCACGCACGGTGCGCGTAAAGGTCTGGCGGATACCGCACTGAAAACGGCTAACTCCGGTTATCTGACTCGTCGTCTGGTTGACGTCGCGCAGGATCTGGTTGTGACCGAAGATGACTGTGGAACCCACGAAGGCATCCTGATGACTCCGGTTATCGAGGGTGGCGACGTTAAAGAACCACTGCGCGACCGCGTCCTGGGTCGTGTAACGGCTGAAGATATCATCAAGCCGGGTACGGCTGATATCCTGGTAACACGTAACACCCTGCTCGATGAGCAATGGTGTGACCTGTTAGAACTCAACTCTGTTGATAGCGTGAAAGTACGTTCCGTTGTAGGTTGCGAAACTGACTTTGGCGTCTGTGCACACTGCTATGGTCGCGACCTGGCTCGTGGTCACATCATCAACAAAGGTGAAGCAATCGGGGTTATCGCGGCACAGTCCATCGGTGAACCGGGTACACAGCTGACGATGCGTACGTTCCACATCGGTGGTGCGGCATCTCGTTCTGCTGCTGAATCCAGCATCCAGGTTAAAAACAAAGGTAGCATCAAGCTCAGCAACGCGAAGTCTGTTGTGAACTCTGCCGGTAAACTGGTAGTGACTTCTCGTAACACCGAGCTGAAGCTGATCGACGAATTTGGTCGTACCAAAGAAAGCTACAAAGTGCCTTACGGTGCGGTAATGGGCAAAGGCGATGGCGAGCAGGTTGCAGGCGGCGAAACCGTAGCAAACTGGGATCCACACACCATGCCAGTTATCACCGAAGTGAGTGGTTTCATTCGCTTCACCGATATGATCGACGGCCAGACGATTACTCGTCAGACCGACGAACTGACCGGCCTGTCTTCCTTGGTTGTTCTGGATTCTGCAGAACGTACCGCGGGCGGTAAAGATCTGCGTCCAGCGTTGAAAATCGTTGATGCCAACGGTAATGATGTTCTGATCCCAGGCACCGATATGCCTGCTCAGTACTTCCTGCCAGGTAAAGCGATTGTTCAGTTGGAAGATGGTATCCAGATCAGTGCGGGTGACGCTCTGGCACGTATTCCTCAGGAATCCAGTGGTACCAAGGATATTACCGGTGGTCTGCCACGCGTTGCTGACCTGTTCGAAGCACGTCGTCCGAAAGAGCCTGCAATCCTGGCGGAAATTACCGGTATCATTTCCTTCGGTAAAGAAACCAAAGGCAAACGTCGTCTGGTTATCACTCCGTTAGACGGTAGCGAGCCTTACGAAGAGATGATTCCAAAATGGCGTCAGCTCAACGTGTTTGAAGGTGAACGTGTAGAACGTGGTGATGTGGTTTCCGATGGTCCAGAAGCTCCACACGACATTCTGCGTCTTCGTGGCGTACACGCGGTCACGCGTTATATCACCAACGAAGTACAGGACGTTTACCGTCTGCAAGGCGTTAAGATTAACGATAAACACATTGAAGTTATCGTTCGTCAGATGCTGCGTAAAGCAACCATCGATAGTGCTGGAAGCTCCGACTTCCTGGAAGGCGAGCAGGTTGAATACTCTCGCGTCAAGATTGCGAACCGCGATCTGGAAGCGAATGGCAAAGTGGCGGCGTTGTTCTCCCGTGACTTGCTGGGTATCACCAAAGCGTCTCTGGCAACCGAGTCCTTCATCTCTGCTGCATCGTTCCAGGAGACCACTCGTGTCCTGACCGAAGCTGCTGTTGCGGGCAAACGTGATGAACTGCGCGGTCTGAAAGAGAACGTTATCGTGGGTCGTCTGATCCCAGCGGGTACGGGTTATGCGTATCACCAGGATCGTATGCGTCGTCGTGCTGCGGGCGAACTGCCAGCTGCACCTCAGGTCACTGCGGAAGATGCTTCTGCAAGCCTGGCAGAACTGCTGAACGCAGGTCTGGGCGGCTCTGACAACGATTAATCGTGCTTTGAGCTAATAAAAAACCCGCTTCGGCGGGTTTTTTTATGTCTGACAAAAAAGGGAGAAAAGGGTTACTTCAGAAGCGGCAACCGGCGATAAAGTTCGATCATGTCACCTGCCAAATCTTGAATCACCATCGCATTCATCAGGTGATCCTGAGAGTGGACGGTAATCAAGTTTACCGGAAGTTTTCCTGTTCCCTCGTCTAACCCAATAAGCTGTGTCTGGATAACGTGCGCATGTTTGACATATTCGCGCGACTCTTCCATCGCTTTTTCGGCTTCGTCAAACTCACCTTTACGTGCGAGTTGCAGTGCCGTCAGCGCAGCACTGCGCGCAGCGCCGGCGTTTACCAGCAACTCCATGATGGTTGTTTCTAAATCTTCCATTCATTGCTCCAGCAGTTTAAGCGCTTTTTCAAGGACGACATCACCTTTCATCATGCCGTAATCCATCATATCGATCACCGCGACCTGTTTACCCAGCGGTTCAGCCTGAGCCTGAAGTTTTGCCAGTTCGTATTTTACCTGTGGCCCCAGTAATACGATGTCGGCTGTGGCGATATAGTCTTTAAACTCTGCAACCGGAACGGCTTTGATAGTGACTTCAACGCCTTTTTTTTGCGCAGCGTCTTTCATACGCTGAACCAACATGCTGGTAGACATTCCCGCAGCGCAACACAAAACGATATTCTTCATAGTCAGCCTCGATCTATATGTGTTTAATGATAATTATCCCGTGCAGACGGCTTCAACAACCGCTTTACCCCGATTGTGTGTCAGGCATCACAAAGAAATCGGAATTCAATGAAACCGGTTTCAATTTTAGCGCGATATGAAATTTTTCTTCAGTTGTGGGCATGGCCTAAGGTGGGTTAGTCACGGGAAAGTGGGCGCTCGACGCCGTGTCTTTATCTGTTGTGACTCTTATCAAAAATCTCTATGAAATTCGCCCGGATGAATAATTTGATGACTACTGTCAAAAAAAACATGTTATTAAAAACAGTATTGACTTGATTTTGGAAGTGCGTAACTTAGTACTCAACAGCAGAGAGAAAGTAGTTTGCTGTTTATCCAGGAAGTATAAGTTGAGTATTACTGGGGATTGCGATGAAGGCCACGAAGTATTGTTGTTTGGGATAGTCGACGTGAGATGAACCAATTTTCTTGCTTCGCTAATGCTTTAAAGGCCATGTAGTTGATAGATGAAATCGCAAAGTAGTGAATAAAGCGCGACGATGTAAGGCTATGTTTTTTAGTACTATTTGCGATGTTTTTTGAGAGAATATCGCAACGGCAGTAAGGCCACGCATCAAAGAGTATATGTCGCGATGGGGAGTGTACTTGTTTAAGTCGTCGCCCTTGAGTTCTTTTATCAGGCCGACGGGATATGTATAACGGTAAATAGAGGAGCCTATTAGTTAGTATCAGTATCCAATATTATCTGTAATAAACGTGTACATTTAAAAGCAGTACCATTAGCAGTAAATACTATTAAGTCAATTAATGTTAAATCTGAAGTTCGTAGTACCATAAAAGCCCTGGCTGCAACGGTCAGGGCTTTTATCTGTAGATTCAATAAGATCCAGCCTTTCTAAAACGCGTCTTTCGCTTCGCTTGTCAGCAGCTTTTCGTTTTACGCCTCCAGAACAGTTGAAAATTAATCCTTGCTTAATAAATCAAACCAAGCCTACTATGCGTCATCGGTTTGGAACACAGACCTTATGAAAGCAGTTTTAGTAAAGCAGTCCTCAGTTCAAGCGTTATCCTGGATACCCCTTCTTCATGAGCCTCCTCCTAAGTGCCGCATAAGTTAAACTCTGAAAAACAGGCCAAATTCGCCGCGTGAGTGGCTCTCAAATAAGAAAGGAAATATCTATGTCTAACAAAATGACTGGTTTAGTAAAATGGTTTAACCCAGAAAAAGGTTTTGGCTTCATCACTCCTCAGGATGGCAGCAAAGATGTATTCGTACATTTTTCAGCGATTCAGAGCAGCGATTTCAAAACCTTAGACGAAGGCCAGAAAGTGGAGTTCTCAATCGAGAACGGCGCTAAAGGCCCGTCAGCGGTTAACGTTATCGCGCTGTAATCGCCGATAATCTCGCTAACGCTTACAATAGCGATGAAGGCCAGAGCCTGAGCAGATAAGTGATAGTGAATAAAAAACCCGCCATGGCGGGTTTTTTCGTTTCTGGCATCCATCATGTGAAGGCAGGGCGAAACGAGGAAGAGCTTTTCGCCCTGGTCAGCATCCGTTGCTGACGACATAAGAGTAAAAAATCGCACCTCGTCCGACAATCACTTGCTCACGTTATTACGAGCCGCTTTGTCAAATTTCCGCGTCGTTGCACAGCGTTTCAACGAAGCTGCGAGGCGCGCCCCAGCCAGCTATCCCAGTCTTTCCACACCGGCTGTAACCCTTGTGCCGTAAGCGCCTTTGCAACATCTTCAGGACGACGGCCATCATGAGGGGCAAATTGCTCCAGCTCCGGATGATCATCGGCGTAGCCGCCCGGCTGTGTTTTCGAAAACGCGCTGACGTTATTAATCGCCAACGGAATGACCCGATCGCGAAATTCGGGCGCTTCCCGCGTTGATAACGATAATTCCACATCCGGTGCCAGTAAACGAAAGGCACAAATAACCTGCACCAACTGTCCTTCATCCATGATCGATGCCGGCTCGATACCGCCAGTGCAAGGGCGTAGACGAGGGAAAGAGATCGAGTAACGGCTCTGCCAGTAATGTTGCTGTAACCATAGCAGATGCTCCGCCACCATATAGTTGTCAACCCGCCAGCTGTCTGACAGCCCGGTCAGCGCGCCAAGGCCGATTTTATCAATTCCCGCCCGCCCGAGCCGGTCAGGCGTTTCCAGACGAAAAAAGAAGTCCTGTTTTTTTCCCTTCAGGTGATGCTGAGCGTATATTTTTTCGTGATAGGTCTCCTGATAGACCATCACACCGTCCAGCCCTAGCGTTTTAAGTTCGGCATATTCGTCCTCAGACAGCGGCTGGACTTCCATCTGCAATGAAGCGAACTGGCGGCGAATAGCCGGGAAATGACGCCGAAAATAGTCCATTCCGACTTTTCCCTGATGCTCCCCTGTTACTAACAAAATATGCTCAAACCCCATTTCGCGGATCGCCGCACACTCACGGGCAATCTCGACCTCATCAAGGGTTTTACGCTTGATGTGGTTGCTCATCGAAAAGCCGCAATAGGTACAGTCGTTGGCGCAGAGATTGGAAAGATAGAGTGGCACGTAAAAACTGACCGTATTGCCGAATCGCTGGCGGGTCAGCTGCTGTGCACGTTGTGCCATGGGTTCCAGATAAGTGCTGGCAGCGGGGGAGAGCAGCGCCATCATGTCTTCGCGGGTAGGATGGCGCGCATGCAGCGCACGTTCAACATCTGCAGGTTTTTTGCTGTTGATCCGCAGGCGGATCTCATCCCAATTGAGTTGTCGCCAGCGTTCTACAAAGGTGCTCATGAGTACGCCTCCAGAAATCCGGTTAGCGGGCTGCTGGCCTGCGCCTGAGTTCGGCGAGACCCTGGCCCTGATTGCCGCGCCAATACACCGGCTTCTACCGCCAGACGAAAGGCGCGCGCCATCATCACCGGATCGTCAGCCACCGCAATCGCGGTGTTGACCAAGACCGCGTCTGCTCCCATCTCCAGCGCCTGTGCCGCGTGGCTTGGCACACCGATACCGGCATCCACCACCACCGGAATAGTGGCTTGTTCGATAATGATCTCCAGCATCGCACGGGTCTCCAGCCCCTGGTTTGAACCGATAGGTGCGCCGAGCGGCATGACCGCCGCGCAGCCCACTTCTTCGAGGCGCTTACACAAAACGGGGTCTGCGCCGCAGTAAGGCAAAACGGTAAATCCCTGTTTGACCAGCAGCTCAGCGGCTTTAAGCGTCTCGATAGGATCGGGCATTAACCAGCGCGCATCCGGATGGATTTCGAGCTTCAGCCAGCTCGTGCCCAACGCCTCGCGTGCCAGCTGTGCGGCAAAGACCGCCTCTTCAGCGGTCTTTGCACCAGACGTATTGGGCAGCAGGGTCACACCGGCCTCAAGCAGTGGCGCAAGAATGGCATCGTTATGATTACGCAGATCCACGCGCTTCATCGCCAGCGTCACCAGTTGGCTGTCGCTCTCGCGGATGGCGTTCACCATCAACTGTGGAGAGGCGAATTTTCCTGTACCGGTAAACAGATGTGAATCAAAGGTTTTATCAGCAATACGTAGCATCTCAGCCTCCCGCAATGACCTGAAAAAGCAGGATCTGATCGCCGTCGCGCACCTGCTGAAGCTCCCACTGCTCGCGCGGCAGGACCTGTTGGTTAAGTGCCAGCGCCACGCCAGGTTTTAGCTGCTGCAACTGGTCAAGCAGTGTGGCGATGGTTAACCCGTCCACACACTGCATCGGTTCGTCGTTAAACAGAATTCGCATGATGCCCCCCGCAGACACGGCATCCGCTGGCGCGTTGTAACGCCAGTTGTCGCCAGCCCCCGACGCGAGCATCAAAAAGCCGCAGCGTATTGCGTGGGGTTTCCATACCGCTCAGCAGTTTGATGGCTTCAAGCGCCTGCAAGGTACCCATCACGCCGACCACCGGGCCGAGAATACCCGCCGTGCGGCAGTTACGCTGGGGCTCATCGTCATCAGCCCACAGGCAGCGATAGCAGCCTTGCGTCCACGGTGGCGTCAGCACCATGAGCTGTCCGCCAAAACCGACTGCGCTGGCGGTAATTAACGGTGTGTTGAGGGCAACACAAGCCGCGTTTATCGCCTGACGTGTGGCCATATTGTCGGTGCAATCCAGCACCACGTCGGCACGATCAACTTCGTGGCGAAGGCTTTCGCCTGCGAGTTTTTCCCTCAAGGCGACAAGCTCAATATCAGGATTCAGTCTGGCGAGCCGCTGCTTTGTCACCTCTGCTTTTGACTGACCGAGATCGTCCATCGTGAACAGGGTTTGCCGTTGTAAATTGCTTAAGTGGATATCGTCATCGTCAGCTAATACCAGCGTTCCAATCCCCGCCCCCGTCAGATATTGCGCCGCCGGCGCACCTAAACCGCCAAGACCAATAATCAGTACCCGGCTGGCGAGCAATTTTTGCTGCCCGTCGATGGCGATATCGTCCAGCATGATTTGGCGGCTATAACGCATGAAGTCACTGTCATTCATCGCCCGCTCCTGCCAGTTGCAATAGCTGTGCTGTGGCTACCTGCCAGTCTGAAGCCTGAGTAATCGCGCTGACCACCGCAACACTCCCGACGCCGGTTTTCAGTACCGCAGGGACACGTTCAAGGCTAATGCCACCGATGGCGACGGTCGGGTAATCTGCCAGTCGTTCAATATGACGAGTCAGTTGCTCAAGACCCTGCGGCGCGGAGGGCATCTGCTTGGTTTGCGTCGGAAAGACATGTCCGAGCGCGATATAGGACGGTCGTGCCGCCAGCGCCACGTCGATCTCCATATCGTCATGTGTCGAAACGCCCAGGCGTAAACCGGCGTTGCGGATGGCGCTGAGATCGGTGGTTTCCAGATCCTCCTGGCCCAGATGCACGCCATACGCCTGATGCTTAATGGCCAGTCGCCAGTAATCGTTGATAAACAAGCGAGCGCCATAACGGCGTCCCAGCGCTATGGCATGTGCCACGTCAGTCTCAACGTCTTCATCGCGTTTATCTTTGATGCGTAGCTGGAGCGTTTTAACGCCCGCCTGAAGCAGCCGCTCGATCCACGCCACGCTGTCTACTACGGGGTAAAGACCTAAGCGAAAGGGGACGGAGGGAAAACCGGGCTGATACATTATGCCTTCTCCTTTTTAAGGTAGATTTCACCACCTTTCGCGCGGAAGTTTTCTGACATATCGGCCATACCCACTTCGATAGCCTGTTTCGCGGCGTAATCGCGCACTTCCTGGCTGATTTTCATCGAGCAGAATTTTGGTCCGCACATGGAACAGAAGTGCGCCACTTTGCCAGATTCCTGCGGCAGGGTTTCATCGTGATACGCGCGTGCGGTGAAGGGGTCGAGCGCGAGGTTAAACTGATCTTCCCAACGAAATTCAAAGCGCGCTTTTGACATGGCGTTATCGCGGATTTGCGCGCCCGGATGGCCTTTCGCCAGGTCAGCGGCGTGAGCGGCAATTTTATAGGTAATTAATCCCTGTTTGACATCTTCTTTGTTGGGTAAGCCCAGGTGTTCTTTTGGCGTGACGTAACAGAGCATCGCGCAGCCAAACCAGCCGATCATTGCTGCGCCAATGCCTGAGGTGAAGTGGTCGTAGCCCGGCGCGATATCCGTCGTTAACGGCCCCAGCGTATAGAACGGCGCTTCGTGGCAGTGCTCCAGCTCTTCGGTCATGTTGCGGCGAATCATCTGCATCGGGACGTGGCCTGGACCTTCGATCATCACCTGCACGTCATATTCCCACGCGATTTTGGTCAGTTCGCCCAGCGTATGCAGCTCGGCAAATTGCGCTTCATCGTTGGCATCGCGAATGGAGCCAGGACGCAACCCATCGCCCAACGAAAGAGATACATCGTAGGCCGCACAGATTTCGCAAATTTCGCGGAAGTGTTCGTAGAGGAAATTTTCCTGATGATGTGACAGGCACCATTTCGCCATAATGGAGCCCCCGCGCGAGACAATTCCGGTCAGACGCGTGGCGGTCATCGGGACGTAGCGCAGCAGTACGCCTGCGTGAATGGTGAAGTAATCAACGCCTTGTTCCGCCTGCTCAAGTAACGTGTCGCGGAACGCTTCCCAGGTCAGATCTTCCGCGATCCCGTTGACCTTCTCCAGTGCCTGATAGATCGGCACGGTTCCGATAGGAACGGGGCTGTTTCGCAAAATCCACTCGCGGGTTTCGTGAATGTAGCGCCCTGTCGAAAGGTCCATAACCGTGTCCGCCCCCCAGCGTGTAGACCACACCAGCTTCTCGACCTCTTCTTCAATGGATGACGTCACGGCGGAGTTGCCGATATTGGCGTTAACTTTCACCAGGAAATTACGCCCAATAATCATTGGTTCAGATTCTGGGTGATTAATATTAGCGGGGATGATGGCGCGACCTGCGGCCACTTCGTCACGGACAAACTCGGGCGTGATGTTCTCCGGCAGGCGCGCGCCAAAACCTTCACCCGGATGCTGGTGGCGAAGCAGTTCGCTGCGAATACGTTCACGGCCCATATTTTCGCGAATCGCGATAAATTCCATTTCCGGGGTCACAATACCCTGGCGGGCATAATGCAGCTGCGTGACGCATTTTCCTGATTTCGCACGTTTTGGCGTCAGCAGACCGGTAAAGCGCAGTTCATCAAGCCCCTCATCTGCAAGGCGTTCTTGAGTGTATGCGGAACTGCGAACGGTGAGCGCCTCGGTGTCATTACGCGCGTCAATCCAGGGCTGGCGCAGTTTTGCCAGCCCTTGTTGAACGTTGATGGCAACGTCGGTATCACCATAGGGGCCGGAGGTGTCATACACCGGGACCGCTTCGTTATCCTCAAACTGCGGATTTTCTTTGCTGCCGCCGAGAAGCGTCGGACTGAGCTGGATCTCACGCATGGGCACGCGGATATCAGCCTGTGAACCGGTAATATAAATGCGTTTTGAGCTCGGGAAAGCAGTGCCTTCGAGCGTATCGATGAAGTGTTGTGCTTGTGCGCGCTGTTCGCGGCGGGTCAATTTTGCAGACATAGCTCATTCCATAAAAGTAAAGGAAGTGGCTTGTCAGACAACGGATGAACCAAGAGGAGATTACACTTCATCACTCAAGCGGCCTCTGCGCTGGCTGCCTTCGTTCACCTCAGTCACTTACTCGGTAAGCTCCTGGGAAGATGCAACTTGAATGGTTTTGTGTAATGGGTTTTGACTCTTGTTCCCTTCGCAGGTATTAACCTGATCAGGTTCCGCGGATCCCGAATTAACGGTCTCAGCCCGGCTTACGCACTGGGCACTCCGACAAGAATTTACACGTATTCTTCATCTGCCTAAAAAAGCAGCGTGAAAAATTTCGTGTAATGCCCCTCCAGAGAGGGGCGTGTTTGTAAACTACGCGTTAACGATTAATAACTCAAGCAGGTCGCGCGACGTTATCTTCGTTACTGGCTTTTAAATTGTGGTCCAGCACGAGGGCAATCAGCTTGTCTTCCAGCGTAAATCGCCCTTCCAGGGCTTCGCCCAGATCGGACAGCACCTGCTGTAATTCCAGATAGTTATCCTGGTCGATCGCGTTTTCGAGCGCGGAGTCGTAATAATCCATAATCTGCTGGGTGTTCGCTTCCAGCTGCGGATAGAGTTTTGTCGCCGCTAAATACGGATTCGTTCCTTCCATTTCACGGATAATACGTTCATAAATATTGAAATGGCCGTCGGAAAGGTAATCCACCAGACTCTGACAAAAATTATCCAGCGCTTTTTCATTCAGGCGCATATAGGATTCTTTGCCAGGCTTAATGCCAACCAGATTATAGTAGGCAACAAGCAATTGTTTACGCACGTGCAGCCAGCGATCGACCAGTTTATTACTTCCTCCAACGCGCTCTGTCAGGCTTTCTAGCTGGTTTAGCATGTTTGACTCCGCAAGGTTAAGGTTAAAAGCTGCCCGCCTAAATTTGTAAGAATATTGTTATCAACATGCCTGTGAAGCGAAGGTAGTGCAATAGATATGGATCGTATAATTGAAAAATTAGATCGTGGCTGGTGGATCGTCAGCCATGAGCAAAAATTATGGTTGCCCGCCGGAGAGTTACCTTACGGCGACGCCGGGCAATTCGATCTTGTGGGGCAATCCGCATTAAAGATCGGTGAATGGCAGGGCGATGCTGTGTGGTTGATCCAACAGAATCGCCGTCAGGATATGGGATCGGTACGTCAGGTAATGGATCACGATGCGGGCCTGTTTCAGCTGGCCGGACGCGGGGTGCAGTTAGCCGAATTCTACCGTTCGCATAAGTTCTGCGGTTACTGCGGTCATCCTATGCATCCAAGTAAAACCGAATGGGCGCTGCTGTGCAGCCACTGCCGTGAGCGCTATTACCCGCAAATTGCACCGTGCATCATCGTTGCTATTCGTCGTGATGATTCGATTTTACTGGCGCAGCATGTCCGCCACCGCAATGGTATTCACACGGTACTGGCTGGATTTGTTGAGGTCGGCGAAACGCTTGAGCAAACCGTCGCGCGTGAAGTGATGGAAGAGAGCGGGATTAAAGTCAAAAATCTGCGTTACGTTACCTCTCAACCGTGGCCCTTCCCGATGTCACTGATGACGGCCTTTATGGCTGACTATGACAGCGGCGAGATCGTTATCGACCCGAAAGAGTTGCTGGAAGCAAACTGGTATCGCTACGACAATTTACCGCTGTTACCGCCACCGGGCACCGTGGCGCGTCGCCTGATAGAAGATACCGTGGCAATGTGTCGGGCCGACTATGAAGCCTGAATGACGTGATACACTAGCGGTAAGATGCTTAAGGAACCTGCAAAATGACCGAACTGAAGAACGATCGTTATCTGCGCGCGCTGCTGCGCCAACCCGTTGATGTCACCCCGGTGTGGATGATGCGCCAGGCAGGCCGTTATCTTCCGGAATATAAAGCCACGCGTGCGCAGGCGGGCGATTTTATGTCGCTGTGCAAAAATGCGGAGCTGGCGTGTGAAGTGACGCTTCAGCCACTGCGCCGTTTCCCGCTGGATGCGGCGATCCTTTTTTCAGATATCCTGACTATCCCGGATGCCATGGGGCTTGGGCTGTATTTCGAAACGGGCGAAGGTCCGCGCTTTACGTCTCCTGTTAAGAGCAAAGCCGATATTGATAAGCTGCCGATTCCGGATCCTGAAGATGAACTGGGTTACGTGATGAACGCGGTGCGCACCATTCGCCGCGAGCTAAAAGGCGAAGTACCGCTGATTGGTTTTTCCGGTAGCCCATGGACGCTGGCGACCTATATGGTTGAAGGCGGCAGCAGCAAAGCCTTTACCGTTATTAAAAAGATGATGTATGCCGAGCCGCTGGCCCTGCACGCGTTGCTTGATAAGCTGGCGAAAAGCGTCACGCTGTATCTCAATGCGCAGATTAAAGCGGGCGCGCAGTCGGTGATGATCTTTGATACCTGGGGCGGTGTGCTCACCGGGCGCGATTATCAGCAGTTCTCCCTCTATTACATGCATAAAATTATCGATGGCCTGCTACGTGAAAATGAAGGACGTCGTGTGCCGGTAACGCTGTTCACCAAAGGCGGCGGACAATGGCTGGAAGCCATGGCGGCCACCGGTTGCGATGCGCTGGGCCTTGACTGGACCACTGATATTGCCGATGCACGTCGTCGCGTGGGCGACACCGTCGCGCTACAGGGCAACATGGACCCGTCTATGCTTTACGCTCAGCCTGCACGTATCGAAGAAGAGGTTGCGTCTATACTTGCAGGTTTCGGTCAGGGTGAAGGTCACGTCTTCAACCTGGGCCACGGAATTCATCAGGATGTACCGCCAGAGCACGCGGGCGCGTTTGTGGAGGCGGTGCACCGACATTCTGCCCAGTATCATCTGTAAGGAGTTGTTATGGATCTCGCGTCGTTACGCGCTCAGCAAATCGAACTTGCCTCGTCAGTGATCCGTGAGGATCGTCTGGATAAGGATCCGCCGCAGTTGATCGCCGGCGCCGACGTGGGATTTGAGCAGGGTGGTGACGTGACGCGAGCGGCGATGGTGCTATTGACGTATCCCTCGCTGGAACTGGTTGAATATAAGGTGGCGCGAATCGCCACCACCATGCCGTACATTCCTGGCTTTCTCTCCTTTCGTGAATATCCCGCGCTGCTGGCAGCGTGGGAACAACTCTCGCAAAAACCCGATCTGTTGTTTGTTGATGGTCATGGGATCTCCCATCCGCGTCGTCTGGGCGTGGCCAGCCATTTTGGTTTGCTGGTGGATGTCCCGACAATTGGCGTGGCGAAAAAGCGCCTGTGTGGGAAATTTGAGCCACTTTCTGCTGAGCCGGGCGCGCTGGCACCGTTGATGGATAAAGGCGAACAGCTGGCGTGGGTCTGGCGCAGCAAAGCACGATGCAATCCGCTGTTCGTGGCGACAGGGCATCGCGTGAGCACAGACAGTGCGCTTGCGTGGGTGCAGCGCTGTATGAAAGGTTACCGTTTACCAGAGCCGACGCGCTGGGCTGATGCGGTCGCATCGGCGCGCCCGGCTTTTATTCGTTGGCAGGAAATTCAGCCTTGATTCAGGTAAACTGCCGCTAATTTCCGATTCGAGACATCATCATGTTACAAAACCCGATTCATCTGCGCCTTGAGAAGCTGGAAAGCTGGCAGCATGTCACCTTTATGGCTTGCCTGTGCGAGCGCATGTATCCCAATTATGCGACGTTCTGCAAGGAAACCGAATTTGGTGAAGGCCAGATTTATCGCCGTATTCTCGACCTGATCTGGGAAACACTGACGGTTAAAGACGCGAAGGTGAACTTTGACTCCCAGCTCGAAAAGCTGGAAGAGGCGATCCCGTCGGCGGATGACTACGATATGTATGGTGTCTATCCAGCGATCGACGCCTGCGTGGCATTGAGTGAACTGGTGCATTCGCGTTTAAGCGGTGAAACCCTGGAGCACGCCATCGAAGTGAGTAAGGCGTCGATTACCACCGTTGCGATGCTGGAAATGACGCAGGAAGGTCGTGAAATGACCGATGAAGAGCTGAGAGTGAACCCGGCTGTTGAACAAGAATGGGACATTCAGTGGGAAATATTCCGACTTTTGGCCGACTGCGAAGAACGCGATATTGAACTGATAAAAGGCCTGCGCGCGGACTTACGCGAGGCGGGTGAGAGTAATATTGGTATAATTTTTAACCAGTGAGACAACAAAACGTGATTTAACGCCTGTTTTGTCGCACCTCTACTCTTCCCTTCTGCCCCCCGTCTGGTCTACATTTGGGGGGCGAAAAAAAGTGGCTATCGGTGCGTGTATGCAGGAGAGTGCTTTTTTGGCATTTTCGTCGCACTCGATGCTTAGCAAGCGATAAACACATTGAAAGGATAACTTATGAACAAGACTCAACTGATTGATGTAATTGCGGACAAGGCTGATCTGTCTAAAGTGCAGGCTAAAGCTGCTCTGGAATCCACCCTGGCTGCTATTACTGAGTCTCTGAAAGAAGGCGATGCTGTACAACTGGTTGGTTTCGGTACCTTCAAAGTGAACCACCGCGCTGAGCGTACTGGCCGCAACCCGCAGACCGGTAAAGAAATCAAAATTGCTGCTGCTAACGTACCAGCATTTGTTTCTGGTAAAGCACTGAAAGACGCAGTTAAGTAAGCCGCGTGGCAGTGAACAGTTTTAACAAGGGGGCGGTTTCGCCCCTTTTGTCTGTCTGGCGCTCAACGTTGGCGCTGGCAGGCGTGCTGTTGCTTTCGGCCTGTAGCCATGACTCTGCTTTGCCGCCATTCACCGCGAGTGGATACGCAGGCGATCAGGGTGCGGTGCGAATTTGGCGTAAAGACGTCAATGGTGAAGTCCATCTCCTTTCTGCATTCAGTCCGTGGCACAAGGGCAATACTTCTACAGCGGAATACCGCTGGCAGGATGATGCGCTGTCGCTGATTGAACTCAACATCTACAGTAAAACGCCTGAACACATTCGTGTCCGGTTTGATAGTCGCGGCGAGCTGAGCTTCATGCAGCGCGAAGTTGACGGCCAAAAACAGCAGCTTTCGAGCGATCAAATCGCCTTATACCGTTATCGTGCCGACCAAATCCGTCAGACCAGCGATGCGCTGCGTCAGGGGCGCGTTGTGCTGCGTCAGGGGCGCTGGCATGCCGATGGCTCGGTGACCACCTGCGAAGGTCAAACGGTGAAACCCGATTTGGACGCGTGGGCAAAGGAACATATCGAAAGGCGTCAACGTCATTCGTCAATAGAAGTGAGTGTGGCCTGGCTTGAAGCATCCGAAGGTTCGCAGCTGTTGCTGGTGGCAAATGAAGATTTTTGTACCTGGCAGCCGACAGAAAAAAGCTTCTGATTGAAACCCCCCTCCAGACGGAGAGGGCCAGCGTTAATTACTCGCCTTGCTCGCGTGCAATTGCACGATAACCGATGTCGCTGCGGCTAAAGCTGCCGTCCCAGTTAATATCGGCCATTAACGCATACGCACGTTTCTGCGCTTCCGCGACCGTATTTCCCAGCGCCGTTGCGCACAGAACGCGCCCGCCGTTGGTCACTACGCGATCGTCGTCAGACAGTTTCGTCCCGGCGTGGAACACTTTACCGCCATCGACTTCTTCCAGCGGCAGACCGTGGATTTCGTCGCCGTTGCGGTAATCACTGGGATAACCGCCCGCAGCAATCACCACGCCCAGCGAAGCACGCTCGTCCCACTCGGATGTTTTCTCATCCAGCTTGCCTTCGCATGCAGCCAGACACAGTTCAACCAGATCGGACTTCATGCGCAGCATGATTGGCTGCGTTTCAGGGTCGCCAAAGCGGCAGTTGAATTCGATAACTTTTGGATTGCCCTGCTTGTCGATCATCAGACCGGCGTACAGGAAACCGGTATAGGTATTGCCTTCTGCGGCCATGCCTTTGACGGTTGGCCAGATGATACGGTCCATGGTGCGCTGGTGAACTTCATCAGTCACAACTGGTGCCGGAGAGTAAGCGCCCATTCCGCCGGTGTTTGGACCGGTGTCCGCATCGCCAACGCGTTTGTGATCCTGGCTGGTGGCCATCGGCAGAACGTGCTCGCCGTCAACCATGACAATAAAGCTGGCCTCTTCGCCGTCGAGGAACTCTTCAATCACGATACGATGACCCGCATCGCCAAAGGCGTTACCCGCCAGCATATCCTGAACGGCAGCTTCGGCTTCTTCGAGCGTCATCGCAACGATAACGCCTTTACCGGCCGCCAGACCGTCGGCCTTGATGACGATCGGTGCGCCTTTTTCACGCAGATAAGCCAGCGCAGGTTCGACTTCAGTAAAGTTCTGATATTCGCCCGTCGGGATTTTATGGCGCGCGAGGAAATCTTTAGTGAACGCTTTAGAGCCTTCCAGCTGCGCAGCGCCCTCGGTTGGGCCAAAGATTTTCAGACCCGCGGCGCGGAATGCATCAACAACGCCAATCACCAGCGGTGCTTCTGGACCGACGATGGTGAGATCGATTTTCTCGCTCTGCGCAAAATTCAGCAGCGCCGGAATATCGGTTACACCGATAGCCACATTCTGCAGAGTGGGCTCCAGTGCCGTACCGGCGTTACCCGGTGCGACAAAAACGGTGCTAACTCGCGGCGACTGTGCTGCTTTCCATGCCAGAGCGTGCTCGCGCCCGCCGTTACCAATGACTAATACTTTCATTACTGACTCCGGGATTAATGGCGGAAGTGACGCATATCGGTGAAGATCATGGCGATGCCGTGTTCGTCAGCGGCGGCGATGACTTCGTCATCACGAATGGATCCGCCCGGCTGGATAACACAGGTCACGCCAACGGCTGCTGCTGCATCAATGCCGTCGCGGAACGGGAAGAAGGCATCAGATGCCATTGCGGAGCCTTTTACTTCCAGGCCTTCATCGCTGGCTTTGATACCGGCGATTTTGGCAGAGTAAACGCGGCTCATCTGGCCTGCGCCTATGCCGATCGTCATATTCTCTTTCGAATATACAATCGCGTTGGATTTAACAAATTTGGCGACCTTCCAGCAGAACAGCGCGTCACGCAGTTCCTGTTCGGTTGGTTGACGTTGGCTAACGACGCGCAGGTCGCCCGCAGTCACCATGCCTAAATCGCGATCCTGAACCAGCAGACCACCATTAACACGTTTGAAATCCAGGCCTGGAACACGCTCAGCCCACTGGCCACAAACCAGTACGCGAACGTTTTGTTTGGCTGCGGTGATTTTAAGGGCTTCTTCCGTTGCGGAAGGCGCGATGATCACTTCAACAAACTGGCGGGAAATAATGGCCTGTGCCGTCTCGGCATCAAGTTCGCGGTTGAACGCGATAATGCCGCCGAATGCGGACGTCGGATCGGTTTTGTAAGCCCGGTCGTAGGCTTCAAGGATAGATGTGCTGACGGCAACGCCACACGGATTTGCATGTTTCACGATGACGCATGCCGGCTCACTGAACTCTTTCACGCACTCCAGCGCCGCGTCGGTATCAGCGATGTTGTTATAAGAGAGGGCTTTGCCTTGAACCTGTTGAGCGGTTGCGACGGATGCCTCTTTAATTTCTTCTTCTATATAGAAGGCTGCGTTCTGGTGGCTGTTTTCGCCGTAACGCATATCCTGCTTCTTAATGAAGTTCAAATTCAGGGTACGTGGGAAACGACCAGAAGGTTCGTTGCTTTCGCCGTGATAGGCCGGGACCAGGCTACCAAAGTAGTTAGCGATCATGCTGTCGTAAGCGGCAGTGTGTTCAAACGCTTTGATGGCGAGGTCAAAACGGGTCGCCAGTAGAAGAGAACCTTCGTTGGCATCCATTTCTTTAATAATGACGTCGTAGTCACTGCTCTTTACTACGATGGCAACATCTTTATGGTTCTTCGCCGCGGAGCGCACCATGGTTGGGCCACCGATATCGATATTCTCAACGGCATCTTCCAGTGAGCAGTTTTCGCGAGCGACGGTTTGGGCGAACGGATAAAGGTTAACGACCACCATATCGATCGGGGCGATGTCGTGTTGCTCCATAATGCCGTCGTCCTGGCCGCGACGACCAAGAATGCCGCCGTGTACTTTCGGATGCAGGGTCTTTACGCGTCCATCCATCATTTCCGGGAAACCGGTGTAATCGGACACTTCGGTTACCGGCAGACCTTTATCTGCTAACAGGCGAGCGGTGCCGCCGGTGGATAGCAGCTCTACACCACGTGCAGAAAGTGCCTGAGCGAATTCGACGATACCGGCTTTGTCAGAAACACTGAGCAGAGCGCGGCGGACTGGACGACGTTGTTGCATGGTAAATCCCCTGGATTTCACGATGACAGAGAGTGTTAGATGAATTTTTCGCAAAAAACTCATCTAACACCCCTAACGGGGCATCCTTGTTTAGCGCGTGCATTTTAACGAAAACGTTTGCGCACCGCTCGTGATTTTTCAAATTTTCGCAGCATTGTGGATAAGTCTGTGTGAAAACAGGTATAAGGCGGGGTTTTGCTGTGGAATGCAGCAGTCAGTCATTTTTCTGTCATTTAAGTATTGCGGATGATCGAGAACTCCCTATAATGCGCCTCCATCGACACGGCGGATGTGAATCACTTCACACAAACAGCCGGTTCGGTTGAAGAGAAAAATCCTGAAATAAAGGATTGACTCTGAAAGAGGAAAGCGTAATATACGCCA
>Ga0209281_1000578_pt1 | contig 43096 bp, 36 predicted proteins | sample MedtruBG_FD_187514 | JGI IMG/M metagenome (GOLD analysis project Ga0209281, IMG submission 187514) | Root nodule microbial communities of legume samples collected from California, USA - Medicago truncatula BG (SPAdes) (version 2) | ecosystem: Host-associated > Plants > Roots > Nodule | place... | reverse complement strand
CAAAGGTCGACGTCGAGCGGGAGCGGATCCTCGGCAAGCTCGCCAACGAAAAATTCGTCGCCAATGCCAAGCCTGAACTGGTCGAGGCCGAGCGCGAGCGGCTGGTCGAACTCGACCTGCAAAGAGAATCGCTCGGCGTTGCTTTGTCCCGCGTTTCGGAAGCGGGCTGAAGCTTCATCTCCCAGGCAGGTTCGAGGAGAAATGGAATCCGCGGCAGCGATGCCGCGGATTTTCTAATTTCTCGCCCGTGCCGCGAATCGGATGCCTGGTCACTGCGCGAGGTAATGGGAGGTGGGGACGCCCGACAATGCACGCCTAGGTTTTACGTGCCGGCGTTTCAATAGTGCCCCGCAAGGGTTTCGCGTAAAAAGCCATGTTGTTGTTCAAGCGTCACACACGCCACCTTAAATAGAAATTAGTTCCTCAGGTGATCGGAATTCTGGCCATAAAGGAAATGAAATTCTACTGGAGTTCGAATTGTGGCGAGAAATGGGAATTCTTACGTAAATCCGGTGACCGTGCCCGCCGGGCCTTTCCCGGGGTTTGCAGTTTGCCATTTCACGCAATCGTGAGGATACTTCCCTCAAGCGCGGCATCGAGCTGGGTGGCCGCATGATTTGGAATGCAGGGGAGGAGCTTGATGGCTCGAATTGGATTGAAGCAGGGTATTCTGGCTGCGGTTGCCGGAATGCTCGTGGCCTCGGCTGCGCAGGCGGGAGGGCTTGAACGCAGCGGCTATAATATCGATCTTTTGTTCGACCCGTCGGACTATGCGGCAGAAGCGACGGCGACCTATGTCAATCCGCAGCGTGACTTGAAGAACGTCACCGACATCAATCCCGCGAACGGGATTGGCTCAAATGGGATCGGCGGGGGGAGCACGAGCGTTCGGGATACGGAAAGTTATTGGGCGCCTCGTATTGGTGTAAAGGCTGGTCTGGGTGACAGTATTGACTGTATGGCGGACTACTCCCAGCCTTGGGGCGCCCACACCAACCCAGGCAAGAACTGGATGGGGGCGAACGACAATATCGAGACGAAGGTCGAAAGCGACAACTATGCGGCCACGTGCTCCTATAAGTGGGAGATGGGTCCGGGTGTCGTTCGCATCATTGGCGGCGGTTTCTACCAGGAAGTTGGCGGCTTCAAGGATCGGCTCGTCGCGCCGGCGATCGCAGTGGCGCCGCTCAGCGGAGTTGGCCGACTTGAACTCGAAGGCGAGGGGTGGGGTTGGCGCACGGGCATCGCATACGAGATTCCGGAATACGCAATGAGGGCGAGTCTCGTCTACAACAGCAAGGTCGATCTTGACGATTTGTCGGGATTCATTGACCTGACGCAGTTTGCATTTCCCGTGCCAGGCGCCCCGATCCGCGGCACTAAATACGACGTCTCAGGTTCCGCCTCGATGCCGGACTCGCTTGAACTCAAGGTGCAGTCAGGCATTGCCCCGGGATGGTTGGCGTTCGGTTCTGTCAAGTGGACAGACTGGAGCCAACTGCAGGTCCTTCGATTCTGCCCAGCAACCGCGTCGGTTCTTACGCCGTGCACCAGTCTCGACCTCCTCTACCGCGACGGTTGGACCGTTTCGGGTGGTATCGGCCACAAGTTCACTGACCAATGGAGCGGGGCGGTCAGTCTGACCTGGGATCGCGGTACCAGCCACGGCTACGGCAGCCAGACCGACACTTGGCTGCTCGGCACGGGCGTCTCCTATACGCCCACAGAAAATGTCGAGCTTCGCCTCGCCGGTAGTGTCGGTATATTGACCAGCGGCAGTTCGGGCCCAGTCACTGTGAATGGTGAGACGATCGGCAATGAGGTCACCTACGACTTTGGCAATGACTTCGTCGGGGCGATCTCAACTTCTCTGAAGGTCAGGTTCTGACCTATCGGCAATTACTCCAAAAGGCCCGGTCTCCCCGGGCCTTTTTTGTATCTGGTAACCACGCTTATAAGCGGTTGTGAATGTGACGATTCAGCAACACATTTCCTGCTACGGTTTGCTACTATCCGGGCCGGATCGATTATGTCCATTTCCCGCCACAAAATGAGAGCAGCGATATAGGGACGAAGGCTAGTCGAGTTCCATGCCCGCGTTGAGGTGAAGTGAGTTTGTGTGCCGTCATGATATTCCGTAGCAATTGGCCTCAGGCACGCAGCCGGAGCACCGGTGGGCGCAGGAGCCAGTGCGTACAGCATCTTCGCGACGGTGATGGGGTCGGCGTGGCCGGCTCGAACGAAAGAAACTGATTGTTATGCGCGCGGGTGAATTGAAGTCGCTTAGGGTTGCGGTGCTTGGCATGTCGCTGGCGGTTGGCGCAACTGCGGCCGGGCCAGCACGGGCTTTCGATCCCGGAGCCGGCGTGACCAAGGAGTCAGGCCCCTTCGCGCTCTTCAAGTTCGGTTTTTCCGCCTATAAGAGCGGCCGGAAAGACGAAGCGGTAGAGGCCTACCGGTATGCGGCCGAAAAGGGGCACACGGGCTCTCGCTGGGCGCTCGCCAATATGTACGCCTATGGCGATGGGGTCGCGGAGAACGATCTCGAAGCGTTCAAGATCTACAGCGAAATCGCACAACAGGGCGTCGAGCCCGGCTCGGAAGATACCGGCTACTTCGTCAATGCATTGATTTCGCTTGCCGGCTACTACCGGCGCGGCATTCCCGACACCCCGGTAAGGTCCGACCTGTCGCAGGCCAGGCAGTTGTATTTCCAGGCGGCCTCCACTTTCGGCGTGGCGGAAGCGCAATTTCAGCTCGCGCGCATGCTGCTTTCGGGCGAGGGCGGAAGCGTCAATGTCCAGCAGGCCAAGAAATGGCTGAACCGGGCGCGCAAGAATGGTCATGCCGGCGCCATGGGCGTTTTCGGCAACGTCATTTTCCAGGAAGGTCAGACCGCACGCGGTCTCGCATACATGACGGCGGCGCTCGGCCAATGTTCCCCCAAGGACCGGCCCTGGCTCCAGGCCATGCAGGAACAGGCGTTCTCGCTCGCCACCGAAGACGACCGCCGGGTAGCGATAACGATGTCCCAGAACATGCATCTGCAGAACGACGACGATTGAGGTCCCGTGCGGCCTGACCCGAGGATGGCGACCTTAGGGCAGGGAAGGTCGGCTCGCCTCAGGCCGTCTCGAACGCGAATTCAGCCGTTACGGGCACATGGTCGGACGGCTTTTCCCAGGCCCGGACGTGCTTTTCGATAGAGGTCGACACGAGCTTGTCTGCCGCCTCCGGCGACAGCATCAGGTGATCGATGCGGATGCCGAAATTCTTCTGCCAGCAGCCGGCCTGATAATCCCAGAATGAATAGAGCGGCGCCTCGTCGGAGGTCGCGCGCACCGCGTCGGTGAAGCCAAGGTTGCGCAGCCGCCGAAAGGCGGCACGTGTCTCCGGCAGGTAGAGAGCGTCGTTCCGCCAGACCTTTACGTCCCAGCAGTCGTGCGCCTCCGGAATGACGTTGTAGTCGCCGGCCAGGATGAGCGGTTCCTCGAGGACGAGCCTCTGTTCCGCAAAGGCGGCCAGGCGCCGCATCCATGCGAGCTTGTAGGGGTATTTTTCCGTCTCTACCGGATTTCCGTTGGGCAGATAGAGGCAGCAGACCCGAAGGGCTCCGCCATTGACGGAGAACACGCCTTCGATGAAGCGCGACTGTTCGTCGGCGGGGTCTCCCGGCAATCCGCGATTGATCTCGTCCGGTCTCACCTTGGAGAGCAGGGCGACGCCATTGAAGCCTTTCTGTCCATGCGTCTCCACATGGTAGCCGAGCGCCTCGATCTCGCCTCTCGGAAATGTTTCGTCGACGGATTTGATCTCCTGCAGACAGGCGATGTCGGGGTTCGATTCCCTGAGCCAGCCAACGAGGCCGTCGAGACGCGCTTTGACGCCATTGATGTTCCATGTGGCAATCTTCATTGGGCAGCCTTGCATCTCACGAGATTTGAGTCCGTTCGGTCGGTTCGTTCTAGCCGCTGGAAATTCTTTTGACAAATCCGGGATCCGCCACATGGGTCCGGATCAGGCGGCCGCCGTTCCGGCGCATCTTCCGCTTCTTCCCCGCGCTAGATTTCACCCTTAAGTAGCCGAATTGATTCCGCACCGCGTCCGTCTATAGTCCCGCGCATGATCGTGTTCATAGAGAGTTACTGGCCGCATTTTCTGGCGCTGCTTTCGGTCGTCCTCGGCGTCCCGGCAATCATCCATGCGGCGATGACGAAAGACGATGTGCGGGCGGCCGCCGGCTGGGTCGGGGTTGTGCTGCTCTCACCGGTCATCGGTGCGGTCATCTACGCGGTTGCCGGCATCAATCGGATGCGCCGCTCGTCTATCGGCTTGCAGCGCTCGCTGCTGCGCTCGACCGAGCGGGACCCTTTCGGGCGCTTCGATGTCACGCATGATCAGGTGGTGGCCCGTTTCGGACAGCGTTTCGCGGCAATGAAGATGCTTGGAGACCGCGTTGCGCGCTTCACGATGTCGGCGGGAAACCACATCACCATGCTCGAGGGCGGCGACGCGGTCTATGCGGCGATGCTCGACGAGATCTCCTCCGCCCGTCGCAGCATTCTCATCGAGAGCTATATTTTCGACCGCGATCCCATCGGCATGCGTTTCGCCGATGCCCTGATCGCCGCAGTGAAACGCGGCGTCGCCGTGCGCGTCCTGATCGACGCCGTGGGTGCGCGCTATTCCGTGCCGTCCATTGTGGGCTATCTGAAGGAAGGAGGCGTGCCGACCGCCGTCTTCAACGGCAATATCATCATGGGCCTGAGGCTGCCCTATGCCAATCTCAGGACACACCGCAAGATCATGGTTGTCGACGGCGCGGTCGCTTTCGCCGGCGGCATGAACATCCGCGCGGGCTTTGCCGCTGAAATCGCAGGCAAGGCTGCTTCTTTCGACACGCATTTCCGCGTGACCGGACCCGTTGTCGCCGATATCTTTCAGGTTGCCGCGGAAGACTGGCAGTTTTCGAGCAAGGAGGTACTGACAGGCGACGGCTGGCGGCTCGCCGACCTTCCGGCGGAGCCGGACGGGCGATCGGTGCTGATGCGGGCCGTTCCCTCAGGTCCTGACAATACCAACGAGACAAATCACAAGATGCTTATGGGCGCCTTTTCGATGGCGCGAAAACATATCCGGTTGATGTCGCCCTATTTCCTCCCGGACAAGGAATTGGTCAGCGCGCTCGTGACGGCGGCGAGGAAGGGCGTCGAAGTCGACATCGTCGTGCCCTCTGTCAACAATCTGACACTCGTCGACCGCGCGATGACGGCACAGTTCGACCAGGTGCTGAAAGGTCATTGCCGCGTCTGGCGGGCAAAGGGCGCCTTCAACCATTCCAAGCTGATGGTCATCGACGATCGCTGGGCCTATGTCGGTTCGACCAATCTCGATCCCCGCTCCCTGCGCCTCAATTTCGAGTTCGACCTCGAAATACTCGACGAAGCCTTCGCACGCGCAATCGGCGAAAAGGTCTGTGCCATACGCGCGGCCGCGGATGAAGTGACCCTTGCAGGGCTCCGCGCGCAGCCGCTCGTAAACCGTCTGGCAAACCGATTGCTCTGGCTCGGATCGCCCTACCTTTAGCTGTGGCGTTATACAGCGCGAGGCGTCAGATCGAAAAGCTTGTTCCGCATCCGCAGCTTGCGACGGCGTTCGGATTGTTGATCTGGAAGGACTGCCCGAGGAGGTTGTCGACGAAATCGATCTCCGAGCCGCCCATATAGACCAGCGACAGGCTGTCGATCAGGACCTTGGCGTTGTCCTTTTCGAGGATGAGATCGTCGGCATTTGCCGCGTCCACCAAATCGAACTTGTAGGAGAAGCCCGAGCACCCGCCGCCTTCGACGGAGACGCGCATCGCGCTCTTGTCCTTCTCCGCCTGGAGAATGGCGGCAATGCGTCTGGCCGCCGCATCCGAAAGCGTAACTGTTTCCTGCATCTTATTTGCCTCCTGCCGGGGTCAAGAACCGGAGAGATTCGTCTTCGCTCTGACGCTATAATCGCATGCCATGACAGGCGATCTTCAGGCTTGCCGCAAGCCGCTGTTCCGCCCCGAGGGGACGGAGTCGCCGGCCGGCGTCGCTTTCCTGTAGCGCTTTCTATAGGTATGAAGGCTTGAATGTCCCGTCAATGGGATGACGCGCGCAGGTGTGAAATGACAGTCGACAGGCAGGCCCTTGGTTTCGGTTACGGTGAACACGCAGCTTATGCATCGAACCCCTGGGCTTCCCGCGGCAGACTTTATCCCGAGGCATCGAGCCCGACCCGTTCCGATTTCCAGCGCGACCGCGACCGCATCGTTCATACCACGGCCTTCCGGCGGCTGAAGCACAAGACGCAGGTCTTCATTGCCGCCGACGGAGACCACTACCGCACGCGGCTCACGCATACGATCGAAGTCGCTCAGATCGCTCGCGCTCTCGCCAGGGCGCTGAAACTGGACGAGGATCTCGCCGAGGGTGTGGCGCTCGTCCACGATTTCGGCCATACGCCGTTCGGGCACACCGGCGAGGACGCACTGCACGAGGTGCTGGAGCCCTATGGCGGCTTCGATCACAACGCCCAGTCGCTGCGCATCGTCACCAAGCTGGAACGGCGCTATGCGGAGTTCGACGGCCTCAATCTCACCTGGGAGAGTCTCGAAGGGCTCGTCAAACACAACGGCCCGCTGATGACGGCCGACGGGCAGGGCCTCCGCGGCCCGGTTCCGCAGCCGATTCTCGATTACTGCGCGCTTCACGACCTCGAGCTTGCGAGCTTTGCGAGCCTCGAGGCGCAGGTGGCGGCAATTGCCGACGATATCGCCTATAATACCCACGATATCGACGACGGTCTGCGTGCCGGCTATCTCACTTTCGAAATGCTGGAAGAGATACCGTTTCTCGCCCGGTTGATGCGCGAGGTCCACGACCGATATCCGGGCCTTGAAAGCAGCCGGTTCACGCATGAGATCATGCGGCGGCAGATCACCGCCATGGTGGAGGACGTCATCGCCGTGGCGCAGAAAAGGCTTGGTGAAGTCCGGCCGGAAAGCGCGAAAGACGTGCGATGCGCGGGCAGGGTCATGGCCACCTTCTCGGATGAGATGAGCGAGACGGACCGCCAGATCAAGAATTTGCTGATGACGCGCATCTATCGGCATCCGGAGGTGATGCGGGTACGGCAGGGAGCGGCATCGATCGTAACGGACCTCTACCGGGCCTTCATGGACGATCCGTCGCTGATGAAGGAGCATTACTGGATCGACCAGATCGCCGGTATGGCGGAGCCGGCCCGGGCGCGTCACGTCGGGGATTATCTCGCCGGTATGACCGATACTTTCGCGATAAGCGTGCATAGGCGCTTGTTTGACCATACGCCCGATTTGCGCTAGTGACGCCCCCGCGTGGAGGCTGCAGGTTCTCGATGGACCCGGCCTCCTTTGAATTTGCGCCATTCTCCAGTGTGGCTGGAAAAAGCGGACGGATTAGATGAACCTTTTCACAGACTTCGAAGCAAGAATTAACAGAATTCTGGAATCGATTGAGATTATTCGTGAAAAGCGATCCGAGCTGGACTTCGGGCGCATCAATGTAGAGCCGCCGCGTGATGCAAGTCACGGCGATGTGGCGACCAATGCCGCAATGGTGCTCGCCAAGCCCCTGGGCATGAACCCGCGCGCGCTTGCGGACCTTATCGTCGACAAGCTCGGGCAGGATCCGGAGGTTGCCGGCGTCTCCGTTGCCGGTCCCGGTTTCATCAATGTCCGCCTGTCGGTTTCCTATTGGCAGAAGCTTCTGGCAGCCATCACCCGTGCCGGCGTCGATTACGGACGCAGCACGTTCGGCGCCGGCCGCAAGATCAACGTGGAATATGTCTCGGCCAATCCGACGGGTCCGATGCATGTCGGCCATTGCCGCGGTGCGGTCGTCGGTGACGCGCTCGCCAACCTGCTGGCCTTTGCGGGCTATGACGTGACCAAGGAATACTACATCAACGACGCGGGTTCGCAGATCGAGGTGCTCGCCCGCTCGGCATTCCTGCGCTACCGTCAGGCGCTCGGCGAGGATATCGCCGAAATCCCGGCGGGACTCTACCCCGGTGACTATCTCGTGCCGGTGGGCGAGGCGCTCGCGGACGAGTACGGCACGAGCCTCAGGATCATGCCGGAGGACAAATGGGTGCCGCTCGTCAAGGAGCGAGTCATCGACGCGATGATGGCGATGATCCGTGAGGATCTGGCGGCACTCAACGTCAACCATGACGTGTTCTTTTCCGAGCGGGCCCTGCACGACAACGGTGCAGCGCGGATCCGCACGGCCATCAACGATTTGACCTTCAAGGGTCACGTCTACAAGGGCACGCTGCCGCCGCCGAAGGGGCAGCTGCCGGAAGATTGGGAGGACAGGGAGCAGACGCTCTTCCGCTCGACCGAGGTCGGCGACGACATCGATCGCCCGCTGATCAAGTCCGATGGCAGCTATACTTACTTCGCGGCCGATGTTGCTTACTTCAAGGACAAGTTCGATCGTGGTTTCCACGAGATGATCTATGTCCTCGGCGCCGACCATGGCGGCTACGTGAAGCGGCTGGAAGCGCTTGCGCGCGCGATCTCCGGCGGAACGGCGAAGCTGACGGTGCTGCTCTGCCAGCTCGTGAAGCTCTATCGCAACGGCGAGCCCGTGAAGATGTCCAAGCGCTCGGGCGATTTCGTGACGCTGCGCGACGTCGTCGACGAAGTCGGGCGCGATCCCGTGCGGTTCATGATGCTCTACCGCAAGAGCTCCGAGCCGCTCGACTTCGACTTCGCAAAGGTGACGGAACAGTCGAAGGACAACCCGGTCTTCTACGTTCAATACGCCCATGCGCGCTGCCGTTCCGTTTTCCGCCAGGCTGCGGAAGCATTCCCGGATCTTGATCTGTCCTCAGTCGATTTCGCGGCCGCGGCCGGCGCGATCGTCGATCCCACCGAAATGCAGCTCGTCGCCAAGCTTGCAGAATATCCCCGTGTGGTGGAGGCGGCAGCACTCTCGCACGAGCCTCACCGGATCGCTTTTTACCTGTATGATCTTGCCGCGGTCTTCCACGGACACTGGAACAAAGGTAAGGAAAACCCGGAATTACGTTTTGTTAACGATAAGAATAGAGAATTAAGCATTGCCAGACTCGGGCTGGTGCATGCTGTCGCCTCGGTATTGAAGTCAGGCCTGTCGATCACAGGCACTTCTGCACCGGATGAGATGCGGTAAGTCGTGTCACCAATTCCCCACAATGCACTGGCAATTCAACGCAGGCAGTTGTGAGTGGAGAGTATGGCAGACAAACAATTCGCACGAAGCGGGCCGGCAGAATTCGAACCATTGGCCGATGATGATCCGTTGAGCGAACTTGCCCGCATTGTCGGTTACGATGCTCGGCCAGCCGTTCAGCAACTGCAGGAACTTCAGCGCCATCAGGAGGCGATGCGGCGCGAGCCGGCCTTCGATCTCGAGGAGGAGCTCCTCCGCGCCTTCGATAGCTACGATACGCCCCATGCGGCGCCTGTTCGGCCCGATAGCGGCCTTGTCGAACATCCGTCTGCCGCAGTGCCGACCGATGGCCCGCACTCTGTCTTCGACGAGCAGGCTGCTCAGAATGCAGTCGTCGCCGATGTCGCTCCGGCCCCCGAGGAGGTCGCCGAGGCCGCCGCGTTGCCTTCGATCGAGACCCCGGTGGAATGGACGTCGAATGGCGATCTGGCTGCGGTCGCGGCGCCGCATGACGAACCGGCCGTGGACCTGGAGCGCGAGCTCGAATTGTCGCTTGGCTACGATGCGTCGCCGGATGCGACCGACGCTGCCCAGCCGGGTTCCGTACCTGCCGACGTAAGCGATGTTCCTATCTTCTCCGACTGGCAGGAGCCGCTTTCCGCCAAGCTGGCCGTAGCCGGCAAACTCGCCGAGCAGGCCGGGCTTGCAGAGCCCGTCTATGTCGACATGGCCGGCGATCTCGCCGGTGCGGTCGAGAGCGACGAGCTGGCGGACATTGCCGTCGCACCCCCGGAACTGCCGTCGCAACCGTCAGCTTCCACCGGCGCCGACCGGCTCCTGACCGATGTCGAGCGTTTTCCGGTGCCTGCCGCCGCAGAAGCCGCTGCGCCGGCCGTGGCCGAAACTCAGGATCGGCCCGCTCCGGCGGCGGTGAAGAAGAACAACTATCCCTTTACTCCGACGTTCAGCCGCGCGACTCCGGTAGCGTCGTCAGGCGGCGTTTCGCAGCAGCGGGCTTTTGCCACACCGACCGTCGAGACCGCTGTCGCAAGCGCGGCTGCCACAAGCCCGGCGGTCGTCGCGCAGAGCGTGTCGCCTGAACGTGCGCCCGAGATGCGTGCGGAAGCAGCGCCTCAGATCCCCGAAAACAGGATGCCGGAAGCGGAAGTCGAGCCGAGCTTCGACATCGAGGACTTCGAACTCGAATTGGCCGACATAGCGCTCGACCTCGATCTTGCGGACAGCCCGGTTGCCGAGGCGCCGGCGAGCGTTGTCGCTACGCAAGCCGCCGTAGCGCACCCGGCGCTCGTGGAAACGCCTGCGCAGCCGTATCTGCAGGCTATGGCCGCGCCACGCGAGCCGGAGACATTCGTCCATCAAGCGCCGGTATCGGCGCGGGACATGTCTGTGCCGGTGGAGCCCGAAAAGCCATCCGCCGACGTAGCCTTGCCTTTCGACCCGGCGATGATCGGCGAGACCGAAAGCGGCGTCGCACCGATCGGCGAACTGGACGTTCCACAACTCCCTCCGGTCGAGACCGAGGAAAAAGCAGCGGCTTATCCGGCCGATTACGATCTGGATATCGACGCCGAGATGGCGCAGCTGTTCAGCGCGCCGACGCCTGCTGCCAAGAACGGAGCAGACCTCGAGCCCGTGTCTGTATCGGCGGACAAGGCGGGTCCTGCACTCGCACCGGCCGATGATTTCGACGAGTTCGAGAAGGCGATGGAGGAAGACTTCCAGCGCTCGATGGCGGAGCGCCGGAGCGCAACGCAGGAAGCCGAGCGCGTGACGGCGATGCCCCATGCTCGGGCCGAGGAATATCGTGAAGAGGGTTATGGCCGGCGGTCTCAGCGCTCGATGCTGCTGGCCGCCAGCGTTGCCGGGATCATCATCGTCGGCGGCGCCGCCGTCTACGCTTGGATGGGCGGCAGCAACGCGGTGCTTTCCGGCGATGGTCCGAAGATCATCCTGGCGGACAAGGCGCCGGTGAAGGTCGTACCCGAGGAGAAGGGCGGCAAGACTGTGCCGAACCAGGACAAGGCGGTTTACGACCGCGTTGCCGGCGTCTCGGGCAAGGCGCCGCTCCAGCAGAGCCTGGTCTCCTCGACGGAGGAGCCGATGGACGTGGTGCAGCGGACGCTGACGCCGGAGACTTTGCCGCTCGAGGGACGTGGAGACGTCGAGATGTTGCCGGGTGCTTCGCCCGCCGACGACGACGAGGTCGCCCGCTTGCTGCCGGGGGCTGATGCCGGCAATGCGACTGATGAAGAGGAAGCGGTTCCCGCCGTTGCACCGCGCAAGGTCCGCACCATGATCGTCAAGCCGGACGGTACGCTTGTCCCCCGTGAGGAACCGGCTCCGCAACCGGAAAGCGCGGCGGTAGCAGCCGGCGGTGCGGCGCCGATCCCGGCCCGTGCGTCCGGTGAAGCGGTTGCCGCCGGTTCACAAGCCGAAGCAACCGCTGCCGCGCCGCCGGATCAGCTCGCTGCAGCGTCCGAAGGAGTCACTCCCGTTCGAAGCGTAAAGACGACCGCGCTGCCGCAGGCACGCCCGGCCGCTCAGCCGGAGGCGGCTGCTCCCGCCGCGGCCCCCGCGGAAAGCCAGCCGGCAACCGAAACGGCAGCCGCACCGCTGGCGACGGCTTCGGTTCCCGCCGGCAGCTACGTGATCCAGATTGCCTCTCTGCCTTCGGAGGCCGAGGCGCAGAAGAGCTACAACAATCTCTCCTCGAAGTTCGCGAGCGTGATCGGCGGTCGCGGGGTGGACATCCGCAAGGCAGAGATCGCCGGCAAGGGCACGTATTACCGGGTCAGGATCCCCGTCGGTTCGCGCGAGGAGGCCAATTCGCTTTGCTCTCGCTACAAAAGCGCCGGCGGAAGCTGCCTGGTAACGAAATAAACACGGCAAAGTCCGAAACGAGAACGGGCGCGGCAGGGATGCCGCGCCCGTTCTCGTTGTGCAAAGGGCTGGAGCGGGAAGTGAGCGGAAACCGCACACACTTTTCCCGCTCCGGGAAACATGCAGTATGCTTTTCGCATGAGCGAATCAAAAGCATTCATATCCGGCTGCAAGGGCCTCACGCTGACGCAGGAAGAACGCGACTTCTTTGCGGGCGAGCGCCCATGGGGCTTCATACTGTTCGGACGCAATATCGGCGAGGAAGAGCAGATCCGCGACCTGGTGGCGAGCCTGCGTGACAGCATCGGCAGCCCCCGGGCCCCGGTATTGATCGATCAGGAGGGCGGTCGCGTTCAGCGCATACGCCCGCCGCTCGTGCAGCAATATCCGAACGGCGCGGCCATCGGTGAAATCTATCGGCGGGACAGGGAACTCGGCCTGCGTGCCGCATGGCTCATGGGGCGTCTGCATGCCTTCGACCTGATGCGCTTCGGCATTACGGTCGATTGCCTGCCGGTACTCGATGTGCCGGTACCCGGCAGCCATGACGTGATCGGCAATCGTGCCTACGGGCATGACCCGGCGACGGTAACCGCGATCGGTCGCGCGATGAGCGAAGGTTTGAAGGCGGGCGGCATGCTGCCGGTGATGAAGCACATGCCCGGTCACGGCCGGACCTTCGTCGACTCGCATCACAACCTGCCGGTCGTCAGCGCCGGTCTCGATGAATTGAAGAGCAGCGATTTTCTGCCCTTCGCGGCAATGAAGGACGAAGCGATGGCCATGTCGGCGCACATGGTCTTCACTGCTATCGACCCGGACAACCCGGCGACGACCTCTGCGAAAGTCGTGCGCGAGATCATCCGGGGCCACATCGGCTTCGACGGTCTGCTGATGTCCGATGACGTCTCCATGAATGCGCTTGCCGGCGACATGACGGCACGTGCCGGCGGAATAATCGCCGCCGGTCTTGATCTCGTCTTGCATTGTCACGGCATTATGGAAGAAATGAAGGCCGTGGCAGATGTCGTTCCGGTTCTCTCCGGGGAGAGGCTCCGCCGGGCGAGGGCTGCCGAGGCCGCTTTCCGGGAACCGGACGACGCAGTCGAAGCTGCACTGCGCGCGGAGTTCAACGCAATGTTTGCGCTCGCCTAGGCTCTTGAGCCTGGCGGGCGGGTCCGTTGCTGAAAGGGCAGGGTCGTGAGCAAATCGGACGAAAGGCAGGAAATGCCTTCCGCGAAGGCGCCGATGGAGCCTTTGTGGCAGGACGAGTCTGCCCGTCGCGGATTGCACGAGGACGAGCTCGTCGTTGACATCGCCGGCTTCGAAGGTCCGCTGGACCTCCTGCTGCACCTTGCGCGCAGCCAGCGCGTCGATCTTTCCCGCATTTCGGTGCTGGCGCTCGCGGAACAATATATCGCCTTCGTCGAGCGGGCACGGTCTATCCGTATTGAGCTTGCAGCCGACTATCTCGTCATGGCGGCGTGGCTGGCCTATCTCAAGTCGCGCCTGCTCATCCCTCAGCCGGCAAAGGATGAAGGCCCATCGGGCGAGGAGATGGCCTCGGCGCTTGCGTTCCGCCTGAAACGTCTGGAGGCGATGCGCGACGCCGCGATGAAACTCGTGAACAGGAACCGCCTCGGCCGGGACATCTTCGTGCGCGGTGCGCCCGAGCACATCGTCACGGAGAGGAAGTCCGATTATGACGCCTCGCTCTACGACCTGCTGACAGCTTATGCGACGCTCAGGCAGCGTCAGGCGATAACCCAGGTGACGATCGAGAAGCGGCATGTCTGGTCGCTCGGCGATGCGCGTTTGATCCTGGCGAGAATGGTCGGCAGCCTTGACGACTGGACGGCGCTCGACCATTTCCTGATCCGCTACATGACAAGCCCGAAGGAGCGCGCGACGGCGATTGCGAGCTCCTTTGCGGCGTCACTCGAAATGGTGCGCGAAGGGCGGTTGGAAATCCGTCAGGAAGGGGCCTTCACGCCGATCTATCTGCGGCGCGGGCCAAATCCGTTCGATGCGGCAACCTTGGCGGAGATGGAGGCGGCGCGTGGCTGAAGCCCAGAAATTCCTGCCCGGTGACGAGGATTACGAGGAAGAATTTTCTTTCGATCCGAGGCTCGAGCAGGAAGCCGAGCGGATCGCCGAGGCCCTCGTATTTGCCTCCGCCCAACCGGTTTCAGAAGCCTATATCGCCGGGCGCCTGCCGCGCGGTGTGGACGTCGGAAGCGTGATGGCGAGGCTCAAGAACCGTTATGCGGGCAGCGGCGTCAACCTTGTTCAGGTCGCCGACCATTGGGCCTTCCGCACTGCCGCGGATCTGTCCTTCGTCGTCAATACGGACGAGCAGGAGGTCCGCAAACTGTCGCGCGCGGCGCTGGAGGTGCTGGCGATCATCGCCTATCACCAGCCGGTGACACGGGCAGAGATCGAGGATATCCGCGGCGTCCAGACTTCGAAGGGTACCCTCGACGTGCTCATGGAGGCAGGATGGGTGCGGTTCCGCGGTCGCAGGCGCACGCCCGGGCGTCCGGTGACGTTCGGCACGACGAGAGACTTCCTCGATCATTTCGGCCTCGAAGAGATCCGCGATCTTCCCGGCATCGAGGAACTGAAGGGGGCCGGCCTGCTGTCCGGGCGTGTCCCTTCCCATCTGAACATTCCGGTTCCGATCGGCGACGATGAGTTTGCCGAAAACGAGGATCCCATCACCCAGATGGACCTCGAAGAACTGGGCCTCTTGACACCGAAGCCTGAAGAAGACGATTAAAAATCCTGAGTATGGATATCGGCTTTAGGTATAGAACGGGATCTTCGGGTCGAGGAATGCAAGCATGGTTTCAGATGCGCGTAACGGCGCCGTCGCGATGACGAGGCGCTCGGGTGTGTCGTTCGCAGCGAACCTGGCATTCGAGAATATCAGCCATCGTTACCATTCCAAGGATACGATCAAGGGCGTAACGCTCAAGGCCGAAGCCGGCGAAGTGCTCTGCCTGCTCGGACCGTCCGGCTCCGGCAAGACAACGCTGTTGCGTATCGCCGCGGGCATCGAGAAGCAGACGGGCGGGCGCCTTCTGCTGAACGGACAGGAAATATCCGGCCCTTCCATCTTCGTTCCGCCCGAGCAACGCGGCGTCGGCCTGATGTTCCAGGACTTCGCCCTTTTTCCTCATATGACCATCCGTGAGAACGTCTGTTTCGGCTTGACCGAATTGCCGAAGAAGAAGGCATTGCTGCAGGCCGATGCCGCGCTGGAGCGGGTCGGCCTTCTGCATTATGCCGAGCGGTATCCGCATGTGCTCTCCGGCGGCGAGCAGCAGCGCGTGGCGCTGGCCCGTGCACTTGCGCCGCGGCCGGCGGTGCTGCTGATGGACGAGCCTTTTTCCGGCCTCGATTCCCGCCTGAAGGATTCTATCCGCGCCGACACGCTGGCCATACTGCGCGAGACGCGCGCGACCGCCATCGTCGTAACGCACGACGCCGAGGAGGCGATGCGTATGGCTGACCGGATCGCCCTCCTGAAGGACGGCCGCCTGGTGCAGGTCGGCACGGCGGACGAGCTCTATCGCCGGCCCTGCGATCTCTTCACTGCCGGCTTCTTCTCCGAAATAAACGTCTTCGATGCGCGCGTGCGGGACGGTCATGTCGAAACGCCGCTGGGGGTTGTGGCAACCGGGCAATATACGGAGGGGCAGCCACTGAGCGTAGCCGTGCGTCTTTCCGGCATCCGGCTCGACGAGACCGGTGGAGAAATTCCGGCGCGCATCGTGTCCCGGCGCTTCCTGGGCGTCGTGGAGCTTTTGGAACTCGCCGTGCCGCAGTCCGAACGCACGGTTCGCGCCCGCATCCGCGCCGATTTGCTGCCGCAAGGATTGCGTGACGTCACGCTTTCCGTTAACGAGCGCGACATATTGGTGTTTGAAAAAGACGCATCAACACCTTAGGGTCCGCCAAGAGGAGGCGTCCCCTGAGGGGTGCGCCTGAAAAATGACAACGTGCTGGGCTCTAATCTGTTTAGGGTCTCGAGGGAGTAAGTGGATGGGTTCCTTTAGTATCTGGCATTGGCTGATCGTTCTGGCGGTGGTTCTGCTGCTGTTCGGCCGCGGCAAGATCCCCGAGTTGATGGGCGACGTTGCCAAAGGCATCAAGAACTTCAAGAAGGGCATGGGCGACGACGAGGTCGCTTCGGCCGACAAATCGATCGACGGCAAGACCGTCGACCACAAATCTGACGAAGTCCGCTGACGGTCGGAAGCTGACGGGGCTGGGTGCGACAGGCACCCGGTAGCCCGCATCACGGGTTTTTAGGGCGCGTCGGATGCTTGATATCGGCTGGACCGAGCTTGTTGTTATCGCAATCGTCTTGATCATCGTCGTCGGTCCGAAGGACCTGCCGCCGATGCTGCGCGCGTTTGGACGGATGACGTCCAAGATGCGCGGAATGGCGTCCGATTTTCGGCGGCAGTTCGACGAGGCGCTGCGCGAAGCCGATCTCGACGACGTGCGCAAGACGATCAGCGATGCGCAAAGTCTCAATCCGACCGCGGCATTGCGGGATGCGATGAACCCGCTGCGGCAGCTCGGAAACGAGATCAAATCCGATCTGCAAAAGGCGACCACGCCCGACAGACCGCCAGCCTCCGCAACGCCCGAACCACTGGTCGAACCGGTCAATACCGACGCCGTCGGCGAAACGGCGGCAAAAGCCACGGAAAAGGTGGCGGCGGCAGCGGTGAGCTCGGCATCGAGGCAGATGGACCGTGCCGCCGACGTGCCGAAGGCGAGCGAACCGAAACCTGCGCCCAAGCCCAGAGCGCAGTCGAAGAAGCCAGGCACTTCCGTCACGAAGAAGGCCGCGGGCGAAACGGCGCCGAAGAAGTCGCCGGCGCGCAAGGCGCCGGGCGAAGCGCCGGCTGCGAATAAGTCGAAGACGCGCGCGGCTTCGCGCAAGAAAGGTGATGCATGAGCCGCGATATCGAGGACCGGCCGCAGCCGCTTATCGAGCATCTGATCGAACTGCGCACGCGGTTGATGTGGGCGGTGGGCGCATTCTTCGTGGCGTTCCTCGTCTGCTTCTATTTTGCCAAGCAGCTGTTCAACCTTCTTGTTCTGCCGTTCAAGTGGGCCGTGAGCTGGGCCGGGCTCAGCCACCGCAACGTCGAGCTCATCTACACGGCGCCGCAGGAGTTCTTCTTCACGCAGATCAAAGTCGCGATGTTCGGTGCGCTGGTGATCGCATTTCCGGTCATCGCGTCGCAGGTCTACAGGTTCGTTGCACCCGGCCTTTACAAGAACGAACGCGCTGCCTTCCTGCCGTTCCTCGTCGCTTCGCCACTCCTGTTCCTGCTTGGCGGCGCGCTGGTCTATTTCTTCTTCACGCCGATGGTCATGTGGTTCTTCCTCGCCATGGAACAGGGCGGCGGCGAAGGGCAGGTCGCCATCCAGCTCCTGCCGAAGGTGTCCGAGTATCTCAGCCTCATCATGTCTCTGGTCTTCGCCTTCGGTCTGGTGTTCCAGTTGCCGGTCATCACGACGCTCCTCGCGCGTGTCGGCTTCGTCACCTCCCAGGGGCTTGCCGAAAAGCGCAAATACGCGATCGTGATCGCCTTCGTGGTCGCAGCGGTTCTGACGCCGCCGGATCCGGTTTCCCAGATCGGCCTTGCGCTGCCAGCCATCCTTCTCTACGAAATTTCAATCTACACGGCGCGAATCGTCGAAAGGCGAAGGGCTGCCGAGGCCCTCGAGCGCGAGGCTGCCTCCGAGCAGGAAAGTTCGTCCGAGACGGCTGACCCCGCCAAGGGCTGACCGCGGAGTTCTTGCGCCGTTACTGCAGCGCCCGCGCTCTTCGGACGCGCGAGGGGCGCTGTGGCATTCTGAATCGCTGCAGGATTTCGTCGTCAACGGCTCCGATGTCATGCAGCAACCAACGCGTGGAACGACTATGCTCGATATCAAATGGATCCGTGAGAATGCAGACGCGCTCGATGAAGCCCTGGCGAAACGGGGTGCGGAGCCATTGTCGGCGTCCCTGATCGCACTTGACGAACGCCGCCGCGCAGTCCTCCAGTCGTTGCAGGACATGCAGTCGCGGCGCAATGCTGCGTCGAAGGAGATCGGCGCGGCGATGGCCCAGAAGAACAGCGAGCTGGCCGACAGGCTCAAGGCCGAAGTCGCCGACCTCAAGAATGCGTTGCCGGCGGCCGAAGAGGAAAGCCGCCGGATCGAGGCCGAGCTCTCGGATGCGCTGTCGCGCATCCCCAACACGCCGCTCGCCGACGTGCCCGTCGGTGCGGACGAAAGCGCAAATGTCGTGACCCGGGTCGTCGGCGCCAAGCCCGGCTGGAACCACAAGCCTCTCGAGCATTTCGAGATCGGCGAGGCGCTGGGACTGATGGACTTCGAAGGAGCGGCCCGGATTGCCGGCTCGCGCTTCACCATCCTGAAGGGCCAGCTTGCACGCCTCGAGCGGGCACTCGGCCAGTTCATGCTTGATCTGCATACCGGGGAGCATGGCTACATCGAGGTTCAGCCTCCATTGCTCGTCCGCGACGATGCGATGTACGGCACCGGACAGTTGCCGAAATTCTCCGACGATCTCTTCCGTACGACCGACGGGCGCTGGCTGATCCCGACCGCGGAAGTCCCGCTGACGAACATGGTGCGGGAGCAGATTCTCGACGGTCAAAAACTACCGTTGCGCTTCACTGCGCTGACCCCGTGCTTCCGCTCCGAGGCCGGTTCCGCAGGTCGTGACACCCGCGGCATGTTGCGCCAGCATCAGTTCAACAAGGTCGAACTGGTGTCGATCACCGACGCCGAAAGTTCGATAGACGAGCACGAGCGGATGACCGCTTGTGCCGAGGAGGTGCTGAAGCGCCTCGGCCTGCACTACCGCGTCATGACGCTCTGCACCGGCGATATGGGGTTCGGCGCGCGCAAGACCTATGATCTCGAGGTCTGGCTGCCGGGCCAGGACGCCTATCGCGAAATTTCCTCCTGCTCCGTCTGCGGCGATTTCCAGGCCCGCCGGATGAACGCACGTTACCGCGGGAAAGAAGAGAAGGGGACGAAGTTCGTCCACACGCTCAACGGATCCGGCGTCGCCCTCGGCCGGGCGCTGATTGCCGTGATCGAGAATTACCTGAATGATGACGGCTCGATCACGGTGCCGGACGTCCTTGTGCCCTATATGGGCGGCCTGCGGCGGATCGAGAAATCGGCCTAAGCACGAAGAAGCGGAAGAAGACCGGCAATGCGCATCCTGCTGACGAATGACGATGGCATTCACGCCGAGGGCCTCTCCGTGCTGGAACGGATCGCCCGGACGATATCGGACGACGTCTGGGTGGTGGCGCCGGAAGTGGACCAGAGCGGGCTTGCTCATTCTCTGACGCTTTCGGAGCCGCTGCGTCTGCGCCCGGTTTCCGAACGGCGGTTCGCGCTCCGGGGCACGCCGACCGATTGCGTGATCATGGCGGTCAAGAAGATCCTTGATCGCAAGCCCGACCTCGTCCTTTCCGGCGTCAATGTCGGCGCCAATCTTGCTGACGATGTCACTTATTCCGGAACGGTGGCCGGCGCCATCGAGGGAACGCTGCAGGGCATTCGTTCGATCGCGCTCAGCCAGGCCTATCAACATGCCGTCGGCCGCGACGTTCCCTGGGATGTAGCCGAGACGCACGCACCGGCGCTCATCCGCACATTGATGGGTGTCGACTTGCCGGACGGAACGCTCATCAACCTGAACTTTCCGAACTGCGCCGTCGATGCCGTTGCGGGCGTTGAAGTCACATCGCAGGGCAAGCTCGAATTCGGTCTCAGCATCGACGAGCGCACGGACGGACGCGGCTTTCCCTATTTCTGGCTCCGTTTCGGCGAGCGTGCCGGCGATTTCCGTTCAGGCACCGACATCAGGGCTCTCCGCGACAACAGGATTTCGGTAACCCCGCTTAAACTGGACATGACCGATCATGCCGCTCAGGAACGCATCGCGCAGGCATTGCGGGAAGGAAGTGTCGCTTGAACGGACGAATTTCGCAGCAGGAGGGGTTTGCAGCGATGGCGCTGCGGCTTCGCTCGGGCGGCATCGTCAATCATGAGCTGCTGAAGGCTGTGGAGCAGACGCCGCGGACGCTCTTCGCTCCGCCGCAATACCAGGACGAGGTCTACTCCAAACGGCTCATTCCGCTCGAGTGCGGTTCCTTCATGGAGGGCTGCGACATGGCCGTCCGGCTCCTGCACTGTCTCAATCTCAAGCCTGGCCAGCGCATACTCGAGGTCGGAACCGGCAGCGGCTTTACCGCGGCCGTGATGGGGCGGATCGCCGAGCGCGTGCTGACGATCGACAGGTATCAGACACTCGTCGCATCGGCGCAGAAAAACCTGGAGAAGGCGGGCCTGCGCAACGTCGTCGTCCGCCAGGCCGATGGCAGCGCAGGAGTGCCGGGCGAGGGCACCTTCGACCGGATTCTCATTACCGCCGCATTCAACAGCCTTCCCCGGACGTTCTCCGATCATCTCGTTTCGGGCGGCACCCTGCTGGTGCCGATCATGATGAGCGAAACGCATTGCCGCATCGTTCGCGTCAACCGTACCGGTAGCCGCTTCGACCGGGAAGATCTGTTCGACGCGCCTTACCTCCCGATCGTCCCACAGGTAGCGTCGTTCCTTTAGGGCGGGATGAGCGCGTTAAGACAATTTTAACCCGCTCCAGCCCCGTGCAAGCTTCCCGCTTTAGGTACCCGACCTGAAATCATCGTGATCCAGGCCGGGACAGCATGAACATGGCGCGGAGTGTGCATTTGCTCCGCATCGCGGTCGTCGTGCGATAGACGGAGACGGCATATGCAGATCGAGAACAGGTTGAACGCTGCCGCTGCGTCAGGCGACGGCTTGGGCAATCTTGCCGGGCGTTCGGCTGACCCGACCGGTGCCGCAGACAAGGGCGAGAGCGGGGTGCCGGTTCCGCCTACGGGCTTCGTCGATCCGACACCGCGCATTTCGCTTTCCGCCGACGCGCTGCTCTATCTCGGCCGGGCCAAAAGAACGCCTGAGAAATTGCCGCCTCTCACGAAGGACGAGTGGAACAATCGTCTTTCGCCGCAACTAGCGGCACGCGAACACCAGGCGTTCGGCAGGCTCGCCGAAACCGGTGACTACAGGGCATATTACCGGGCCTTCATCGACTATTATGACGGCCTTCGCCCGGAGGATCAGAACAGCCTGCGCTATTTCGGGACGCGCGAAGCGGCGGTCGCGGGCCTGCGGTCGCTCGATTATGATGCCGACAGCGGCCTCGACATGGATGCCGAATTCGAGAACCTGGTCAGCGTCTTTCTCGAGGAAGACAAGATTGCCCCTTCGCCGGCCACAACCACGATGTCGCCGGCAGAGCGCGCCTTTTTCGCCTGGGATGCGTCCAACATCAGCTATGAGGTAGATGCGCCCGAGCCGAGACCGATGACCGAAATCGAACGGCTTTATTCCGAGCTGCTATAGGGCCTGTTGAGATCCGGGATACCCGCCGCGGCTTGTTTGATCTCCTCATCCCTGTGCTCGTCACAGGGATCCAGTCAGGCCAAGTCCTTGGGCTGAAAGAACGCTTCCCCGCGCCGCAGACGCGGCGCTGCTCTCATCTCTGTGACAAGCACAGAGATGAGGTGCGGAGAGTTTGCAGACCTCCGATGTATGACCGGAGAACGCCCGCTCCGGCGCGGCTATGGTTAGCATTTCGCCAAAACGGTGCCGCCTTTAACCGGGCGGTAACTCTAATGCGCTTTAATCATTCTACAGCGAGTTGCGTTCGGAGTGGGTAAAGCGTCATGCGTAAATTTGTATCTCCCCAGGCAGGCAAGTCCGTGATCCGTCTCTGTGCGGCGATCCTGCTTGCGGGTGTAGCGACCGGTTGCAGTTCTGACGCCAGCCGCTTCGGCGGGCTCTTTTCGCGGTCCGACGACATAATGACGGGTTCGATCCCGCAGGGCTCGAGTACGGTACCGCGAGGCGATGTCGCGAGCGGCGGTGCGGCGCCCTCCTACGGGAACAGCGCAGCGCTCGGTCAATCCTATCCCTCCGGCGACGGCAACGGAGGCTACAATACGGCGGCCGCGCCGGTATCCAGCGCCCGTGTCGCATCGACGCCGATGAGCGTTCAGCGAACGAGCCTCGATGAGCCGTCGGCCGCATCCCGGCAGCCGCAGGTTCAGACCGCTTCCCTCGAATCGCAGGCTGCGGCCCTCCCGAAGGCGGAGCCGCTGGCGGGGGCTGCCAAGGATATGTCGGGCAAGGGGGGCTGGAGCGCCTCCAACGCGCCGACGATCATGGTCCGTCAAGGCGACACGGTTACGGTCCTCGCCAGACGGTTCGGCGTCCCCGAGAAGGAGATACTGAAGGCGAATGGCCTGAAATCGGCAAGCCAGGTAGAGCCGGGCCAACGCCTCGTTATTCCGACATTCGGTACCGCAGGCAGCGCCGCGAAAGCGGCTGCATCGGGTTCGATCGCCGACGTGGAGGGCGGCAAGAAGCGTCCGTCTCCGCTGCCGACCGATCAGCGCGAGGTGGCGATCCTCCCCGGCCAGTCCCAATCGCGTGAAAAGAGCGAAAGCCGCAGCGATGTCGCGGCGGGCAAGCTCAACAGCGCCGGCGAGGGCGGTGGAAATGGTGCCTATACGGTCAAGCCGGGCGACTCGCTCAACCGTATCGCGAAGGCGAACGGCGTTTCGGTCGCTGCCCTGAAGCAGGCAAACGGGCTTTCGACAGAAGCCATCCGCATCGGGCAAAAACTCAACATCCCGAGTGCCTCGGCGAAAACACCGGCGACCGATGCGGTGGTCACGGCTTCTGTTTCGGCCAAGAAGAACGAGGCCCAGGCGGCTTCGACGGAGCAGGGCAAGCTGACTGAAACCAAGGCGCCTGCCGCCAAGGAAAGCGTGTCGGAGGTTGCCATCCGGTCGGATGGTAACGAGGATCTTCCGAAATCGACCGGCATCGGAAAGTACCGTTGGCCGGTCCGTGGCGCGGTCGTCGCGGCCTATGGCGCCAATGTCGACGGCAACCGAAACGATGGCATCAACATCTCGGTGCCGGAGGGGACCCCCATCAAGGCAGCCGAGAACGGCGTCGTGATCTACTCGGGCAGCAGCCTGAAAGAACTCGGCAATGCCGTTCTGGTGCGCCACGACGACGGTACGGTGACGGTTTACGGCAACGCTGCCGAACTCAAGGTCCAACGCGGTCAGAAAGTCCAGCGCGGCCAGACGCTCGCATCCTCCGGCATGACAGGCAGAGCGACCCGGCCACAAGTTCACTTCGAGGTGCGCAAGAATGCGACCCCGGTCAACCCTGCGACCTATCTGGAATAAGCCATGGCACCGGCTGTGTCCGGCTGGTAGGCAAATCGAAAGCGCCGCGTGTCTGGCAAGACGCGCGGCGCTTGTGCGATCACGCCACCTGGCGGCAGGTGCTATTACGCAGGAGTGTCGAGCTGTCTGCGCAGACGACCGGCCAGATCCTGAATGAATTGCCAGGCGACGCGGCCGGACCTCGATCCTCGCGTCGTCGCCCATTCAAGAGCCTCGGCATGCAGCGCTTCGGGCTCGAGAGGCAATTTGAAGTACTGCGCATACCCGTCGACCATCGCCAGATAGTCGTCCTGGCTGCACTTGTAGAAACCCAGCCATAGCCCGAAGCGGTCGGATAGCGACACTTTTTCCTCGACGGCCTCCGAGGGGTTAATGGCGGTGGATTGTTCATTTTCCATCATGTTGCGGGGAAGCAGGTGTCTGCGGTTGGACGTCGCATAGAGCAGAACGTTTGCCGGGCGCCCCTCGACGCCGCCGTCGAGAACCGCCTTCAGCGACTTGTAGGAGGTATCGTCGTGATCGAAGGAGAGATCATCGCAGAAGACGATCACGGGCATCGGCGCCGCCTTCAGGATTTCCATCAGCACGGGCAGGGTGGCGATATCCTCCCGGTGTACTTCGACAAGCTTGATTGCGCTGCCGGTGTCGTGGGCGACCTTTGCGTGGACCGCCTTGACCAGTGACGATTTGCCCATGCCGCGGGCGCCCCACAGGAGCACGTTGTTCGCCGGATAGCCTTCGGCGAAGCGGAGCGTGTTGTCGAAGAGAATGTCGCGGACATGGTCGACGCCGGCGATGAGCGCGAGGTCGATGCGATTCGGCCTCGGGACGGGCTGCAGGTGGCGCGTGGCCGGTGCCCAGACGAAACACTCCGCCTCATGCCAATTGTTGACGGCATATGCCGGTCCGGCGATGCGCTCCATCGCGGCCGAAAGCTTCTGTATTTCGTTGAGCAGGACGTCGATCTTGCTTTCGGGCATTTCATGTATCTCCGGCAGGCTGAATTTCGAACTGGGCGGCCGACCCGCGCGATAACGGGCGTGCGTCAGCCCACCCAAATCCTTGAATCGCCGCGACGTTCATCCTCCGGTCGAATCCGTTGAAGCTGCCGCCGGCGGCGTTTTTCTCGGTAGCACGGCGGTTTGCGCTGGAAAAGACCGGCAGCCTGCAACCAGGGGGTTCTCCTGCTGCGGAATTTGTGCCAGAGGCAGGAGAAACGGGGAAGTGTACCGACGATTTGTGTTACGGGACGGCTTGCCTATATTCCGGCAGGTTTGCCGCGGGGGCAAGCGCGCAATTTGAACTCAAGGAGTGATCGATGTTTATTACCGAAGCTTTCGCGCAGACGGCGGCCCCTGGGGGCGGCGGCGCCGACATTCTGATGTCCATCCTGCCATTCCTGCTGATCTTCGTGGTGATGTATTTCCTGATCATCCGGCCGCAGCGTGCGCAGATGAAGCGCCGCGAAGAGCTCCTGAAGAACATCCGGCGCGGCGACCAGGTCGTCACCGGCGGCGGCATTGTCGGCAAGGTGACCAAGGTCGTCGACGATACGGAGCTCGAAGTGGAGATCGCCGAGGGCATCAAGGTCCGCGTCGTGCGCAGCGGCGTCTCCGAGGTTCGTGTGAAGGGCGAGCCCGTCAAGGAGTAACCCCGGCGCGGGTACTTGAAGAAGCGTGCGCGGTTTTCGCCCGCATACCGCGCCTTCGATCGGCATTGATCACGGTTTGATTTTGGAGCGACGCGAGGCCAAAATCACCGTGGTTAGGGCAAGGGCCGCGACCGGCAGAGACCGGCGGATGGAGCATTTCGAAATATGCCCAGGTTGTCGCCGTTCAAGAATATTCTCATCTGGCTGGTCGTCCTTGCGGGCCTCGCCTTCGCACTGCCGAATCTCCTTTCCAGAGAACAGCTCGCGGACTGGCCGACCTGGCTGCCGCATCGGCAGGTGCCGCTCGGGCTCGATCTCAGGGGCGGTTCCCATATCGTCCTCAAGGTCAGCCGCGAAGACATCGTCGCGGAGCGCCTGCAATCGACCATCGACACGATCGCCGATGCGCTGAGACAGGCGGATATCCGCTATACGGGGCTGTCCGGAAGCGGGCAGGGTCTGCAGTTTCGTCTCCGCGATGCAACGAAAGCACCAGCGGCGCGTGACGCGCTGAAGGCGTTGGTCGCCCCCGTTCGACAGGGCGGGCTTTTCGGGAATTCCATCCAGGAACTGGTCTACGAGGAAAGCGCGACCAGCGACACGCTTCGGCTTCGCCTGACGGACGAGGGCATAGATCTGAGGGTCTCAGATGCCGTCGCCCAGTCCATCGAGGTCGTACGCCGGCGTGTCGGCGAAGTCATCGCGGTCGTGCCGATCATAGAGCGTCGCGGCGGTGACCGGCTGAGCGTGCAGGTCCCCGGTCTGGACGAGCCGCAAAGATTGAAGGATCTCCTCGGGCAGCGAGGAGATGTCGCCCTGAAGTGGCTGGATTCCTCGATGCCAGCACAACAGGCCGTCGATACGAGGCCGCCTGCGGGGTCCGAGGTCCTCTATTCGCTGGACGATCCGCCGATACCCTACCTCGTCGAGAGACGCGCCTTTGCTGCGGCGCCGGACTTCGTCGAGGCACAGCCGGGCTTCGATCCGGCAACGAGCGAACCTGTCGTCAATGCAAGGATTGCAGCCGGGGCTGCCGCGCGGGTCGCGCCGTTCCTGCAGTCGGATCCGCGGAAGCAGTTCGCGATCGTGCTCGACGGACAGGTTATCTCGACGTCCGTTCTGGATGGCGCGCTTTCCGGTGATGCCGTCCGGATTTCCGGAAATCTCTCGGAGGACGGGGCGAACGATCTTGCCGCCCTGATGCGGGCCGGCCCGCTTCCCGTTTCGCTGACGGTCATCGAGGAGCGCACCGTCGGTCCCGAGGACGGGGCTGACGCCGTTGCAAACGGCCTCACGGCGGGCCTGATCGCGGCCATTGCCGTAGCAGCCTGTATGATTGGCTTCTACGGCTTCTTCGGTGTCGTGGCCGTCATTGCCGTCATCGTCAACGTCGTGCTGATCATCGCGGTCCTGTCCGTCACCGGCGCCACGCTGACGCTGCCCGGAATTGCCGGGATCATCCTCACGATCGGAATTGCGGTCGACTCGAACGTGCTCATCTACGAGCGGCTCAGGGAAGAAGCGCGCACCAGCGGCAAACCCTTGCGAAGGGCGCTGGACGACGGATTCGAGCGCGTCTTGAGGAGCATCGTCGACGCGAATCTGACGATATTCATTGCCGGCGCCATCCTCCTCTATCTTGGGTCGGGCGCTATTCGGGGTTTTGCGGTTACGCTTGCCATCGGCAGCGTCACCACCATTCTGACGGCGCACAGCCTGACACGCCGCCTTATTCGCGGATGGTATCGCCGCCGGCTGCCGCAGCGTCTGCCGCGCGGCATTCGGACCGGATTTTTCAGCCGGGCGGATTTCCGTTTCATGGCGATCCGCAATCCGGTCTTTATTCTTATGACAGCATTGTCGCTTGCTTCGCTGGTTCTCCTGACGAGCCTCGGGCTCAACATGGGAGCAGATTTCAGGGGCGGCTCCGTCATCGAATTGAGAGCACGGACCGGCGTCGCCGATGGTGCCGACATCCGTGCCCGTCTCGACGAATTGAACCTCGGAGACGTTCAAGTCGAGGAACTTGGATCGGCGCGAGACGTTCTCGTCCGTATCCCGTCGCAGGAAGCCGGCGACAATGCCGAGCAGACGGCCGTCGGGCTGGTTCGCTCCGAACTTGAGGATCAATATGTCTTCCGGCGTGTCGAGGTGGTTGGCCCCGGTGTTTCCGGAGAGTTGACGCGGGCAGGGTCGCTCGCCGTTGCCGCAGCCGTGCTGGCCGTTCTGCTTTACGTGTGGCTTCGGTTCGGCCGGCGATTTGCCGTCGGAGCCATCGTCGCGACGTTGCACGATGTGCTGCTGACGCTCGGGTTCCTCGTTCTGACCGGCATCGAATTCAATCTCGCCAGCATCGCAGCGCTGCTGACGATCGTGTGCTACTCGCTGAGCGACACCATGGTGATTTATGATCGAGTCCGGGAGAATCTGGTGCGCTATCGAAGAATGCCGCTCTCTGTCCTGATCGACACGTCGATCAACCAGACCCTGTCGCGGACCGTCCTGACCGCCGTGACGACGCTCCTTGCTCTCGTTGCGCTGTATCTGTTCGGAGGCAGTGGTCTCGTCCAATCCTTCAGCGCGACACTCATATTCGGTGTGCTTGTGGGCACCGTGTCCTCGATCTATGTCGCGGGACCGCTGCTCATCCTCTTCAATCGCCGAAACAATCGTCTTGGAGGCACGCAGGACCCGGCGGAGCCGGATGCGTCGTCGGAGACGGAAGCAAAGGGTGCGGTGTGATCATGGCAAAAGGGATCGAAATGCGCGAAGCGCACTTTCCAGGACGCGCACCTGTCGACGCCTACGGCAATGGCGGCTTCCGCTTCGCCGATATGTCGCATCGCGGGTCGGTTCTGATGCTGCCTTCCGGCATATACGCCTGGGACGTTGCCGAAGGCGACGTGCTCGCGGTCGCGAAATTCCAGCGCATCTTCGATGAGGCGCGTGACGTCGAGGTGCTGCTCGTCGGCACCGGCCGGGAAATCCGTCCCTTGCCGGGAGACCTGAAGGAAGCGCTCAGGGCCGCCAACATCTCGTCCGATCCGATGAGCACCGGGGCGGCGGTGCGGACCTATAACGTGATGCTGGCGGAATCGCGCGCCGTCGCCGCGGCATTGATCGCGGTGTGAGGCGTTCGAAGGAAGCTCGGCGTGCAACAGTCCGATGATCAGATTCTCGCAACCTTGCGGGACACCGACCGCGATCGCTACCTGGCCTGTCTGCTTTCTCCGGCAGAGAAGCGCCACTCGCTCGCGGCGCTCTATGCCTTTTACGCGGAAATCGCCCGTGTCCGCGACATGGTCAAGGAGCCGCTCCCGGGCGAGATCCGGCTGCAATGGTGGCGTGACACTCTCGAAAACGAGCAGTCCGACGGCGCGGGGCATCCGCTGGCCGAAGCGCTCCTGCGTTGCATTCGCGAGCATCACCTTCCGGTTCGCGTCCTTCAGGACATGATCGATGCACGCATTTTCGATCTTTACGACGACCCGATGCAGGACAGGGCGGCGCTGGAGGGTTATGCCGGCGAAACCGCATCGGCACTCATTCAGCTTTCATCTCTCATCCTGGACCCCGACAACGCAGCGAGGTCTGCAGACGCAGCCGGCCATGCCGGGGTTGCTCAGACGGTTGCCGGTCTCCTGCTGCTTCTGCCGGTTCATGTCGGGCGTGGCCAGGTCTATCTTCCTGCCGAGCTTTTGAGCGCAACGGGCCTCGACAGGGAAACGCTTCTTGCCGGGACCGACGAGAGTGCGATCGAAAGGGCCGTTCGCGCCTTCTGCGGCCTCGGCCGCGATCATCTCGCCAAGGCACGTGAAGGCGCAGGCGCGATCTCGGGCCGGAATTTCTCGGCGTTCATTCCCGTTGCCCTCGCCGAACCGGTGTTCGATCGCGCGGAGGCCGCCGGAGCACGAATCCTTCGTCAGTCACTGCAGCCGCCGCAATGGCAGCGGCAATGGCGGATGTGGCGGGCGAGCCGGCGCCGGGAGTTTTAGCGTTCGCTAGCCGCCCGGCCGTCACGCTGGCGCAAGTCTCGCGGGATATGACCCTCCTCAATCGGAATCCCGTCGCTATCAAGGGACCCACGCAATGCTTTGGTTACTGCTCCTGGTGGCGATCGCCGCCGTCTGCCTGTTCTATATTCGGATGAACGCACGTGCAGAGCGCGATGCCGACAATCCGGATGCCGGGTCGGCGATCGTGGAATTCGGCCGGGCATTCCCCGACGAAGCGATCCGGGCGCTGCATTCGACCGTCGACAGAACGGCGATCTTCCTGCGGCTGCACGATGGCAAGGCCGGGTTCATACAATCGCACGGCACGCATTATGTCTGCCACGTCATTCAGCCCGGCAAGGTGCGGGTCAACACGTCCGAGAGTGGGCGGGGGCTAATCGTCCACTTCCCGGATTTCGCCTATCTGGACAATGCTTTCGAGTTTCGGACGGCCGCCGAGGCAGCCGAGGTTTCGCTCTGGCTGCTCGGCACTTTCAGTCCGAAATCGGAGTTGGAAGTAGCGGGTGACGCGGCGCAGGGTCTGGAGTGACCGGTTGAAACCGGAGTTCTCATCTCTCGTCAGACGGCTTGGTCGAGCCAGCTTGCGCAATCGCTCAGCGCGCGCGATGCCATCGCCTGCTTCTTGGCGAGCGCCTTCTCCTTGCCCCGGAAGCGTTTGGCACCCTCCGGCCTTGTCAGGGCGCCCGGCTCGAGCGGCGGAAACAGCCCGAAATTGATATTCATCGGCTGGAACGAGCGCTTGCCCGGTTCGTCGTCGGAGACGATGTGGCCGCCGGTGATGTGATCGAGGAGAGCACCGAAGGCCGTGGTCACCGGCGGTAGCACGGGAGACACGCCTTTGCGTTCCGCCGCGGCGAAGCGGCCCGCCAGGAGGCCGATGCTCGCGCTTTCCACATAGCCCTCGCAGCCGGTTATCTGGCCGGCAAAGCGCAGTCCCGGACGTGACTTGAGCGTCAGCGAATGATCGAGGAGCGTCGGTGAGTTGATATAGGTGTTGCGGTGCAGGCCGCCGAGCCTCGCAAACTCGGCATTCTGGAGCCCCGGAATCATCCGGAAGACTTCGCCTTGCGCGCCGTATTTCAGTTTCGTCTGGAAGCCGACCATGTTGTAGAGCGTGCCGAGCGCGTTGTCCTGCCTAAGCTGCACTACTGCATAGGGCTTGACCGACGGATTATGGGCATTGGTGAGGCCCATCGGCTTCATCGGCCCGTGACGCAGGGTCTCTCGGCCGCGCTCTGCCATCACTTCGATCGGAAGGCAGCCGTCGAAATAGGGCGTGCCTTCCCATTCCTTGAAGCCGGCCTTGTCGCCGGCAATGAGCGCATCGACGAAGGCGTCATACTGCTCCTGTGTGAGCGGGCAGTTGATATAATCCTTGCCCGTGCCGCCCGGGCCGACCTTGTCGTAGCGCGACTGGTGCCAGCAGATATCCATGTCGATCGTGTCGGCATGGACGATCGGTGCGATGGCGTCGAAGAAGGCGAGGGCATCGGCGCCGGTCTCCGCGCGGATCGCCTCGGCGAGGTCCGGTGCTGTCAGCGGGCCCGTCGCAATGATGGCGAGATCCCAGTCCTTCGGCGGCAGGCCCCGGATCTCTTCCCGAAGAACCGTGATCAGCGGATGGTCTGCGATCGCTGCGCTGACTGCCTCGGCAAAGCCTTCGCGGTCGACCGCGAGCGCACCGCCTGCAGGCACCTGGTTGAGATCGGCGCATCGCATGATGAGGGAGCCCGCAAGACGCATCTCCGCATGGAGCACGCCGACGGCATTGCTGGTCGCATCGTCGGAGCGGAAAGAATTTGAGCAGACGAGTTCGGCGAGGCTCTCGGTCTTGTGCGCATCGGTGCCACGCACGCCGCGCATTTCATGCAGGATGACCGGCACGCCCGCTTCGGCGATCTGCCAGGCGGCTTCCGACCCGGCGAGGCCGCCGCCGATGACGTGGATGGGCGAATGGGAGGACGTCGTTTTGTTCATGGGCGGCTTCCTACCACAGGCATCCGTCGCTTCCAAGAAACGAAAACGGCGCCCGAGGGCGCCGTCTTCAAGCCAAGCAATACTCGATCCGACTAGCGGAAGGAGCGAGCCGCGATGTTGCGGATGTCGTAGCGGGTAATGCCGATATCGTTCAGAGCGTGGTTGGAAAGGCTGCCCAGCTCGGCAACGGTACGGCGGTAGTTGATCCAGCTTTTTGCAATGCGAATCGGGTTCATGGTCGTTTCCTCAAGAAGATCGCTCGCGACAGTGATTGTCTGCGTCGTTGAGGTTCTTATACGCTTGTCTAACTGGGAGATGGAGTGCAAAGTAGATGCATCTGCTATGCATTTGTGCAGTGCATCGATCATTTCGTGAGCATGCATTTCGCCCGGCTCGAAAATGCGCCATCGATCAAGTATCGGTTAAGTTGCTTTCTCAGGGACTACTGCACGAGATCAGAACGGCCCAGCAGAATAAAAAAACGCCCACCGGCGGAGCCGGAAGGCGTTTGAAAGGCCACAATCTGGCGAAAGCTTTGATGCTTACTTGATTGCCTGACGGGCAACGTAGGGGATGTCTGCGCGGCCGATGCCGAGATCGGTCAGCTCACGGTCGCTCATGCGGCCGAGTTCGTTGCAGGTCTGACGATACTTGCGCCAGTTGTTGAAAGAACGTGCGAGGTTCATGATCCTATTCCTTTCTAGGTCGTTCGCCAGCGCTCTATCTCTCTTGCTGGCCATCATCTTATGAACCGGAATATAATCGGTTTGAGCCGGGATTACAGAGATAATGCTGCATCGCACCCATGCGCGACGTGCAAAGCTTTTCAACGGCGTTAACCGCGGCTTAACCTTTTGGTGCCGATGCGGGCTTCCTGCGCATTTCCAGACCGTTCCAGGGACCGTGGCGGTCTTTTAGGGCCTGTTGAGATTTCATCTGGAGTTTATGACGGCTGCTGCGAGATAGATGATGGCGTTGAGGCTCTCGTGGGTTTGTCGGCGTTCAGGGCGGTGCGGACAAGATTGCCGACTGCATGGCCCAGGAAACAACGTATCGGAGGTCTGCAATCTCTCCTCTCCTCATCTCTGTGCTTGTCACAGAGATCCAGCAGCGCCGCGTCTGCGGCGCGGGAAGCGTTGTTTCAGCCCAAGGACTTGGTCTGGCTGGATCCCTGTGACGAGCACAGGGATGAGGGAATCAAACAAGCCGCCCCGGGTATCCCGAATCTCAACAGACCTTAGAACGCGGCGCGCCGCCGTGCGGTTCTCGGTTTCACTGCGATGGGGGGAGGCAGAAATAAACAACGCCCGCTGGGGGAGGAGGTCCAGCGGGCGTTGCTTGATCTGATTGGCAACCGGGAGGAGGAGTGTCGCCAATCCGTATCGGGCGCGCTGGGAGGAGGAGTGCGCTGCCCGATCGATGATTGGAATATAGGCCGAACCCCCGGATTTTACCAGGGGCTGCCGCGAATGGCACCTATGCAAGTGATGCATGGCTCAGGCGCCGAATGATCACAGAATGCCGAAATAATGGGCAAGTGGATCGTTATACAAAATGCGCCGGGATATCTGAGGGAAAATGACGCCCGTCGGGGGAGGAGGACCGGCGGGCGTCATAAAGGCGATTGGCAACCGGGAGGAGGAGTGTTGCCAATCCATCGAAGCGGCGATGGGAGGAGGAGTGCGCTGCTTCGAATTCTGTCGAGCTTAAGCCCGGATCTTTGCGGGACTTCCCGCTGCGGGCGATCATTCCCGCCGGCGCCCGGCCGGCTATCACCGCGGCGCCTCGATGATTGGAATATAGTGGCCTCAAATCGATTTGTGCAGTGCAATGTCCACATGGAAGATATGCGGATTGCGCAACGCGGATGGCCGTCCGCCGTCCCGACAATGGATGGCGCGGATCCAGTGGCTGTTACGCGTCGGGACGCGGCATCACGTTTCTGCCGGCATCCTCTGCTAAGGAGCCTCAAGCTTGCCGTTCGAAGCGCGGGCTGCGAGCGGGCAATGGGCGCGAGCATTTTCCCTTTGATCCGTTGAAAACGAGTGTTATAGAGACGCCGCGCTCGGGAGCCCTGAACCTTTCGCATGGCCCAAGAATATCCGCGGCATTCCGCTGATGAAATCTTGTGAGGAATGCGATTGGGCGGTGCGATCGTCTGAACGCGGGTATGGTGAAATTGGTAGACACGCCAGATTTAGGTTCTGGTGCCGCAAGGCGTGGGAGTTCAAGTCTCTCTACCCGCACCAGGACGATATAGCAGTCACGCGTCGGTATTCGGCGCTGAGGAGGGCCGGCAAGGCGCCATTTTGCTTGCAAAGCGGTCGGAATTGCGTAAAGCCACTCCCGGCAAATGGATCGGCTCACGTGCTCGCCTAGCCTTTCAAGGGAAGAGCACTGTCAACGTGAAGTGAAGGTTTTAACATGCAGGTTATCGAAACGCTCGCTCAAGGGCTGAAGCGCGAACTCAAGGTCGTTATCCCGGCCGACGAAATGCAGGCTCGGATGAACGAGCGCCTCGTCGAGGTGAAGGATCGTGTCCGCATCAATGGCTTCCGTCCCGGCAAGGTGCCGGTTGCGCACCTGAAGAAGGTTTACGGCAAGTCGATCATGGCCGATCTCGTCAACGAGATCGTTCGTGAAAAGCCGACGGAAATCCTCACGAGCCGCGGCGAGAAGTCGGCAACCCAGCCCGAAATCGCGATGACCGAGGACGAGGCGGAAGCCGACAAGATCCTGAACGCCCAAGCCGATTTCGAATTCACGGTCGCCTACGAAATCATTCCGCCGATCGAACTCAAGGATGCAAGCGGCATCAAGGTCACCCGTGAGGTCGTCGACGTCAGCGAGGATGAAGTCAACGAGCAGATCCAGCGCATCGCCGAGAGCGCCCGCACCTACGAATCGAAGAAGGGCAAGGCTGCCAATGGCGACCGCGTCACGGTCGACTATCTCGGCAAGGTCGACGGCGAAGCCTTCGACGGCGGCAAGGACGAAGATGCTGAGCTCGTGCTCGGGTCCAACCGCTTCATCCCGGGCTTCGAGGAGCAGCTTGTCGGCGTAAAGGCCGGCGATGAAAAGACCATCACGGTCACGTTCCCGGCGGATTATCCGGCAGCCAACCTTGCCGGCAAGGAAGCGACCTTCGACATCACCGTCAAGGACGTCGCTGCCGCTGCCCCGATCGAGATCAACGACGAGCTCGCAACGAAGCTCGGCCTCGAATCCGTCGACAAGCTGAAGGAAATCGTCCGCGGCCAGATCGAAAGCCAGTTCGGCTCGATCACCCGCCAGAAGGTCAAGCGTCAGCTTCTCGACCAGCTCGACGAACTCTATCAGTTCGATACACCCGAGCGCCTCGTCGATGCCGAGTTCGAGAACATCTGGCGCCAGATCAACACCGACCTGCAGCAGGCCGGCAAGACCTTCGCCGATGAAGACACGACGGAAGAGGAAGCGCGAGCCGAATATCGCAAGCTCGCCGAGCGTCGCGTCCGCCTCGGTCTGGTTCTCTCCGAGATCGGCGAAAAGGCCGGCGTTCAGGTCAGCGATGACGAGATGCAGCGTTCGCTGTTCGAGCAGCTGCGCCAGTTCCCCGGCCAGGAAAAGGAAATCCTCGAATATTTCCGCAACACGCCCGGTGCTGCCGCCTCGCTGCGCGCACCGCTTTTCGAAGAGAAGGTTGTCGACCACCTGCTCACCGAGGTTTCGGTGACCGACAAGAAGGTCTCGAAGGAAGAGCTGACGGCTGACGACGAGGGCGACGAAAAGCCGGCCAAGAAGACGGCCTCCAAGAAGAAGGCAGCCGCCAAGGCCGAAGCCGGCGAGGGCGAAGAAGCCGCCGCGCCGAAGAAGAAGGCCCCGGCCAAGAAGAAGGCTGCGGACGAGAGCGCCGAGTAACCGCATCTCTCAGGACACGAAGAGGCCGCCTCCGGGCGGCTTTTTCTTTTCTGCAGAGGGAAAGCTGCTCCGCACTTCTCCGGGAAGTGCTTACAGCGCCGCGCGTCTTATCAGACGCGCAAAGGTCGCTGCAGCACTTTGATCTGCTGCATGTTTTTGTCCTTTAATCGGATACGATTAAAGGAGACATGCAGTAGGCCAAGCCCGGCTTAGGAGCCGGGCTTTTTGCTTTCAGGACGTGGCAGGCAGGCGCGGCGCTTGAACCGCGCCCGATCGGATCACGTCATCATTCCGCCGCTTCCGCGTAGCTCTCGATCGGCGGGCAGGTGCAGACGAGATTGCGGTCGCCATAGACATTGTCGACACGGTTGACCGGCGACCAGTATTTGTCCACGCGGAAGGCGCCCGGTGGGAAGCAGGCCTGCTCGCGCGAATAGGGCCGGTCCCAGTCGCCGACGAGGTCCTCGACCGTATGCGGCGCGTTCTTCAGCGGATTGTTGACCTTGTCCATCCGGCCGTCCTCGATGGCGCGGGCCTCTTCGCGGATTGCCAGCATGGCGTCGCAGAAGCGGTCGAGCTCGGCCTTCGTTTCCGATTCCGTGGGTTCGATCATCAGTGTGCCCGCGACCGGCCAGCTCATCGTCGGTGCATGGAAGCCGCAGTCGATCAGGCGCTTGGCGACGTCATCGACCGTGACGCCGGCGCTTTCGGCGAGCGGACGGGTATCGATGATGCATTCATGCGCGACCCGGCCTTTCGCCGACTTGTAGAGCACGTCATAGGCACCCTTCAGCCGGGCGGCGACGTAATTGGCGTTGAGGATCGCCACCTTGGTCGCTTGCGTCAGGCCTTCGCCGCCCATCATCAGGCAGTAGCTCCAGGAGATCGGCAGGATCGAGGCCGACCCGAACGGTGCGGCGGATACGGCGCCCTCGTGCCCGTCGGTCTGCGGGTGTCCCGGAAGGAAGGGGGCGAGATGCGACTTGACGCCGATCGGGCCCATGCCGGGACCGCCGCCGCCATGCGGAATGCAGAAGGTCTTGTGCAGGTTCAAATGGCTGACATCCGAGCCGATGTCGCCAGGGCGGGAAAGGCCAACCATCGCATTCATGTTGGCGCCGTCCAGATAGACCTGGCCACCGTGCTTATGCACGACCTCGCAGACTTCGCGGACGTTCTCCTCGAACACGCCGTGCGTCGAGGGATAGGTGATCATGCAGCAGGAGAGGGTGTCCGCATACTGCTCCGCTTTGGCGCGGAAATCGTCCATATCGATCTCGCCGGCGTCGCTCACCTTGACGACCACCACCTTCATGCCGGCCATCTGCGCCGAGGCCGGGTTGGTGCCGTGCGCCGAGGTCGGTATCAGGCAGACGTCGCGATGCTCGTTGCCGTTGGCGATATGGTAGGCGCGGATCGCGAGCAGACCGGCATATTCACCCTGGGCACCCGAGTTCGGCTGCATCGAGATCGCATCGTAGCCGGTGATCGCGCAGAGCTTTTGCGACAGGTCTTCGATGAGATGCTGATAGCCGAGTGCCTGGTCGGCCGGCACGAAGGGATGGATTTCCGAGAACTCCGGCCAGGTGATCGGCAGCATCTCCGCGGTCGCGTTGAGCTTCATCGTGCAGGAGCCGAGCGGGATCATCGCGCGGTCGAGCGCAAGATCGCGATCGGCGAGGCGGCGCATGTAACGCGTCATCTCGCTCTCGGCGCGGTTCATATGGAAGATCGGATGGGTGAGATAGGCGCTGGTGCGCAGCAGTTCCTGCGGCAGGCGGTAGTCCGGCTCGAACTCCTCGACCTTGAAATCGCCCCCGAAGGCGCGCCAGACGGCCTCGAGCGTGACCGGCCTCGAACGCTCGTCGAGACTGATGCCGATCCTGGTCGTGCCGATCTTGCGAAGGTTTACCTCCTCGGCCACGGCGGCTTTGAGGATGATGCCTTGCAGCTTGCCGACTTCGACGGTGATCGTATCGAAGAAGACATCCGGCTCGACGGTATAGCCGAGCTTCTCCAATCCCATGGCAAGCCGGACCGTCTTCTGGTGCACGCTCTGGGCGATCGCCTTTATTCCGTCCGGACCGTGGAAGACCGCATACATGGAGGCCATGACGGCAAGCAGCACCTGCGCGGTACAGATGTTCGATGTCGCCTTTTCGCGCCGGATATGCTGTTCACGGGTCTGGAGCGACAGCCGGTAGGCGCGGTTGCCCCGCGCATCGACCGACACGCCCACGAGGCGGCCGGGCATGGAGCGCTTATAGGCATCCTTGACCGCCATATAGGCGGCGTGCGGTCCGCCGTAGCCGACCGGAACGCCGAAGCGCTGGGTCGAACCGATCGCGATGTCGGCGCCCATTTCACCCGGAGACTTCAGAAGCGCCAGCGCCAGCGGATCGGCTGCTACGGCGGCGATTGCCCCCTGCCCATGGAGTTTGGCGATCAGGCCCGAGAAGTCGCGGACATGGCCGTAGGTACCGGGGTACTGGAAAATCGCGCCGAAGACGCCGGCAGCGTCCAGATCCTCGAACGGATCGCCGAGGACGATCTGCCAGCCGAGCGGCTCCGCCCGGGTCTTCAGGAGCGCAATCGTCTGGGGATGGCAGTTCTCATCGATGAAAAACGCCTTCGCCTTGGACTTTGCGACGCGCTCGGCAATGGCCATTGCTTCGGCTGCCGCCGTCGCCTCGTCGAGCAACGAGGCGTTCGCGACGTCCAGGCCGGTCAAATCGCAAACCATGGTCTGGTAGTTGAGCAGGGCTTCCAGCCGCCCCTGGCTGATTTCCGGCTGATAGGGCGTATAGGCGGTGTACCAGGCCGGATTCTCGAGGATATTGCGCTGGATGACCGGCGGGGTGATGGTCCCGTAGTAGCCCTGACCGATCAGGGAGACGAGCTTCCGGTTGCGGTTCGCCGTCTCGCGCAGCTTGTCGAGTGCCTCGCGCTCGGTCATCGGCGCGCCCCAGGCAAGCGGCGTCCGCTGGCGGATCGACGGCGGCACGGTGTCGTCTATGAGCGCGTCGAGGCTCGGATAGCCGACGACCTTCAGCATCTCGTCCATCTCGGCCGGCGAAGGGCCGATGTGACGTCGATTGGCGAAGTCGTAAGGCTTGTAATCGGTGAAGGTAAAGTCCTTGGGCATGCTCATCAGGCGACGAACTCCTTGTAGGCCGCTTCGTCCAGGAGCGCATTGGCAGCGTCCGGATCGGCGAGCTTCAGCTTGAAGAACCAGGCCGCGCCTTGCGGATCGCTGTTGACGAGCGACGGATCGTCGACGATCGCCTGATTGACCTCGACGATTTCTCCATCAAGCGGACAATAGACGTCCGAAGCCGCCTTGACGGACTCGACCGTCGCGGCCGAGTCGCCCTTGGAGAAGCTGGCACCCGCTTCCGGCAGTTCCACGAAGACAAGATCGCCGAGCTGGCCAGCGGCATGCTCCGTGATGCCGACGGTCGCGACGTCGCCATCGATCTTCAGCCATTCGTGTTCCTCGGTGAATTTCAGCATACGCAGGTTCTCCTGATCAGCGTTTGTAGGTTTGTTTGATGAAGGGCAGGGCAGTGACGGCGATGGGCAGGTATTTGCCGCGCACCTCTGCGAACAGTCTGGTGCCGACTTCGGCGTGCTCGGCGTCGACATAGCCCATGGCGACCGGTCCATCCACGCTTGGACCGAAGCCGCCGGAGGTGACGGTTCCTGCCGCCGTTCTGCCCTCCTCATCGGCGAAGAGATTGGCATTGCCGCGGACCGGCGCCCGGCCTTCGGGCCTCAGGCCGACACGCCGCCTGGAAACTCCGTCGGTTAGCTCGGCCAGTATCCGGCCGGCGCCCGGAAAGCCGCCGGCGCGCTCACCGCCGGCGCGGCGGCTTTTCTGGATCGCCCATTCGAGGCCTGCTTCGATGGGGCTCGTATTCGTGTCGATATCGTTGCCATAGAGACAAAGCCCCGCTTCGAGGCGGAGCGAGTCGCGCGCGCCGAGCCCGATGGGCAGAACGTCGGGATGTTCGAGCAGGCGCTGCGTCACATCCACAGCCGCTTCCGCGGGAATGGATATCTCGAAGCCATCCTCGCCGGTGTAGCCGGAGCGGGAGATGATGCAGCTCACATCGTGAAGGTCGGCTTCGGTGACATCCATGAAGCGCATCGACGAGACGTCCGCCCAGAGTTCGCAGAGGACCGCTCCGGCCCGGGGTCCCTGAAGGGCGATCAGGGCACGGTCGGTCAGCATGGTCACGTCGCAGACGCTGCCGAGACCGTCCTTGAGATGCGCAAGATCGGCATCCTTGCAGGCCGCGTTGACGACGAGGAAGAGATGATCGCCGCGATTGACGATCATCAGGTCGTCGAGAATGCCGCCTGCGGCATTGGTGAAGAGGCCGTAGCGCTGTCGGCCTTCCGCGAGGCCGAGAACATCCGCCGGCACGAGCTTTTCCAGCGCCAGCGCCGCGTCCTCGATTTTTCCCGATTTCGGCCGCACGACGATCTGTCCCATGTGGGACACGTCGAAGAGGCCGGCGGCGGCGCGGGTATGCAGGTGCTCCTTCAATACGCCTTCCGGGTATTGGACCGGCATGTCGTAACCGGCGAAGGGCACCATGCGTGCACCGAGCGAAAGGTGCAGCGCGTGCAAAGGCGTGTGTTTCAAGGTGGAAACGTCTTCCAAGTCCGGCCTCCAGGTCTGGCGCGTTTTCGCGCCGGCTCACAATACCGGCGTCATGCGCCGACAAATTCGAGCCCCCTCTGTCCCTTTGCCTGAGATTGTTATCCCTTCGGCGAGCGCGAACGCTTCTCTCCAGAGTCCTACCGGCACCTTGCTGGTCCTTTGGCCTGAGAGTTTCCGGGGCGGTTGCTCCTTCGGCACCGGATCGAACCGGTTTCTCCCAACGAGGTCGAATCCAGATAACGGCGAAGGCCGGATTTTGGCAAGGGCCTATGTCGCGACCAAACATATTTTTGTCGCCCTGATTTCATCCTCCGCGACAAGTGCGGCAAAATCGGCCTTTGCAATTTCTTTGGGCAGCGGTTAGGGAAGACCGAAGAGAGGTGGCCATGACAGGGCGCGAGCGGAAATGGGGAATTGCGATGCGGCTGCTCGCAGCCTTCGCACTCCTATTCCTGTCCTTCGCCCATAAGCCAGCCCTTGCGAAAGCGGCCGGCCCGGCGATTTCCGGCGAATATCTTCTCCCCGACGGCACCTTCGCCGATATCTGCTTCGGCACGGGCGGCGTCGATCATGACGCCGGCCACGGCAAGTCGTCGTCATCTGCTCCCGTTTGCGAAGCCTGCCGGCTCGCCGCCTCCGTGCTCCTGCCGGCGGCGCCCGATGAAAGCCTGCCGGCCGAAAACGGCGACTGGACTGCCGGAACGCCGATCGTCGCCGCCGAGGCGGTGCTTCTGCCCCTGCGCCTGCTGCCGCCACCGCGCGGCCCGCCGGCCCAGCCGTAAATCTCCTCGAATCCAACCCAGAATTTCTTGCGCCGCTATGCGGCATTGACCCACGAAGGCCGCGTTCCGGCACGTGGTTCGGAGATTACGACATGAACACGATCAGACTTTCCTTGCTTGCCACCGGCCTCACATTCGCCGCCACAGGGCTCGCCCATGCGCATGCGACATTCGAGACGGGCAGCGCGCCGGCCGAAACGACCGTCAACGCCACGCTTCAGGTGCCGCATGGCTGCGACGGCAAGGCGACGACCGAAGTGCGGGTGCAGCTGCCGGAGGGATTCGTCTTTGCCAAGCCCCAGCCTAAGCCCGGCTGGGAGCTGGAGATCATCAAGGGCGACTACCGGAAAACCTATGACGATCACGGCACCAAGGTTTCCTCCGGTCCCTTGGAAATTCGCTGGAAAGGCGGCAACCTTCCCGACGAACATTACGACACCTTCGTCGTGCGCGGAAAACTCGCGGGCTTCGACAAGGAGACCGTGCTTGCCTTTCCGACGACGCAGCTTTGCGGCGCCGACGGCAAGGTGGTCTGGGATCAGGTGGCGGCGGAGGGCGAGGACGCCCATTCCCTCGAGCATCCGGCGCCGACGATCACCGTCACCATGGCGGCGGGCGACGAGCATTCCGGTCACGGAGGGCATCATCAGTCCGCGCCCAAAACGGTGAGGCTCGGCGATCTCGAGATCTCGGGCGGAGCCGTGAAGGCCATGCTGCCCGGCGCCAAGGTCGGCGGCGGCGGATTCGTGGTCAGGAACGGCGGCAGTGCCGACGACCGGCTGCTTGCCGTCGAGAGCCCGGCCGCGGGCCGGGTCGAACTCCATGAAATGACGATGGAGAACGACGTCATGAAAATGCGCAAGCTCGAGGACGGCATTGCCGTTCCCGCCGGCGGAACCGTCGAGCTGAAGAGCGGCGGCCTGCATCTCATGTTCATGGAGGTGAAGAAGCCCTTTGCCGAAGGCGATGCCGTGCCCGTGACGCTCACCTTCGAGAAGGCGGGGGAGGTCGACTATGTCCTGCCGGTCGGCACCGCCGCGGGCAACGCTCACTCCGGCCACAGCCATCAATAGAACACTGACAGGAAAGCGCGTCGACCGGCTCAGGATCCCTGAACGAGCCGGTCGAGCATTTCGGTGATTTCGTCCAGTTCCTGTTCATCGCCGGCAGGCTTGTCTTCCCGCCGGCGATCGCCTCCGCCCCCGTCCTCGTCCTCGTTCTCGGCGTTTTCGAGATAGCGGCGCAGCGTTTCGGCCTGCGTCTGTTGCGGCAGACGGCGCTCTGCAGCGATCAGCATGAGGTGCAGCGGCAGCGCGCTTCTGACCTTCGGGACCGGCGCCTGCTCTTGGCCGCGCGCGCAAAGCAGTGTGATTGCCTCGTCGGCAGGTCCATCGCCACGCAAGCGCGTGGGCGGCTTCAATGCATCCGCCGCATAGGCCGCCGTCGTCGCGGAGATGGTAACGACCTGGGTCATCCTGTCAGTCCTCGGGCATGATAATCCTTTCCTGTGCCAGACTGCGCTTGCGAGCAGGTGAAATCGGGTGATCGGATTTTAGGAAAATCGTAACGATTCGAGGGCTGCGGGGCTGAACATTGCGCAATTTTGTGTACCGTCGGTTGAACGGCATGTACAATCGCAGCCGTAACCGAGAACCGGCGCGGCTTCTGCGCCGGAAAAAATCTAGTTCATAAAAGTCATATTGAAGAAGTTCACTCACGAAAGGACGTAAGTCTATGCGCGCGATCGTATTGTTGTTGGCGATCTTTGCTCTCAGCGCGTGCTCGCAAACAGGAAGGCCCAGCGCCGAACGGTACTATACGGGAGAAGGCCAATACTATAGCGGCGTCGTACCCCCGACGCCTCTCTGAAGCATGTCGCTCAGGTCTATAGCGGCTTTAAGAACGACACGCATCAATCGAAGCCCCAAATGCGGCGCACGAACCCGCTTCCGTCGCATCGCAAGAGGGCTGTCGCTGCATGCCTCACGAGAGGCGCCCGCGCACCGTGCCCGTGACGTCCTGGCGGTCGGCACCGCTGCGGCAACGCTCACTCCGGGCGCAGCCATCATAGCGACCGGCTTGCGGTACCTGACCGGTTCGACACCCAAGTGGGCCGGTTGGGGGAATACGGGAGCTGCACTTGATGGTAGAGATCACGGAATCGTGTTCATCGTCGGTTGAATCGCATATACAATTGCAGGTGCAACGGAGAGCCGATGCAGCGCGTCGGCGCGACCCGGTTGCGGAAATCTATATGCGAAAGGACATACTCTATGCGGGCAATCGGAATGTTGGTGGCGGTCTTCGTTCTCAGCGCGTGCTCACAAACGGCGACGCCCAGCGCCGAACGGTATTATGGAGGGGACGGGCAATACTATCCCGGCTTGATACCCCCGAAGCGCTGATGAGACGTTGCATGCGGCATCGCGCCTCCGACAATCGGTTCCGATTTCTCGGGACCGATGTAGGAGCCCGGGTTGTGTGCGTCAAGTTCTGCAAAATTGGGCGGTCATGCGTGCTGGTCATGCGGCTTGACGGAGTGCGAGTTTCTTGTGCTCTCGCAGGTCGTCCATGTTGATGTAGCGATTGGCCTCCATCCAG